>OHBN01000115.1_pt1 | contig 37900 bp, 30 predicted proteins | sample 1577381 | NCBI WGS metagenome assembly OHBN01 (sample SAMEA3879520, study PRJEB24766) | human gut metagenome | biome: human-associated habitat; feature: feces | place: USA | collected 1985/1987
CCGTCTTCCAGACGCTCCTTCACCAGCCCTTCAAAGACGTTCACCGAGCCGATAAACTCGGCGCTGTAGCGGGTAGTCGGGTGCTCGTAAATCTCTTCCGGTTCGCCAATCTGCACAAACTTGCCGCGATTCATGATGGCGATACGGCCCGCCATGGTCATCGCCTCTTCCTGATCGTGGGTCACCATCACGCAGGTCACGCCAACGCGCTCAAGAATATCCACCACCTCGAGCTGCATGCGATCGCGCAGCTTTTTATCCAGCGCCCCCATCGGTTCATCAAGCAGCAGCAGCTTGGGCCGTTTCGCCAGGCTGCGCGCCAACGCGACGCGCTGCCGCTGGCCGCCTGAGAGTTGGTGCGGCTTACGTTTGGCAAACTCCTGCATATGTACCAGGGCCAGCATCTCCTGCACCCGGGCGGTGATTTCCGCCTTAGGCAGGCGGTCCTGCTTCAGGCCGAAGGCAATATTCTGCTCAACGGTCATATGGGGAAACAGGGCATAGGACTGGAACATCATATTAATAGGCCGCTGATAGGGCGGCACGCGCGCCAGATCCACGCCGTCGAGCATAATCTGCCCGGCGGTCGGTTGTTCAAAGCCCGCCAGCATGCGCAGCAGCGTCGATTTCCCGCAGCCTGACGCGCCCAGCAGAGCAAAAATTTCGCCTTTGTAGATAGTGAGACTGACGTCGTCGACCGCATGCTGGCCATCAAACGACTTGGTTAAGTTACGGATTTCCAGTAGCGGGGTCAGCGCTTTGGGGGCTTTCGCCTGTGGGCGGGGCATTACGTCGTTCAATCGGGTGCTCTCCGGCAAAAAAACGATCACCATATGGTCCGGTGCCATACTTCGTGCTTAACAGTGCATTTGCACCATCCTGGTGCTTCTGCTCGCCGGGCGCGCTGCTATTTCCCGGCGAGTGCAGATCTGATTTGGCCCGTATTCGACGGGCCGTCAGGAATTATTTGCCGCTCTTCACTTTGGTCCACGCGCGGGTGCGCACGCGGTCAATCTTCGGATCCTGCACCTTCAGCGTGAACAGTTTGGCGAACACATCCGCTGGCGGATAAATCGCCGGGTTGTTACGGATAGTCTCGCTGACCAGCGGCGTGGAAGCCTTGTTGCCGTTGGCGTAGAACACCTGGTCGCTGATTTTGGCGATGACGTCCGGACGCATCAGATAGTTAAGGAACTGATAGGCTTCATCTTTATTCTTCGCGTCGGCCGGCATGGCAAAGACGTCAAAGAACGCCAGCGCGCCTTCCTTCGGAATAAAGTAGGAGACATTGACGCCGTTCTTCGCCTCTTTCGCGCGGTTGGCCGCCTGCCAGACGTCCCCTGCCCAGCCGATCGCCACGCAGATGTCGCCATTGGCAAGGTCGTTAATATATTGCGAAGAGTGGAAGTAGCGAATGTTCGGCCGCAGCTTCAGCAGCAGATCGGTCGCCGGGCCGGTGTAATCATCCGCTTTGCTGCTGTTCGGATCTTTGCCGAGGTAGTTCAGCACGGTGGCGAAAATCTCTTCCGGCGCGTCGAGGAAGGAGACGCCGCAGCTTTTCAGTTTTTCGAGGTTCTCCGGCTTCAGCACCAGATCCCAGCTGTCCACCGGCGCATCTTTGCCGAGAACGGCTTTCACCTTATCCACGTTGTAGCCAATGCCCGTCGTCGCCCACAGGTAAGGCATGGCGTATTTATTCTCCGGGTCATGCTTGGCGACCAGCTTCAGCACTTCGGGGTCAAGGTTCTTCCAGTTGGGCAGCTTACTTTTATCCAGCGGCTGGAACACGCCCGCCGCCAGCTGGCGTTCGAGGAAGCTTGCCGACGGCACCACCAGGTCGAAACCGGTGCTACCCGCCATTAATTTGCCTTCCAGCACTTCGTTGGAATCAAAAACGTCATACACCACTTTAATCCCGGTCTCTTTTTCGAAATTCGCTACCGTGTCCGGCGCGATATAATCAGACCAGTTATAAACATGCAGGGTTTTTTGTTCGGCGGCGAGCGAACCGGCAGAGACGGCCATCAGCGCACCCGTAACCAGACCTGTTAACCATTTTTTACCAAAGGCGGTCATATCTCTTTTCCTTCTCAACGCCCGTTAACTTACGGGCTCAAATATACGCATTTCTACGCATGCAAAAATCATGCATATTTTTTCATTGCCTGAGAAAAGGAGAGCGGATCTCTCCCGGAGTGGTTGCTCGCAACTGGAAGCATCGCCAGAATAACTGTAGCCAGAATAAGAGGCTATAGCCCAGGTAAAAAAACGCCTTTTATCAAATTTTTATGCAATAACGGTCTACGTGATAAGCCAAAACGGCCTGAATGGCGGTGAATAATGCTTTAAAGAAAGGTTAAATGCAGAATAAAAGCGGGTAATACGCAGCCGCTGCGGTAGTGGCTGCGCTAATTTTAGGCAGGTTTAGTGAAGAAAATGGTATTGCACGTTTTCCGCCGCAGGCTCTTCTTCTTCGCCTTTGTACAGCAGCTGATTTGCGCCGGCTTCGAGGATTACCATCGAGATCTGCTCTTCGCTTTGGCGGAAGAACCAGGCGAACTGCTCCATGGTCACCCCTGGGCCGATAGACAGCGACTGGCAAACCACCAGCTTGGGCAAATTATCGTCCTGAATGTCGATAAACGCCTTCACGGTTAACGAGCTGGCGTTGATGGCCGAGAGATCCGCCGACAGCGCCAGCAGGGCAGACGGCTTCACCTCCGCCAGGGCGGAAAAGAGCACCACGTTGTCCACCAGGTCAATTTTGGCATCAAAAATACCGTCGAAATTCTGCATATGCGGCAGGTGCAATGCCTGACAGGAATCGCACTCAAAAAAGCTGATGCCGATTTCGTCCAGCCAGCGACGTAGCGTATCCAGACCTGGAACGACCAGTGAATCCATAGTGCCTGTGACCTCTTACAGTGGAAAAACGACGCCATAGCTTACGCAAAAAAAGCGCCGCATACCATGGCCGTCTTGCATCCGGCGGTTAGCCGCCTATTTTCAAACAGAATTCCGGCGTCGCCTGGCGCTCGATCCAGGCGATCATCTTGCCGGCGACATCCACGCCGGTGGTGGTTTCCACCCCTTCCAGCCCCGGCGAGGCATTCACCTCCATCACCAGCGGCCCGCGGGCGGCGCGTAAAATATCGACACCGGCGGCGTCCAGCCCGAGAGTTTGCGTTGCCTTGATGGCAATGGCCCGCTCCTCATCGCTAATCTGCGCCACCGTGGCCATGCCGCCGCGGTGCAGGTTAGAGCGGAAATCCCCCTCTTTCGCCCGCCGCTCGATCGCCGCCACCACCTCATTGCCGACCACCAGGCAGCGGATATCGCACCCTTTCGCTTCGGCAATGTATTCCTGCACCAGAATATGAGCGTTCAGTCCGCGAAAGGCGTCGATCACGCTCTCCGCCGCCTGGCGGGTCTCCGCCAGCACCACGCCGATCCCCTGGGTGCCCTCCACCAGCTTCACCACCAGCGGCGCGCCGCCCACCATGGCGATCAGATCGCTGGTGTCATCCGGGGAGTGAGCGATGCCGGTCAATGGCAGATCGATGCCCTGGCGCGCCAGCAGCTGCAGCGAGCGCAGCTTATCGCGAGCGCGGGTGATGGCGACCGACTCATTCAGCGGATAGCTTCCCAGGAGCTCAAACTGGCGCAGGGCCGCGGTGCCATAGTAGGTGATCGCCGAGCCAATGCGCGGGATCACCGCATCAAAGTGCGGCAGCTGACGCCCTTTGTAGTGGATCGACGAGGCCACCGGGCTGACGTTCATATAACAGGAAAGCGGATCGAGGATCTCGATCTGATGACCGCGCTGTTGCGCTGCTTCGCGCAGGCGCCGACATGAATAAAGCGTTCCATCCCGGGATAATATGGCAATTTTCATCCTGCACCTCTGCGAAAAGACCCGCTCTGGCGGGCCTCAGCTATCGAACACACTTTCACCTTTCCTGCGGCCGGCGGCGGATATCACCTGGCCGGAGCAGCAGTGTACACGTAATCAGCGCGTTGCCCACCCCTGCTTATGCAGATAGTCAAGAATAAACGGACGACTCTCTTTCACGATAGTGCGCCGGATATGGTCGCTCCAGGTATCGCGGCGGGCGTTGCTGCCGCGCGACAGATAATAGTGCGCCAGCTGTTCGTCATACTCCGCCAGCAGCGCGTTATCCAGCGGCTGATAGCGGTTCTCATGCACCAGCATGGCCGCCGGCATCCGCGGCTTGATATCCGGGTTATCCGCCGGCCAGCCAAGGCAAAGACCGAACAGCGGCAGGACGTGCTGCGGCAGCTCCAGCAGCTCTGTGACGGCCTCAATGCTGTTGCGCAACCCGCCGATATAGACGCCCCCTAGTCCGAGGGACTCGGCGGCGGTCAACGCGTTTTGCGCCAGCAGCGCCGTATCGACAACGCCGATCAGCAGCTGTTCCGCCAGCCCCAGCTGCGCCTGTGGGCAGATCTGCAGGTGGCGATTAAAGTCGGCGCAGAAGACCCAAAACTCCGCTGCCTGGGCGACGTGCTGCTGGCCGCCGGTCAGCGGGACCAGACGTTCACGCAGGGCCGGGTCAGTAATACGGATGATGGAGGTGCACTGTAAAAAACTCGAGGTAGATGCCGCTTGCGCGCTGGCGATAATCTCTGCGCGCTGTTCGTCGCTCACGGGGGCATCGGTGAAGTGGCGGATGGAACGGTGGCTGCGCAGCAGCTCAATGGTCGGCGTCATTACGTTTTTCTCTGTCAGACAAGGATTCAGGCTTTGGAGAGTGCGTTAACTGCGGGGCCACGATCTGCGCCATCCGCCACATCACGACGAGGGCGGCGAGGATCATCAGCACGATCCCGGCAAAGAGCATCACCAGCGCCGCGGTCGGGCTAGCAATGGGCGCAGGCAGCTGGACATACTGGTTAAGGGAGAGCCAGGCGAGGGTTAACAGCCCCATCCCGAGGATCTCAACCAGCAGAATGCTTTTCGGCAATGGGGCAAATTTTCGCATCACGCCTCTCCGGTTGATAAACGCGGCGCGCCAGCCAATTCCACCGCGCCGTCGGGCCAGTATACGGGTTTTGACAGTCCGACATTTATCAAACATAGCCGTAAACCATCGAAGTAAAAGGCAGAACCTTCTTTCCCTCCCCGCCCGTTGCAGGCATCATAAGCGCCATTCGCCATCCGGCTGAGGTTTAAGGAGAGAAGCAATGTTTACCGTTATTTTTGGTCGTCCAGGCTGCCCTTACTGCGTTCGCGCTAAAGAACTGGCAGAAAAACTGACCAACGAGCGTGATGATTTCAACTACCGCTATGTGGATATTCATGCCGAAGGCATCAGCAAAGCTGACCTGGAAAAAACCGTTGGCAAACCGGTTGAAACCGTGCCGCAGATTTTCGTCGACCAGAAACACATCGGCGGCTGCACCGATTTTGAAGCCTGGGCAAAAGAGAATCTCGGCCTGTTTGCCTGAGTCAATTTATTTGCTCGATGAATGACTGCGCCAGGTATCAAGCCAGGCGCAGATAAACAAAAAGCACAATGCCCCAAGCGCGCACCAGAACACGGCGCTCAACACCCACGCCATCTCCTGCCAGAACGTCCGGTGGGTCACGAAGAACAGCCGCATCGTCACCATGCAGACCGGCGCCGCCAGTATCGCGCCGAGCAAAGGACGCAGCACCCGCCGTCCGGGAGAGAGACAGCTCGCCGCCGCCCCTGGCAGCAAAAAGAAGAGCAGGCCCAGCTCCGGGTTGCCGCTGGCGCGAAATGCCCCTTTCATATGTAACAACAACGATAAGCACACCACAATGAACAGAACGAAGCCACAGATAATGCCGGCCCAACTACGCTCAGATTTCACCGTATCCTCCTGATGTTGCCTCTAACTCACGTCCACGTCGCCCAGTCAGATAAAGCATTTCGGCAATCCATGCCAATAACTCCCCTACCAGCCTAAAAACGATTGTCACTAGCCGCCGCATCCAGGAAGGATTAAACTAGCGGTATATTTTTGCTGGTTATAACAGGGTGCCAGAATAGGTTCGCGACAACGCGAACGCCTGAGCAACCTTAGACCAAATAACCATTTCCTTCAACAACTTACTAGTAAATGAGAAGTTGGCTTTCGTGAATATAAACGTCGCAGATTTGTTAAACGGGAATTACATCCTGTTATTATTCGTTGTACTTGCATTAGGACTATGCCTGGGAAAACTGCGTCTCGGCTCAGTACAACTTGGTAATTCCATTGGCGTTTTAGTCGTTTCTCTATTATTAGGCCAGCAGCATTTCGCGATTAACACCGATGCCCTTAATCTCGGCTTTATGCTGTTTATTTTTTGCGTTGGCGTAGAAGCCGGGCCCAACTTTTTTTCTATTTTTTTCCGCGACGGGAAAAACTACCTGATGCTGGCGCTGGTGATGGTCGGCAGCGCGATGCTGATCGCCATGATGCTGGGTAAAGTGTTCGGCTGGGATATCGGGCTCACCGCCGGTATGCTGGCAGGCGCCATGACCTCCACCCCGGTGCTGGTGGGCGCGGGCGACACCCTGCGCCATTTCGGCCTGCCCAGCGATCAGCTGGCGCAGTCGCTTGACCATCTGAGCCTCGGCTATGCCCTGACCTATCTGGTTGGTCTGGTGAGCCTGATCGTCGGCGCCCGCTATATGCCCAAGCTGCAGCATCAGGATCTGCAGACCAGCGCCCAGCAAATCGCCCGCGAGCGCGGCCTCGATACCGATTCCAAACGTAAAGTCTACCTGCCGGTGATCCGCGCCTACCGCGTCGGCCCGGAGCTGGTGGCCTGGGCGGATGGCAAAAATCTGCGCGAACTGGGTATTTACCGCCAGACCGGCTGCTATATTGAACGCATTCGTCGCAACGGTATTCTGGCCAACCCGGACGGCGACGCGGTGCTGCAGATGGGTGACGATATTGCGCTGGTGGGCTACCCGGACGCCCACGCCCGCCTCGACCCGAGCTTCCGCAACGGTAAAGAGGTGTTCGACCGCGATCTGCTCGACATGCGCATCGTCACTGAAGAGATAGTGGTCAAAAACCACAACGCCGTCGGCCGCCGCCTGGCGCAGCTCAAGCTTACCGACCACGGCTGCTTCTTAAACCGGGTTATTCGCAGCCAGATCGAGATGCCTATCGACGATAACGTCGTACTGAACAAAGGCGACGTGCTGCAGGTCAGCGGCGACGCCCGCCGCGTAAAAACCGTGGCCGACCGCATCGGCTTTATCTCCATTCACAGCCAGGTGACCGATCTGCTGGCCTTCTGCGCCTTCTTTATCGTTGGCCTGATGATCGGCATGATCACCTTCCAGTTCAGCTCCTTCAGCTTCGGCATCGGCAACGCCGCCGGCCTGCTGTTCGCCGGCATCATGCTTGGCTTCCTGCGCGCCAACCACCCAACCTTCGGCTATATCCCGCAGGGGGCGCTGAACATGGTGAAAGAGTTTGGTCTGATGGTGTTTATGGCCGGGGTCGGTCTCAGCGCCGGGGCCGGGATCAATAACGGGCTGGGCGCCGTCGGCGGCCAGATGCTGGCGGCAGGGCTTATCGTCAGCCTGGTGCCGGTGGTGATCTGCTTCCTGTTCGGCGCCTACGTGCTGCGCATGAACCGGGCGATGCTGTTCGGCGCCATGATGGGGGCCCGCACCTGCGCCCCGGCGATGGAGATCATCAGCGATACCGCGCGCAGCAATATTCCAGCGCTCGGCTACGCAGGCACCTACGCCATCGCCAACGTGCTGCTTACCCTTGCCGGGACGCTCATCGTGATCATCTGGCCAGGGCTACAATAATTTTTTGAGAAAAAAGCCGTCACAGGCAGAACTTTTTCTCAGGGCATCAGTCATAAGTAATGCCACTGCTTTTCTTTGATGTCCCCATTTTGTGGAGCCCATCAACCCCGCCACTTCGGTTCAAGGTTGATGGGTTTTTTGTTGCCTGCGTTTAGCCATTCCGGGTGAAACGCCGCTTCAGCGCCCCTCTTCCTGCGCCCTCTCCCCCGCCAGCTGCCCGACCATCATGCGGATTGCCGCCTTCGACAGCGGCGCGCGGTCGGTGACAAAGTGCAAGGTCATCCCTTCAATAAAGGCGTCGAGACCGCGGGCGGTATCGGGGGCGAACCACTGCTCCAGCGTCTGCTGGCTGCGCCGCATCCAGTTCTGCATCACCGCCTTCAGCGCCGGCTGACTGCTGCAGAACGCGTACAGCTGGTACATCAGCTCCATATTGCGCGCCGTGGTCACCTGGGCGCTGAAGATCAGATCCGCGATGGCATCGCAGGCTTGTTCCCGGTTCGTTACCCCGACGAAGCCTTGCTGATACTGCACCGACATCTCGGCGGTAAACAGGCTGAACGCCTCCTCAATTAACGCCTCAATGCCGCTGAAATAGTAGGTCAGCGATCCCAGCGGCACATTCGCGCAGGTGGCGATTTTACGGTGCGTCACCGCATGGATGCCGTGCGCCGCGATGGTATCCAGCGTCGCCTGCAGGATGCGCTCGCGGCGCTGCGGATCGTTTGGTCTACGGGCCATGATTTTCCTCTTCCGGTTTATGTACAAATGTACACTTACTTGCTACTGTTGTCTTCACTCTTCTCCTTTAAGGCGTTTACGGATGACGACGCAATCCTCGCGCAGAGCGCTGCAGCTTCGGCTATGGGCGCTGTTTATGTTCTTTTTCATCCCCGGCTTGTTAATGGCCTCCTGGGCCACCCGCACGCCGGCGATCCGCGATCTGTTGGCGCTATCCACCGCAGAGATGGGCGTGGTGCTGTTTGGTCTGTCGGTGGGGTCGATGAGCGGTATTCTCTGCTCGGCGTGGCTGGTGAAGCGCTTTGGTACCCGCAAGGTCATCCGCACCACCATGTCCTTCGCCGTGCTTGGCATGCTGGTGCTCAGCCTGGCGCTGTGGGTCACTTCCGCCCCGCTGTTCGCCTTCGGTCTGGCTATCTTCGGCGCCAGCTTCGGCTCCGCAGAGGTCGCTATTAACGTCGAAGGCGCGGCCATCGAGCGGGAGATGAATAAAACGGTGCTGCCGATGATGCATGGCTTCTACAGCTTTGGCACCCTGTTCGGCGCCGGGGTGGGCATGGCAGTGACCGGATTCGGTCTGCCGGCCGCCCCGCACATCCTGGCGGCTGCGCTGGTGGCTATCCTGCCCATCGCCATTGCTATCCGCGCCATTCCCGACGGCACCGGTAAAAATGCCGCCGAAGTCGCCCACGGTGAGGCGAAAGGTCTGCCGGTGTGGCGCGACGCGCAGCTGCTGCTGATCGGCGTCATTGTCCTGGCGATGGCCTTTGCCGAAGGCTCGGCCAACGACTGGCTGCCGCTGCTGATGGTGGATGGCCACGGCTTTAGCCCCACCTCCGGCTCCCTGATTTATGCCGGTTTCACCCTCGGCATGACGCTGGGCCGCTTTACCGGCGGCTGGTTTATCGATCGCTACAGCCGGGTGGCGGTGGTCCGCGGCAGCGCAGTGATGGGCGCCCTCGGCATAGGCCTGATCATCTTCGTCGATAACCCCTGGGTGGCGGGCATCTCGGTGCTGCTGTGGGGCATTGGCGCCTCGCTCGGCTTCCCGCTGACCATCTCCGCCGCCAGCGATACCGGGCCGGACGCGCCCAAGCGCGTCAGCGTGGTGGCGATCACCGGCTATCTCGCTTTCCTCGTCGGGCCGCCGCTGCTGGGTTTCCTCGGCGAACACTTCGGCCTGCGCAGCGCCATGATGGTGGTGCTGGGTCTGGTGATGGTGGCGGCGCTGGTCGCCCGCGCGGTGGCTAAGCCACAATCTGAACCCGTTATGGAGAACAGCTAATGAGCATCAAACTGATTGCGGTGGATATGGACGGCACCTTTTTAAGCGATGCCAAAGCTTACAACCGGCCGCGCTTCCTCGCCCAGTACCAGCGAATGCGCGAACAGAATATTCGCTTCGTGGTCGCCAGCGGCAACCAATATTATCAGCTGATCTCCTTTTTCCCGGAGATCGCCCATCAGATCGCCTTCGTGGCGGAAAACGGCGGCTGGGTGGTGAGCGGCAATGAAGACGTCTTCAACTGCCAACTGCCGGTTCACCACTTCAACGCCGTGGTCGACCATCTGCAGACGTTGCCGAATATCGAAATCATCGCCTGCGGGAAGCGCAGCGCCTACACCCTCAATCGCTACAACGACGCGCTGAAGACGGTGGCGGCGAAGTATTATCACCGCCTAGAACTGGTGGATGATTTTAACCATCTCGATGACACCATCCTCAAATTTGGTCTCAACGTGCCAGACAGCCTGATCCCGGAAATTCAGCCGAAGCTGCACGCGGCGCTGGGGGACATGGTCACCGCGGTGGCCACCGGCTACGGCAGCATCGACTTAATTATCCCGGGTGTGCACAAAGCCAACGGGCTGCGCATTTTGCAGCAGCGCTGGGGCATTGAGGATCACGAGGTGGTGGCGTTCGGCGACAGCGGCAACGATATCGAAATGCTGCAGCACGCCGGGTTTGGCTTTGCCATGGCCAACGCCCGGGAAGACGTCAAAGCCGTCGCCCGCTATCAGGCGCCGCATAACAACGAAGAAGGTGTCCTGCAGATTATTGATAAGGTGTTGGATCGCGAAGCGCCGTTCGCCTGATAAGACCCGGATGCGAGCGCATCCGGGTTGAAAACAACTACCCCTGCTGCGAATTGCCGACGCTTTTATCTTTCAGAAAGTAAATCATCAGCCCCAGCCATAGTACCCCACCCAGCAGGTTAAACAGGCTGAACAGCCCGTTGCCGCCCAGCTCGTAAGCATGTTTGCTGAGCTCGATGCCGACGGTGAAGATCAGCATCTGCAGCATTCCCATCGCCGCCGAGACCGTGCCTTTACTCATCTCGCTGGCGAACAGGGTTAAACGCACCAGGCCGGCGTTCGCGAGGCCAATCCCGAAGGCGTAGAAGCTCAGACCGGCCGTCATCCACAGATAAGCGTGGGAAGAGACCACGGTCGCCGCCGCAGAGAGGATCAGGCCAAACATGATCGGCCAACCGCCCATGATAATCAGCGAGCGCACGGTCCGACGCGCAGTCAGGCGCGCCAGCACCAGGTTGCCGGCAATCAGCGCCCCGAAAATCGGCACCTGCAGCATGCCGTACTCATAGCTGGTGGCCTGTTCGCCGCTGATAATAATCACCGGCGACTGGGCAATCCACGCCAGCAGCGGCAGGCTGACAAAGCCAGTGGCCAGCGCGCCGGCGACGAAGCGCAGGTTCTTCAGCACCAGCCGATAGTCGCGGCCCAGCTCTTTCACCGACAGCTTTTCGCCCAGCCGCGTCGCGGTCTCCGGCATCGCCCGCTGCAGGCCGAAGAACGAGATGGCCGCCAGCACGGCGAACAGGACAAACATCATCTCCCACGGCAGGACATGCACCCAGGCGGCGCCCACCAGCGGCCCCAGCAGCGGGGCAATCAGCGCCACGTTAGCCATCAGGGCGGTGATTTTGATACACACCGCCTCCTCAAAGGACTCCTGTATCGCCGCATAGCCCACCGCGCCGATAAAGCACAGGCTGATCCCCTGCAGGAAGCGCAGCAGGGTAAACTGCTCAATGGTCTGCGCCAGCAGCGTCGCCAGGCAGGTGACGATAAACCATACTACGCCGGTCAACATCACCGGACGGCGGCCAATACGATCCGACAGCGGCCCCAGCAGCCACTGTAAAAACATGCCGCCTGCCAGATAGGCAGTCATTGAAGTAGGTACCCATTCGTTGCCCACCTGAAATTCCTGCACCACGGCTAACATGCCCGGCTGAATCATATCGTTGCCGATATAAGTGGAAAACTCGTACAGCACCAGACATAACGGGAACAACAGCGCCTGCCTTCCGAGGCGGCGGCCTGAAAGCGAATAATTTTGCATGAAATCTCTTATCTATCAAAAATCGCGCAAAGTGTAATGAAACTCCCGGCGCGGAGATAGTGAATTGTGGGTGACACCGCACAATATTACGAGCCGTGCGCCATCGTCCCGCCTCTCCCCTGTTATTCAGCCTGTGTATATATTCCGTTTATGTTTCAGCAATGTGACAAACGATATACTGACGTTTTTCAGGCTGTTAGCCGTAGACTTTATGGTAGTGGATTTCATAACAACCTGATCTTTAAGACAATGCCGCCTTTATCTCCGCACCGCTTTTATTTAGGGTAGGCGGCTTAATTGCTATCGGACCAACGAGCCTGGAAGTCTATGCTGGAAAATATTAACTATGCGCTGTTCGCCCTGCTCAACGCGACGCCTGCCTCGCCGCAGTGGGCCATTGAGATGGCGATCTTCATCGCTAAAGATCTGATTCTGATCGTGCCTCTGCTGGTGGTGACATTGTGGCTGTGGGGGCCTGCCCAGCGGCAGATGGTGTTTAAGCTGATGCTGGCGCTGACGATCAGCCTGACCGTGTCGTGGGCGATCGGCCACCTCTATCCGCACGATCGGCCGTTTGTCGCCGGCGTAGGCTATAACTTCCTGCACCACGCGGCGGACGACTCCTTCCCCAGCGACCATGGCACCGTCAGCTTTACCTTTGCCCTGGCCTTCCTGTTCTGGCATCGCCTGTGGTCCGGCGCCCTGCTGATGGCCATTGCCGCCGCCATCGCCTGGTCCCGTGTCTATCTCGGCGTGCACTGGCCGCTGGATATGGTCGGCGGGCTGCTGGCCGGGATGTGCGGCTGCCTTGGCGCGGCGCTGATCTGGCACACGTTCGGCCCGGCGCTATACCATCAGCTGCAGCGGCTGTATCGTCTCTGCTTCTCCTTGCCAATCCGCAAAGGCTGGGTGCGCGGCTAAACGCCGCCGTCGCTGCGGCCACCGCGTGACTAACCCGCAAGCGACAGGTAAAATCCCGCTAACGCCCTGCCCCCGCAGGGCGATTTTAGCGCAGAGGGAATATGGAAACTCGCCGTGACGAACGTATCAGTCAGCTCATTCAGGCACTTAAACGCAGCGATAAGCTGCATCTGAAAGAAGCCGCTTCCCTGCTTGGGGTGTCGGAAATGACCATTCGTCGCGACCTCAATGGCCACAGCGGCCCGGTTGTGCTGCTCGGCGGATACATTGTGCTGGAGCCGCGCAGCGCCACCCATTATCTGCTCAGCGATCAAAAAACCCGGCTGGTCGAGGAAAAACGCCGTGCCGCTCGCCATGCGGCCGCGCTGCTGGAGGCCCATCAGATGGCCTTCTTCGACTGCGGGACCACCACGCCGTGGATTATTGACGCCATTGACGATGCCCTGCCCTTCACCGGCGTCTGCTACTCCCTGAACACCTTTCTGGCCCTGCAGGAAAAACCCCAGTGCCGCGCGGTCCTGTGCGGTGGGGAGTTTCATGCCAGCAACGCGATTTTTATGCCGCTGAGCCTTGAGGATACCCTCAGCCATCTGAGCCCTGATATCGCCTTTTACTCGGCGGCGGGGATCGACTGCGAGCAGGGGGCGACCTGCTATAACCTGGAAGAGCTGCCGGTTAAGCACTGGGCGATGCGTCACGCGCGCTATCACGTGCTGGTGGTCGACCACAGCAAGTTTGGCAAAGTGCGTCCGGCGCGCATGGGGGCGTTAGCGAAATTTGACGTGATCGCCAGCGATATCTGCCCGGATGATGAGCTGGTCGCGCTGGCGAAGGCGCAGCAGATTTCCCTACTGTATTGAAGCGTCGCTGCCCGCGCCCCGCAGGGCGCGGGCAGGCATCAGGAGAACCAGCTGCCAAACCAGCCGTGCAGTTTCATCAGCACGAAGTCGATCATCCGGCTGAAGAAGCCGCCCTCTTTTACCGACTCCATGACAATCAGCGGACGCTGTTCAATGGTTTTATCATTTAGCTTAAAGTCGATAGTCCCGACCACCTGCCCCTTCTCCAGCGGCGCGGTAAGCTGCGGCTGATTTAAGGTATAGCTGGCTTTCAGGTTTTTCAGCTGGCCCTTCGGCAAAGTGATAGAGCCCGCCTCGCCAGCCCCCAGTTTCGCTTCATTGCTATCGCCAAACCACACGCGCTGGGTAACGAAGGTGGCATCTGGTTTAATCGGCGTCACGGTTTCAAAGAAGCGGAAGCCCCAGGTCAGCAGTTTTACTGACTCGTTAAAGCGAATGCGGTCGGTTTTGGTCCCCAGCACCACGGCGATCAAACGCATATCACCCTGAGTGGCCGAGGAGACGAGGTTATAGCCGGCCCCGGCGGTGGTCCCGGTTTTCACGCCATCGGCGTTGAGGTTGCTGCTCCACAGCAGGCGGTTGCGGTTCGGCTGGCGAATTTTATTGAAAGTGAACTCTTTCTCTTTATGTACCGCATACTCTTCCGGTACGTCGTGGATCATCGCTTTGGTCAGCAGCGCCATATCGCGGGCGGTGCTGAACTGCCCCGGCGCGTCAAGGCCGTGGACGGTCATAAAGGTGGTGTTGGTCAGCCCCATTTTTTTGGCGTAGCCGTTCATCAGGCTAACGAAAGCGTCCTGGCTGCCCGCTACGTAGTCAGCAATTGCAATGCTGGCGTCGTTACCGGACTGAATGATCACCCCTTTGTTCAGATCTTCTACGGAAACCTGCATGCCAGGCTTGAGGAACATCACCGATGAGCCGCGCAGCGCCGGGTTGCCGGTCGCCCAGGCATCGCGTCCAACGGTCACCATATCGGTCAGTTTGATTTTTCCCGCTTTTATTGCCTGCCCTACCACGTAGCTGGTCATGATCTTCGTCAGACTGGCCGGGTCGAGTTTTTCATCGGCATTGCCTTCGCTGAGCACCTTCCCGCTGGCATAGTCCATCAGGATCCAGGCGCGAGCGTCAATTGAAGGGGCGTCGGGGAGTTGTTCCGCAGCCTGCACCGCAGGTGCGACAAGAAATAACAGCGCGCAACCTGCCGCGAGGCCGCGAAGGGAAAAAGCGTCATGCATCATAAGAGCCACCCAAGTATCCTTTCCAAACAAAATATGCCGCGCCACTCTGACCGCGCCGCAGCAACCGGTGAGTAAAGCGTACAAATGACCTTAAAGAAACAGCGAGTTGGTAAAGTTTTTAAAGTTTACGCAATAACATGCCGCTGTGCTTTAATCAGAACAATTTTTTTGATCGTAATCGCCTTAATGTTAACTTTATTATGGCAAGAAAAAAATCGCCTTTCAAAACCAATTAGTCACCGAAATTTCAATGACATAGCTCACTTCTCTTCGGGAAAAATGCTACTAAAGAGAGGTCGCAAGCGTGTCTTTCATCGTGGTTTGCCTGGTCATAGATTCACATTATGGCGGGGGCGTGTGGGGTAAGCGAAAGCCTGGCCAGTGATATCCAGTCGCCTCGCCCCTACCCCCCTCACCTGAGAACCGGGGATGGTTATTACTGCTGATACCCTTCACAAAACTCAAAATGTCGGCCCGGTTGTATTCCATGAGGCCCAGTTCAACTTCCGAACTCACAATAACCACATCTGGCTTGCTGCTGTAGAAGTCTCAGACGCTTAAATATAAACCTGAAGGTTCTGTAGGCCCTATTTACGCCTGAAATGCAGTTGAGAACTCCCGGGCTATGCTTGAGACGGTCATTACGCCCGTCTCAGGAAATTAGCAACAACGCCCGCACTTTTCTCTCCATCGGGTCTGCCTGATCGCCATGTTCAGCAGGGCTTCGATTGCCACAGCATTCCGCCGATGGAGGCGCAATATCCTTGATAAAGGATATCAATCAGCTATCCCCTCTATACGCCACCATGAGGGATTGAGGTCAGGAAGGGAGAGCCTCCCGCTAATGATATGAATTATTCGCCCACTGGATAAGCAGGCAGACGGCTTCCCTGTTTTAGTCGGCATATCGGTAAAAAATAGTTTATCGGGCTATTTTCACTTTCCGTATTACACAAGTAAGAAAAATAGCACATCGATAAGGATGGATTCCTGGTCATTAAATACAGTATAGTTTCCCCTGCAATCTTTATGGAAGCGGGTAGCTCACCCGCAGTTATTCCATAAATTAAGATTCGCATATTGTGTTGAAAATGGCATATCCCTTTATGCGTGTAATTACACCCCAGCCTGTCGCTGGGCTTTTTTTTCAAGGCGACTCTGGATGGTGATAAATTTTACAAATACATTCATAACAGCGCATCCACAGCCGTGGCCTTTACAGAAGTATTGCTCTCAAAATCCCGGGCCGCTCTGATTCTGTTGCCCGTTATTAATCACGCTGGTTTGATGAAAAGGTTAACATCTCTTCCCGGGTAATCTCCTACCCTTCTCGTCCGATGCCATATCGAGCTCTACGACTCGCTCTTCCAGACTGCAGTTCGCCAGTGCTTCTTTTATCCCTATTTCGTTTTGCAGGGATTTTTGATAGCACCGCGATAGTATGCTGGCCATCCTTATCAGTCATTCATTTTAACCGCCTTTTTCAAATCCTTCCGGGGAAAGTAAAATCCTCTACCAGGCTCTGCTCGTTTAACGCTATAGATCCAAATACTGATTATTGCATTTTATACCACTTACCCCCGCCGTGATTACCCAGGTAAGATAAATAGCACAAAAGTAAGGGTGGATTCCTGGTTATTTAATACAGTATATTTCCCATGTAGTCTGTATGGAAGTTGATGGTTACCTTTGGTTAACCCATACTTCGAGACTCGAATATTATCTTGAGAACAGCATGCAACCCTGAGTAAATTTACTCCCCAGTGCCAGTCACTGGGTTTTTTTTGCTATTTTTCAGAATATCTTCAGCCAGTTGGCGCCTCTCATGGTCTATTTTTTCTGGGTGGGATGAAAAAGATGTATATCCGATCGATAAAAACAACAGTTCATCCCTGTAAAAATATAATTCTTTCAGTAACTTTCTATTTATTAATATTAACCTGTGTTCCTCAGATGATTGCGATGCAATAATCAGCATCAAATTATACCCTCAGGCGACATTGAGATTTTAACCGAGACGGAGAGGGAGCGTTTTTATAGATGCGTGCATGATTTAAAACTTTAATTATCAATAAGATACACCATAATCACGCCCTTTCCTTCGTAGCGTAACACCCTATAGATATTACTCCTGTAAAATAGTAAAAACACTTTCCGGGCCCTGTGACCCAGGAGTGCCCCTGGCTGAAGGGAGTAAGCATAAAAACCTTTAATAACAGCCAAATAAAAAAGCTTGCCGGATTTTTAACTTTATCCCAACATGATCGCCGATCGCGCTGCAACGGCAGTGAAACAAACTCAGGAGCGAAAATGATTACACTGTGGGGACGTAATAACTCGACCAACGTGAAGAAAGTACGCTGGGTGCTGGAGGAGCTGGATCTGCCTTATCAGCAGATCCTCGCCGGGCTGGAGTTTGGTCTCAATCATGACCCGGAATATCTGGCGATGAACCCGAACGGGCTGGTGCCGCTGTTAAAGGACGATGCCACCGGGGTGGTATTGTGGGAATCAAATACGATTATTCGCTACCTGGCGGCCCAGTATGGCGTTGACCGTCTGTGGCTGGCCGCGCCGGCGCAGCGCGCGCAAGGGGAAAAGTGGATGGATTGGTCCAACGGCACCCTCTCACCCGCCCATCGCCCGGTATTAATGGGCCTGGTGAGAACGCCAGCGGAGCAGCGCGACCCGGCGGCCATCGCCGCGGGGATCAGCGCCTGCGAAGCGCTGTTCGCCATGCTGGACGACGAACTGGCCAAAACGCCGTGGCTCTCCGGCGAGCAGTTCGGCCTTGGCGATATTGCCGTCGCTCCCTTCGTCTACAATCTGTTGTCGATCCTCGACAGCTGGCAACCGCGGCCCCATCTGCAGCGCTGGTATCAGCAGATTAGCCAACGTCCTGCCTGGTGCGAAGTAGTGCAGATCCCGGTGACCTGAGGCTAAGCCTCGGGACTCAACCGCAATAGCTCGCCGTTAGACTCGTCGGTTAAAACGTACAGATAGCCGTCGGGTCCCACGCGAACATCGCGGATGCGTTTTCCGCGCGCCTCCAGTAATCTCCCCTCCTCGCGGACCTGATTACCGTCCACCGCCAGGACAATCAGCGATGTCTCCTTCAGCGCGCCGATAAACAGCTTATGCTGCCACTGGGGAAAGGTCGGCGCCGAATAAAAGGCCATCCCGCTCACCCCGGGAGAGACCGACCAGACATACAGGGGAGGTTCGGTCCCCGGAACCGTTTTGCCTTTTGCTTCCGGAATGGGCAGGCCGCTGTAGTTAATACCGTGCGTCGCTAGCGGCCAGCCGTAATTTTTCCCCGCCTGCGGAATATTAATTTCATCTCCGCCACGCGGGCCATGCTCGTTCAGCCACAGCGCCTCGCTCCAGGGATTCATCGCCATGCCCTGCGGATTACGGATGCCGTAAGCCCAGATCTCCGGCCTGGCGTCAGCCCGGCCGACAAAAGGGTTATCCGGCGGTACACCTCCGGTCTCCGTCAGGCGGACCACTTTCCCCTGCAGCTTGCTGAGATCCTGGGCGGTGGCGCGCTGATTATTTTCGCCCAGCCCGATAAACAAATATCCTTTGCCGTCGAACACCAGCCTGCCGCCAAAATGATTGCCGACGGAGAGCTTCGGCTGCTGGCGAAAGACCACGGTAAAGTTCGTCAGCTGCGTGGCATCCTCGCTCAACCGCCCATAGCCAACCGCGGTGCCCGCCTTACCGCTGGCGTCGCTTTCCGCATAGCTCAGCCACACCCGCCGCGACTGGGCGAAATCCGGGGCCAGCGCCACGTCCAGTAGGCCACCCTGGCCGTTGGCCCATACCTGCGGCACGCCGGCTATCGGCGCCGACAGACCTTTACCCGGCTGCCAGCGCTTGAGCTCGCCGCCGCGCAGGGTGATCAGTATGCCCTGATCGTCAGGCAGAAAGGCCATGCCCCACGGCTGGGCCAGCCGGTTTTGCAATACCTCCACCCGCACCGCGGCCTGGCTCAGGGCTGGTAGCGCTAAGGCGCTCAATATCAACAGCAGTGGGATCGGACGCATGGCATTCTCCTTTCGTCAGCTCTGGGCTAAAGGGTAGCCAGCGGGGAAATTTGCGCGGGGATTTTTACATAACCTTTAACAGGGGAAGCGTTCACCTCCCCTGGGTTTCAGCCGATCAGGCATGAGTGATTGGCGCCAATTTATTCAATTTATGAATATTTGAGGTCAATCCTGTCAGACAGCGTTCTAGCTTCTCTACGTTAACAGCGATGTATAGCGGACAATCATGATGCCCGCTCATCAGGCATAGTGCAGCGGCGGCGACCGATTCGCCGGCCAGGCGAAGGACATCCCTCTCCTCCGGTGAAATGGCATTCTGCAGGCGCGGCGCCTGCGCACGCATTTCACGGCAAAGCTCAAACAAGTTATCACGCAGATGGTCATTTTCGCTGACTGACATGTAGCCTTTGGCCTTTCGCAGTTGCAGATAGGCGTCAATATCGATATTGGCGTTAATAAGCTTCTGCAGAAGGTGGCGGTATAGTCTGTCAACGGTCATCACGGTTCCTCCTCTGTCGTCCTTTACCCTTTCCATAATACGGTTATTTTTTGTGCAAAATGATGCGCCAGGTCAATAATCCCCAGTTCTTTAACATCATTTACAATGTGGCAACTTTAACGCATTGTAGGGTGTATAACAAAAACAATGTTATACGATCACAATTAATTTCAAGCTGAAATTAATAAACAGAAAATGGCAATAAGAGACAAAATTAGTGCAGCAATGATCACAATGCCTCATATGATCTGTTGCACCATCGTCAGTTCGGATGTCATAACAAATATTTAATGTAATACGTATAACATGTCAGGAAAACAGCGAACGCGGCCCGCGGATCGCTGACATTCTCTCTGCCCATTTGCAAGGAACTGAAACATGACGTCCGGTAAAAGAAACTACCTTCTGTTGAGTCTTTTCGATTTCCTCTACCTGTTCGCCTGGTCGTCGACCATGGCTTTCTTCGTTATCTGGACCACCCAGCATCTTGGCATCAGCGCCACGAAGACCGGGCTGCTTTACTCGGTCAACGCCTTTATCGCCCTGCTGATGCAGCCTTTCTTCGGCTTTATCTCTGACAAGTTCGGCCTGAAAAAACGGCTTATCTGGCTGCTGGTCGCCCTGCTCCTGCCGGTGGGCCCCTTCTTTATCTACGTTTACGCGCCGCTGCTGGTGCACAACTTTTGGTTTGGCGCCTTGCTGGGAGGGATCTATCTGGGGATCATCTTTAACTCCGGCTGCGGAGTAATCGACTCTTATATCGATAAGATTTCCCGGCGCTATCAGTTCGAATATGGTCGTGTGCGGATGTGGGGCTCGTTAGGCTGGGCAGCGGCGGCCTGGATTGTGGGTAAGTATATCGACAGCAATCCTAATCTGGCCTTCTGGCTCGCCAGCCTCGCCATTGTCATCGCCGCCATCTGCTTTATGCTAACCAAAATTGAATTAACCGACGCCGATGTGGCGCGAAGCGAATCGCTGAAGGTCTCCCATGCCCTTGAGCTGGCGAAGAATGGTCAGTTCTGGATGCTGCTGCTCTTTACCCTGTTCGTCACGCAGATTTACGACACCTACGATCAGCAGTTTGCCCAGTACTTCTCGCTACAGTTCCCGACGCCGGAGGAAGGCAACCGCTGGTACGGGATCCTCGCGTCTATTCAGGTCTGCGGTGAAACCCTGTTCCTCTGCCTGATGCCATGGTTTGTTAACCGGACCGGCGCCAAATGGGCGCTGATCATCGCCGGGCTGATCATGTCGGTACGTATTGTCGGCTCAGCCGTGCCCCTCGGCCCGGTGTGGATTGGTGCGGTGAAAATGATGCATGCTCTGGAGAAGCCGTTGATTCTGGTATCGGTCTTTAAATTCATCGCCGCCAACTTCGACCACAAGCTCTCTTCGACGGTCTATTTGCTGGTGCTGTTCGTCGCCTCGATCGCCACCGCCATTTACTCTCCGCTGGCAGGCTATCTGTACGATACCATTGGCTTCGCCAACACCTATCTGATTCTCGGCAGCGTCGCCGGGCTCTTTACCCTGATCTCTATTTTCACGCTGCAGGATAAGCGCGAGCCGAAAAAAACCGGCGCCACGCCCTCCGCAGCCATTAACCCGGCGCAATAAGTCTCTGCCCGGCAGCCACGCCGGGCTTGAGCCGCCTGTGCGCACGGCTTGTCAGAAGCGTGTCCCGCCCCTCTGCTCCGGGGCGTGTGGGATCCGCTCTGGCGGTGGGGGGCGTAAAAGACAGGTCGGGGGCGCTTTTTCACCATTAACCGCGACGGAGCTATACTCTTTTTCGCAAAGATCTGTAGAATTCCTGCCCTGACCATTCCAATAATTGAACACTTTTTAAGCTATGAGCAATGTCACGCATCAGCCGAAAATCGGCTTCGTCTCCCTGGGCTGCCCGAAAAACCTCGTGGACTCAGAGCGTATCCTGACCGAACTGCGCACCGAAGGTTATGACGTCGTACCGACCTACGACAACGCCGATATGGTGATCGTTAACACCTGCGGCTTTATTGATAGCGCTGTGCAGGAATCGCTGGAAGCGATCGGCGAAGCGTTGAAAGAGAACGGCAAGGTAATCGTCACCGGCTGTCTCGGCGCGAAAGAGGATCAGATCCGCGAAGTGCATCCGAAGGTGCTGGAGATCACCGGTCCGCACAGCTATGAGCAGGTGCTGGAGCATGTCCACCATTATACGCCGAAGCCGAAGCACAATCCGTTCCTGAGCCTGGTGCCGGAACAGGGGGTTAAGCTGACGCCGCGCCACTACGCCTACTTAAAAATTTCTGAAGGCTGCAACCATCGCTGCACCTTCTGCATCATCCCGTCCATGCGTGGCGATCTGGTGAGCCGTCCGATTGGCGAAGTGCTGGCCGAAGCCAAACGCCTCGCTGACGCCGGCGTGAAAGAGCTGCTGGTGATTTCGCAGGACACCTCCGCCTACGGCGTCGACGTCAAGCACCGCACCGGCTTCCACAACGGTATGCCGGTGAAGACCAGCATGGTCAGTCTGTGCGAAGAGCTGGCGAAGCTCGGCATCTGGGTGCGCCTGCACTATGTCTATCCGTACCCGCACGTTGACGATGTGATCCCGCTGATGGCGGAAGGCAAGATTCTGCCGTACCTCGATATTCCGCTGCAGCACGCCAGCCCGCGTATTCTGAAGCTGATGAAGCGTCCAGGTTCTGCGGACCGTCAGCTGGCGCGCATTAAGCAGTGGCGTGAAATTTGCCCGGATCTGACCCTGCGCTCCACTTTTATTGTGGGCTTCCCGGGCGAAACGGAAGAAGATTTCCAGATGCTGCTCGACTTCCTGAAAGAGGCGCGTCTCGACCGCGTCGGCTGCTTCAAGTACAGCCCGGTTGAAGGCGCTACCGCCAACGAGCTGGCGGACCAGGTGCCGGAAGAGGTGAAAGAAGAGCGCTGGAACCGCTTTATGCAGCTGCAGCAGCAGATCTCTGCCGAGCGTCTGCAGGAGAAAGTGGGGCGCGAAATCCTGGTGCTGGTAGATGAAGTTGATGAAGAAGGCGCCATTGGCCGCAGCATGGCCGACGCTCCGGAAATCGACGGCGCGGTGTACCTGAACGGCGAAACCCGCGTTAAGCCGGGCGACGTGGTGCGGGTGAAAGTCGAGCACGCCGACGAATACGACCTGTGGGGTACCCGGGTCTAGTCCAGCTTCCCGGATAGCGGCTTAGCGCATTCCACGGCCTACGGGGTCCTCCCGTAGGCTCATCCCCCCAGGCCCGCGCAAGCGCAGCGCCGCCGGGTAATTTATCAGTCATCATGCCTTCATATTGCCGGGTGGCGGCTAACGCCTTACCCGGCCTACAGTTCGTGCGGCCTGCCGTTAATTTATTCACCATTGTTGCTGAAACTGCCGGTGCTGGCGGCCTCAACATCGCTGAGACGTTCCCGAAAGGCAGGGGCAGGCCGCATGGATGCGGGCTGAGGGCCGTGTTTTGCAGGGACGCTGCTTCGGCCCAACCCGAAGCCTGCAGGGATAAGTCGAAGGCACCACGCAGTGGCGATGTTGCTGGCCGGAGCCCGGGGGTACAGGGGGCGGCGGCGACTGGCCGCCCCCTGTGCGCTCCCTGCACCATAAGAGACATAACGCAGACGATTAACCGGGAGCGCAAACTACGCTGAAGCCGCAGATAACATAAAGGACTCCCGGCGGAGCTTTCCCTCATCCTACCCCTTTAACTTCGGATCCAGCGCATCGCGCAGGCCATCTCCCAGCAGATTAAACGCCAGCACGGTCACGAAAATCGCCACCGCCGGAAAGAGCGCCACGTGCGGAGACATCACCATATCCGCCCGCGCCTCGTTGAGCATCGCGCCCCACTCCGGGGTGGGCGGCTGCGCGCCGAGGCCGAGAAACGACAGACTGGCCGCCGAAATAATCGATACCCCAATGCGCATGGTGAAATAAACCACGATCGATGACACCGTCCCCGGCAGAATATGGTTGAACAGAATGGTGGCGTCGCTGGCGCCGATGCTGCGCGCCGATTCAATAAAGGTCTGCTGCTTCAGAACCAGCGTATTGCCGCGCACCAGACGAGCAAACGCCGGGATCGAGAAGATCGCCACGGCGATGATCACGTTGGCCATCCCGCTGCCCATGACGGCGACCACCGCGATCGCCAGCAGGATCCCCGGAAAGGCGAACAACACGTCGCAAAGTCGCATAATGAGCCGGTCCCACCAGCCCTCATAATAGCCAGCCAGCAGCCCAAGCACCGTGCCGATGGCCGCGCCAATCAGCACCGCCAGTACCCCGGCGGCCAGCGAGATCTGCGCCCCGACCAGCACCCGGCTGAAAATATCCCGTCCCAGGGAGTCGACTCCGAACCAGTGCACCAGCGAAGGCCCCTCGTTCAGACGGTCGTAGTCGAAATAATTTTCCGCATCATACGGCGCTATCCATGGGGCAACGATGGCTACCGCAATCAGCAACAGCACGAAAATACCAGCGCACATCGCCACCGGCTGGCGACGAAAGCGCCGCCAGAACTCATGCCAGGGGGTATGGATCTCGCCGGGTCTGATACCCGGCATGGCGTTCAGCGCCGCCTGCCTTCTCCAGTTAAGCAATCGCACCTTACTTATACCTGATAGCCGGGTTTATGGCCGCGTACAGCACATCCACCACTAAATTGATAAGAATAAACTCCAGCGAAAAGAGCAGCACTTCCGCCTGAATCACCGGGTAATCACGCATCTCCACCGAATCGACCAGCAAGCGCCCAAGCCCCGGCCAGTTAAACACCTTCTCCACAACGATCGACCCGCCGAGCAGAAAGCCGAACTGCAGCCCCATCATGGTCACCACCGGGATCATCGCATTGCGCAGACCATGCTTGAGCACCACCCGCGTTTCGCTCACCCCCTTCGCCCGGGCGGTGCGCATATAGTCTTCATGCAGCACATCGACGAATGACGCGCGGGTAAAGCGCGCCATGACCGCCGCCACCGCCGCGCCAAGGGTCAACGACGGCAAAATATAGTGCCGCCAGCTGTCGGCCCCCACCGTCGGCAGCCAGCCCAGCTCAACCGAAAACACCTGCATCAGCAACATACCAAGGGCAAAAGCCGGAAACGAAATACCGCTCACCGCCAGCGCCATTCCCAGACGGTCGGGCCAGCGATTGCGCCACACCGCGGCCGCAATCCCCGCCGCCATCCCGAACAGTACCGCCCAGCTCATGCTGGCCAGCGTCAGCCACAGCGTGGGCATAAAGCGACTGGCAATCTCACTGGCAACGGGACGCCGCGAGGCCATGGAAATGCCAAAATCGCCGCGCAGCACATTGGTGATATAGTGCCAGAACTGGACATGCAGCGGCTGGTCAAGCCCCAGCTGCTGGCGCACCATCGCCACCACCTGGGCATCGGCCTCAGGTCCGGCAATCAGCCGCGCCGGGTCACCGGGCAGCATATGGACGAACAGAAACACCAGCACCGCGACGATAAGCAGAGTAGGGATCAGGCCCAGCAGGCGCTTAATCACATAATTCAGCATCGCTCCCTCCCATTCCGGGAGAGAGGACGCATGAAGATGAACATGATCACGGCGTCAGGTCCGCCTGTTCGAAGCTAAAGCCGGTATCCGGCTGGACATAGAAACCAGTGAGGTTCTTGCTGTAGGCGGAGACCAGTTTCTCGACCACCAGCGGCACCCACGGCGACTCTTTCCAGATAATATCCTGCGCCTCTTTATAGAGTTTGGTTTTCTGTTGCGGATCGGTGGTTTTCAGCGCCTCGCTCAGCGCGTTATCCACCTGCGGGTTGCTGTAAAACGCGGTATTAAACAGCGTCGGCGGCCAGTTTTGCGAGGCGAACAGCGGCGACAGCGCCCAGTCGGCTTCACCGGTGGAGGCGGACCAGCCGGTATAGAACATCCGTACCCCGCTCTCTTTCTGACCTTTACCTTCCACTTCCGCCGCCCGCTGACCAGCGTCCATCGCCGTCACCTGCGCCTTAATCCCCACCTGCGCCAGCTGCTGCTGGGTGAACTGCAGTACTTTCTGCGCGGTGCTGTGATTATGTGATGACCACAGCGTGGTGCTGAAACCGTTAGGGTAGCCCGCCTCTTTCAGCAGCTGGCGCGCTTTCGCCGGATCGTATGGCCACGCGGTGTAGGTCTGGGCATAGGCGATCGACGGCGGCACCACTCCGGTCGCCGGGGTGGCGTAGCCGGCGAACGCTACCTTCGCCAGCGCCTGACGGTTAATCGCATAGTTGATGGCTTCCCGTACCTTCGGATTATCGAACGGCTTCTGCGTCACGTTCATGCTGATGTAGCGCTGCATGATCGACGGGCTGGCCACCAGCTCCAGTTTGCTGTTTTTCGCCAGCAGCGGCGCCTGTTCGTAAGGGATCGGGAAGGCGAACTGCGCCTCGCCGGTCTGCAGCATCGCCGCCCGGGTATTGTTATCCACCACCGGACGCCAGGTGATAGAATCCAGCTTTGGCAGCCCCGGCTGCCAGTACCCATCAAACTTGCTGACCTTCACAAAATCCGTCTGGTTCCAGGTGTCGAGCTTATACGGCCCGGTGCCCACCGGGTGGAAGCCGATATCCTTACCATATTTTTTCAGCGCCGCCGGCGAAATCATCGCTGTCGCCGGATGGGCGAGAATGTTAATAAACGCCGAGAAGGGCTGCTTCAGGGTAATTTTGACCGTAGTCGGATCGACCGCCTCGGTACTGGCGATATTTTTATACAGGTTATAGCGCTTGAGATGGTTATCCGGGTTACTCGCGCGATCGAGGTTAGCCTTTACCGCCTCGGCGTTAAAGTCAGTGCCATCCTGGAATTTCACCCCGCTGTGCAGCTTAATGGTGTACACCAGGCCGTCCGGTGACACGGTATAGCTCTCAGCAAGAACGTTTTGCAGCTTCATCTCTTTATCAAGGCCGAACAGGCCTTGATAAAAGGACTTCGCCACCGCCTGCGACAGAGTATCGTTGGCATCATAGGGGTCGAGGGTCGTGAAGTTAGACCCGACCGCCACCACCACATCTTTGGCGGCAAAGGCGGGAGCGCTCGCCAGGGCTGCCGCGATACTCAGCGCCAGCCACCATTTGCGTGAAACAGGTTGTGTCATCGTGTTCTCCTGAAAAGATGCGTTATGTGTTGTTATGTTCTGCCCAGCACATCGGCGGATTCGCGGGCGACGAAGTGGCCCGGCCCGACCTGCTGCAACGGCACGCTGGCGATCTCCTCGCCCCGCTTATAAATATTGCCCGGGACGTCATCAGACAGCAGGACCCGCTGCGGATGACGGTGGCCCGGGTCGGCCACCGGTACGGCGGCCATGAGCTTACGGGTATAGGGGTGCTGCGGGTTTTCAAACACCGCGCGGCGCGGGCCTATTTCGACAATGCGACCGCGATACATCACCGCCACGCGGTGGCTGATGCGCTCCACCACCGCCATATCATGGGAAATAAACAGAAACGCGATGCCCATCTCGCGCTGCAGGTCGAGCATCAGATTGATAATCTGCGCCCGAATGGAGACATCCAGGGCCGACACCGACTCGTCGGCTATCACCACCTTCGGATTCAGCGCCAGCGCGCGGGCAATGCAGATCCGCTGCCGCTGGCCGCCGGAAAAGGCATGGGGATAGCGCCAGGCATGCTCCGGCTGCAACCCCACGCGCTTCAGCAGCCAGGCGACCCGCTCACGCGCTGCTTCCCCACGCAGCAGGCCATGCACCCGCAGCGGCTCCATAATCGAATCGCCGACCGTCTGACGCGGATCAAGCGAGGCGTAAGGATCCTGAAAAATAAACTGAATATTGCGCCGCAGAGCCTGCAGCTTGCCGCCGGCGAGGGTATCGATCCGCTGACCGTCGAAGGTAATGGTGCCTCCCTGGGTCTCTACCAGCCTCAGCAGCGCCCGGCCGGTGGTCGACTTGCCGCAGCCGGACTCGCCCACCAGCGACAGGGTCTCTCCCGGCCAGAGATCAAAACTGACCTTCTCCACCGCATGCACTTCGCGCGTCACGCGATTGAGCAGCCCGCCGCGCACCGGAAAACGGGCCACCAGGTCACGCACCTGCAGGATCGGCTCGCCGGCGACTACCGTATCGGGCGTTTCGCTCTCCGCCAGCGGCTGGCCCGGCAGCGGAAAACGGCGCGGCAGATCCTGGCCACGCATCTCCCCCAGCCGCGGGACCGCCGCCAGCAGCGACTGCGTATACGGGTGCTGCGGCGAACGAAAGATCTCCTCAACGCTGCCGGTCTCTACCGCCTCACCGCGATACATCACCAGCACCCGATCGGCGATATCGGCCACGACGCCCATATCGTGGGTGATAAAGATCACCCCCATCGCCATCTCCTTTTGCAGGACGGCAATGAGTTGCAGAATTTGCGCCTGGATGGTGACATCCAGCGCCGTGGTTGGCTCATCGGCTATCAACACCGCCGGCCGACAGGAGAGCGCCATGGCGATCATCACCCTCTGGCGCATGCCGCCGGAGAGCTGGTGCGGATAGCGCGAGAGCATCTCTTCCGCCTGGGGAATACGCACCTGATCGAGCATCTTTTTCGCCGCGCGCAGCGCCTCTTCGCGCCCCAGCCCCTGGTGCAGGCGCAGGGATTCGGCAATCTGCTCGCCGATGGTAAAAACCGGATTCAGCGAGGTCATCGGCTCCTGAAAAATCATGGCCAGATCCGCGCCGCGCACCCGGCGCATCTCAGCGTCCGTTTGCTCATTGAGCGCGATCACCTGCCGGTTACGCCGCCGCAACCACAGCCCCTCGCTGTTCACCTCGCTGCTGGCCGCGTCTAGCAGACGCATCAGCGCCAGCGCGGTCACCGATTTTCCCGAACCGGACTCACCCACTATCGCCAGCGTCTCGCCGCGGCGCAGGCTGAAGGAAAGCTGACGCACGGCCTGCACCTCCGGCGCATCCTGCTGGCGGAACGCCACGTTCAGGTTGCGCACCACCAGCACTTCGCAGGTATCGGTTTCGTGAGTTTGCGACACTCGCCCTCTCCCTTGTTCTATTCGCGATAAATGCCAATGGTCGGCGTATCGCCGGCATAGCACCAGGCGCGGTACATGCCTTCACTGTTAAACGGTAAAACGACGTTGCCTTCGCGATCGACGGCTATCAGCCCGCCGCTGCCGCCGAGAGCCGGCAGTTTCTCCATCACCACCCGCTCGCAGGCGGAATAGAGACTGAGCTGCCCATACTCCATCAGGGCGGCGATATCGTAGGCCGCCAGGGTGCGCATAAAGACTTCGCCGGTGCCGGTACAGGAGACCGCCACGCTGGCATTATTGGCATAACACCCCGCGCCCGGCAGCGGGCTGTCGCCGACGCGTCCGGGCAGTTTGTTGGTCATGCCGCCGGTGGAGGTCGCCGCCGCCAGATTGCCGGCCAGATCGAGCGCCACCGCGCCGACGGTGCCCATTTTCTGGCGTTCGTCGAGGGGAGCGGCGTGGTGGTCGAGGATAATCTCCCCGCCCGCTTTAGCCTCCTGCAGCTGCAGCAGCCTTTCAGGAGTGGAAAAGAGATCGTTATCCACGCGCGCCATCCCGTGGGAGATGGCAAAATTTTCCGCCCCCTCGCCGATCAGTAATACGTGCGGACTCTTCTCCAGCACCAGACGCGCCGCCAGCACCGGATTACGCAAATGTTTGACCCCGGCTACCGCGCCCGCCTGCAGGCTGTAGCCGTCCATTACGCAGGCGTCCAGCTCGTGGGTTTGATCGCGGGTAAATACCGCGCCCATTCCGGCGTTGAACAACGGACACTCCTCCAGCAGCCGAACGGCCTCAGTCACGGCATCCAGCGCGCTGGCGCCCGCGGCCAACATTTTCTGCCCGCTTTCGACGATAGTCGACAGCGCCGCCACATACTCTCGCTCCCGCTCCGGCGTCATTTGCGCGCGAGAAATCGCCCCTGCGCCGCCGTGAATTGCTATAACCGCCTTGCCCATTTCGCCAGTCCTTAACGATGAAGTGGATCGCCCCTGCCCTGTCGTACCGCGGCGCGGCGCCGGTCACGTCATGAATAAGGGTATTGATATCATTATATTGCTGAATGTCTTATACAATTTTTGAATATAGAAAGAGCGGCGGGCGATGTAAAGCCTCGTACCCAGGTGGCATACAGCCCGCGCCGCTTTTCTGCCATAATAGGCGTTTTCGCTGTTTTGCCCGCAGGAGTGACCCATGGATTTTACCGCCGGACTGATGCCGCTCGACACAGCCCTCGCCCAGATGCTCGATCGTATTACGCCGCTGAACGCGACGGAAACTGTACCGCTGTTGCAGGCCTTCTCGCGTGTGACCGCCCATGACATCGTCTCCCCGCTGGATGTGCCCGGCTTTGATAACGCGGCGATGGATGGCTATGCCGTCCGGCTGAACGACCTTCGCGACGGCGCGGCGCTGCCGGTCGCCGGTAAGGCCTTCGCCGGCCAGCCTTTCAACGACGCCTGGCCGTCGGGCACCTGTATCCGCATCATGACCGGCGCGCCGGTGCCGGAAGGCTGCGATGCGGTGGTGATGCAGGAAGAGACTGAACAGACCGAGGCCGGCGTGCGCTTTATCGCGCCGGTAAAAGCCGGGCAGCATATTCGCCGCCGCGGAGAAGATATTGCCCACGGCGCGGTGGTCTTCCCGGCGGGGTCACCCCTGACGGTGGCCGAGCTGCCGGTGCTGGCCTCGCTGGGCATTGCCGAGGTCGAGGTGGTGCGCAAGGTACGCGTCGCGGTCTTCTCAACCGGCGATGAGCTGCAGCTGCCGGGTCAACCGCTCGGCGACGGCCAGATTTACGATACCAACCGCCTGGCAGTGCACCTGATGCTGCAGCAGTTGGGCTACGAGGTCATTAACCTGGGCATTATTCCTGACGACCCGGCGAAGCTGCGCGACGCCTTTATCGCCGCCGACCAGCAGGCCGATGTGGTCATTAGCTCAGGCGGCGTCTCGGTGGGCGAAGCCGATTACACCAAAACTATCCTCGAAGAGCTGGGGGAGATCGGCTTCTGGAAGCTGGCGATTAAGCCGGGGAAACCCTTCGCCTTCGGCAAGCTCAGCAGCAGCTGGTTCTGCGGCCTGCCGGGTAACCCGGTGTCCGCCACCGTCACCTTCTGTCAGCTGGTGCAACCCCTGCTGGCGAAACTCTCGGGCAAGCACGGCCCGCTTCAGGCGCCCCGCCTGCGGGTCCGCGCCGCCACGCGCCTGAAAAAGTCGCCTGGCCGCCTCGATTTTCAGCGCGGTATTCTGCAGCGCAACCCGGACGGCGAACTGGTGGTGAACACCACCGGCCATCAGGGCTCGCACATTTTCAGCTCCTTCAGCCTCGGCAACTGCTTTATCGTGCTGGAGCGTGAGCGCGGCCATGTTGAAGCAGGCGAATGGGTCGAGGTCGAACCCTTCAGTCACCTGTTTGGGGGGCTGTAATGACCGTTGAGCTGAGCGATGAAGAGATGCTGCGCTATAACCGGCAGATCGTCTTGCGCGGTTTTGATTTTGACGGCCAGGAGCGGTTAAAAGCCGCTCGCGTGCTGGTGGTCGGCCTCGGCGGGCTCGGCTGCGCCGCCGCGCAGTATCTGGCCGCCGCCGGGGTCGGGCAGCTCACCCTGCTCGATTTCGACACTGTCTCGCTCTCCAACCTGCAGCGCCAGACGCTGCACAGCGACGCCACCCTCGGCCAGCCGAAGGTGGATTCCGCCCGCGAGGCGCTGGCGCGCATTAACCCGCACGTTCGTCTGGTCCCGCTCAATGCCTTGCTGGATGAGACCGCGCTGGCGGCGCAGATTGCCGATCACGATCTGGTGCTCGACTGCACCGACAACGTCGCCATTCGCAACCAGCTTAACGTCGGCTGCTTTCAGCACAAAACCCTACTGGTCTCCGGAGCGGCGATCCGTATGGAGGGGCAAATCAGCGTCTTTACCTATCAGGATGGCGAACCCTGCTACCGCTGCCTGAGCCGTCTGTTCGGCGAAAATGCCCTCACCTGCGTCGAAGCCGGGGTAATGGCCCCGCTGGTGGGCACCATCGGTTCGCTGCAGGCGATGGAGGCGATTAAGCTGCTGAGCGGCTACGGCACCCCTGCCAGCGGAAAAATCGTCATCTACGATGCCATGACCTGCCAGTTTCGCGAAATGAGGCTGATGCGTCACCCGCAGTGCGAGGTATGCGGCTCGCACTGACCCCCATACCGGCGACGAGAGTCGCCGGTGGTTTTGTGACCGCTCTCGTTATTTTCTCCTCTCTGACTTATCCCCATCCCGCTTGTTGATTTGCGTCAACATTACTTTCACTCGAAAGTGTTTTTATATTCATACGCAAACAAGAGGATAAGCCATGATCTTCAACATCCAGCGCTATTCCACCCATGACGGCCCAGGGATCCGCACCGTCGTCTTCCTGAAAGGCTGCTCGCTGGGCTGCCGCTGGTGCCAGAACCCGGAGAGCCGCGCCCGTAGCGAAGATCTGCTGTATGACTCGCGGCTGTGCCTGGCCGGCTGCGATCTGTGCCAGCAGGCGGCGCCGGCGGTTATCACCCGCACCCTCGATGGCCTGATCATTCACCGGCAAAACGTTAACGACAGCCATATCGCCGCGCTGCGCGACTGCTGCCCCACCACCGCGCTCACGGTGTGCGGCGAGGAGAAAAGCGTCGAGGAGATCATGGCGACGGTGCTGCGTGATAAACCGTTCTACGATCGCAGCGGCGGCGGCATCACTCTTTCCGGCGGCGAACCCTTTATGAACCCAACGCTGGCGCAGGCGCTGTTCGAAGCCAGCCATCAGGCAGGCATTCACACCGCCGTGGAAACCTGCCTGCACGTGCCGTGGAAATACATTGAACCGTCTTTACCCTTTGTCGACCTGTTTCTCGCCGATCTGAAGCACGTTGACGAGGCCGTTTTTCAGCAGTGGACCGACGGCAGCGCCCGCCGGGTGCTGGATAACCTGCAGCGTCTGGCGCAGGCGGGGAAAAAAATGATTATTCGCGTGCCGTTGATCCAGGGATTCAACGCCAGCGAAGCCGACATTGCCGCGATCACCGATTTTGCCGCCGATCGCCTGCAGGTCAGCGAGATCCATTACCTGCCGTACCACACGCTGGGAATGAACAAATACCAGTTACTCAGTCAGCCCTACACCGCACCGGACAAACCGCTGGACGCTCCTGAGCTGCTCGTCTTCGCGCAGGATTATGCGCAAAGCAAGGGGCTAACGGCGATATTACGAGGATAACCCTATGACTACCCTGAAGCTCAACACCCTCAGCGCCCGTATCCAGGCCCATAAAATGGCGCTGGTGCATATCGTCAAGCCGCCGGTCTGTACCGAGCGCGCCCGCCACTATACGGAGATGTATCAGCGGCATCTCGATAAACCGATCCCGGTGCGCCGCGCGCTGGCGCTGGCTCACCACCTGGCGGAGCGCACCATCTGGATCAAGCACGATGAGCTGATCGTCGGTAACCAGGCCAGCGAAGTGCGCGCCGCGCCTATTTTCCCGGAATACACCGTCAGCTGGATTGAGAAAGAGATCGACGATCTCGCCGACCGCCCCGGCGCCGGCTTCTCGGTCAGCGAGGAGAATAAACGCGTATTGCATGAAGTGTGCCCATGGTGGCGCGGCCAGACCGTACAAGACCGCTGCTACGGTATGTTCACCGATGAGCAAAAGGCGCTGCTCGCCACCGGCATTATTAAGGCGGAAGGCAATATGACCTCCGGGGATGCTCACCTCGCGGTCAACTACCCCTTGCTGCTGGAGAAAGGGCTCGACGGGATGCGTGCGAAAGTCGCCGAACGCCGCTCGCGTATCAATTTGACGGTACTGGAAGACCTGCACGGCGAGCAGTTCCTGAAAGCGATTGATATCGTGCTGGAAGCGGTCAGCGATCACAGCAAACGCTTCGCCGCGCTGGCGCGCGAGATGGCGACAGCAGAATCCCGCGAATCACGCCGCCACGAACTGCTGACGATTGCCGAAAACTGCGACGTCATCGCCCATGAGCCGCCGAAAACCTTCTGGCAGGCGCTGCAGCTGTGCTACTTCATTCAGCTTATCCTGCAGATTGAATCCAATGGCCATTCGGTATCCTTCGGCCGTATGGACCAGTACCTCTACCCGTACTACCGCCGCGACGTTGAGTTGCAACAGTCGCTGGATCGCGAACAGGCCATTGAGCTGCTGCACAGCTGCTGGCTGAAGCTGCTGGAGGTCAATAAGATCCGTTCCGGCTCGCACTCCAAAGCCTCTGCCGGCAGCCCGCTATACCAGAACGTCACCATCGGCGGCCAGAATCTGGTGGATGGTAAGCCGCAGGACGCGGTCAACCCGCTGTCGTATGCGATCCTGGAATCCTGCGGTCGCCTGCGTTCTACCCAGCCGAACCTCAGCGTGCGCTACCACGCCGGGATGAGCAACGACTTCCTCGACGCCTGCGTCCAGGTGATCCGCTGCGGTTTCGGCATGCCGGCGTTTAACAACGATGAAATCGTCATCCCGGAATTCATTAAGCTGGGCATTGAGCCGCAGGACGCCTACGATTACGCGGCTATCGGCTGTATCGAAACCGCGGTCGGCGGTAAGTGGGGCTACCGCTGTACCGGCATGAGCTTTATTAACTTCGCGCGGGTGATGCTGGCGACGCTGGAAGGCGGCCGCGATGCCACCAGCGGTCAGGTGTTCCTGCCGCAGGAGCACGCCCTGTCGAAAGGCAACTTCGCTAACTTCGATCAGGTGCTGGCCGACTGGGACCGCCAGATTCGTTACTACACCCGTAAATCCATCGAGATTGAGTACGTGGTCGATACCATGCTGGAAGAGAACGTCCACGATATTCTCTGCTCGGCGCTGGTCGATGACTGCATCGAACGGGCGAAAAGCATTAAGCAAGGCGGCGCGAAGTATGACTGGGTTTCCGGCCTGCAGGTGGGTATCGCCAACCTCGGCAACAGCCTCGCGGCGGTGAAAAAACTGGTCTTCGATCAGGGCGCCATCGGCCAGCAGGAGCTGGCGAAGGCGCTGGCGGATGATTTCGACGGTCTGACCCACGAGCAGCTGCGCCAGCGGTTGATCAACGGCGCGCCGAAGTATGGTAACGATGATGACAGCGTCGACCAACTGCTGGCGCGGGCCTACCAGACCTATATCGACGAGCTGAAGCAGTATCACAACCCGCGCTATGGCCGCGGCCCGATTGGCGGCAATTATTACGCTGGCACCTCCTCTATTTCCGCTAACGTCCCGTTCGGCGCGCAGACCATGGCGACGCCGGATGGCCGTAAAGCGCATACCCCGCTGGCGGAGGGGGCCAGCCCGGCCTCCGGTACCGACCATCTGGGTCCGACGGCGGTTATCAGTTCGGTGGGCAAGCTGCCGACCGGGGCGATCCTCGGCGGCGTGCTGCTTAATCAGAAGCTGAATCCGTCAACGCTGGAGAACGAGTCCGATAAGCAGAAGCTGATGGTGCTGCTGCGCACTTTCTTCGAGGTGCACAAAGGCTGGCATATCCAGTACAACATCGTGTCGCGCGACACGCTGCTGGAAGCCAAGAAACATCCTGACCAGTACCGCGATTTAGTGGTCCGCGTCGCTGGATACTCGGCGTTCTTCACCGCCCTGTCGCCGGATACCCAGGACGATATTATCGCCCGTACCGAACATACGCTGTAATCCTTCGTGCCCGCTGGCGCTATGCTTAGCGGGCCAACCCTGTTCTGCAGGCCGGAAAAGACATGCCCTTCCGGCATTTTCTGAATGCCTGAACTTTCATTCGAAATAAATTTGTGCTCCTCATCACATTGTAATTAGAATGTTACTGGTCGAAGTTAAGCCAGGAGCACTCTCTTATGACCGTTAAAGTTATCGTCACCGATATGGACGGAACTTTTCTCAATGACGCCAAGCAGTACGACCGCCCGCGTTTCCTCGCCCAGTTTGCGCAGCTCAGGCAGCAAGGTATTGAATTCGTTGTCGCCAGCGGCAACCAGTACTATCAGCTGATCTCCTTCTTCCCGGAGATTCGCGAGCAGATTTCATTCGTCGCAGAAAACGGCGCTCTGGTTTATGAACATGGCAAGCAGCTGTTCCACGGCGAACTGACCCGCCACGAATCACAAGTGGTGATTGGCGAATTGCTCAAAGATCCGCAGCTCAACTTTGTCGCCTGCGGCCTGCAGAGCGCCTACGTCAGCGATAAAGCTCCGGACGCCTTTGTTGAGCTGATGTCGAAGCACTACCATCGCCTACAGCGGGTGAGCGACTATCACGCCATCGACGATACGCTGTTTAAATTCTCTCTCAACCTGCCGGACAGCGAGATCCCACAGCTGATTGATAAACTGCACGTGTCGCTCGACGGCATCATGAAGCCGGTCACCAGCGGCTTTGGCTTTGTCGATTTGATTATCCCTGGCCTGCATAAAGCCAACGGCATCAGCCGTTTGCTCAAGCGCTGGGATCTTTCGCCGCAGCAATGCGTCGCCATCGGCGACAGCGGCAACGACGCCGAAATGCTGAAGCTGGTGAAATACGCTTTCGCCATGGGTAACGCTGCCGACAGCATCAAGGCCATCGCCGGCTACGCTACCGACGATAATAACCATGACGGCGCGCTGAACGTTATCCAGGCCGTCCTCGATAACACCCCGCCCTTCAACGCCTGACCCTTCGCCGGGGCATCGCGCCCCGGTTTTCCATTTTGTGCGCCGCAGCAAGATTTTAATCTTGCATTAACTCCATTTTAACTTAAATTAACGTTTGTAAGATTTTATACTTTCGAATGAAAGATACAGCGAGGTTATTATGGCTGCTCTCCCGACCCACGAAACACTTCCCGCCGATCACAAAGCGGCGATTCGCCAGATGAAACAGGCCCTGCGGGCGCGAATTGGCGACGTCCAGGCGGTGTTCGATAAGCTCTCAGCGCGCATCAGCGAGCGGCTGCAGGAGATTGAGACACTGAAAGCCGCAGGCCAGGAGGTCTGGCCAACCATTCCGTTCCGCGATATCGCCGAAGGAACAGTGAGCGATGAGCAGCGCGCGGCCATTAAGCGCCGGGGCTGCGCGGTGATTAAAGGCCACTTCCCACGCGAACAGGCGCTGGCGTGGGATACCGCGATGCTGCAATATCTGGATCGCAACCATTTCGACGATGTTTACAAAGGGCCTGGCGACAGCTTCTTCGGTTCGCTGGAGGCTTCGCGCCCGGAGATCTACCCGATCTACTGGTCGCCCTCGCAAATGCAGGCGCGGCAGAGCGATGAAATGGCGGCAGTGCAATCTTTTCTCAACCGCCTGTGGCGTTTTGAACAGAATGGCAAACGCTGGTTCGATCCGGACGTCAGCGTGATCTATCCCGACCGCATCCGCCGCCGCCCGCCGGGAACCACTTCGAAGGGGCTGGGGGCGCATACCGATTCCGGCGCGCTGGAGCGCTGGCTGCTCCCCGCCTATCAGCAGGTTTTCGCCAACGTTTTTAATGGCAATATCGACGCCTACGACCCGTGGGACGCCGCGCACCGTACCGAAGTGGAAGAGTATACCGTCGACAACACCACCAAATGCTCGGTGTTCCGCACCTTCCAGGGCTGGACCGCGCTGTCGGACATGATCCCGGGTCAGGGGCTGCTGCACGTGGTGCCGATCCCGGAGGCGATGGCTTATGTGCTACTGCGCCCCCTGCTCGACGATGTGCCGGAAGATGAGCTGTGCGGCGTTGCGCCGGGCAGAGTGCTGCCGATCTCTGAGCAGTGGCACCCGCTCTTAATTAAAGCGTTAAGCTCGATTCCAGCGCTGAATGCCGGGGACTCCGTCTGGTGGCACTGCGACATCATTCACTCGGTGGCGCCGGTGGAAAATCAGCAGGGCTGGGGAAATGTGATGTACATTCCGGCCGCGCCGATGTGCGAGAAGAACCTCGCCTACGCGCAGAAAGTAAAAATCGCCCTGGAAAAAGGCGCCTCGCCGGGGGATTTCCCGCGCGAGGACTATGAAACAAACTGGGAAGGACGCTTTACGCTTGCCGACCTCAACATTCACGGTAAGCGAGCGTTGGGCATGGATGTTTGAGAGTTAATGGAAGTGAATTGATGTGGGATTAAGAAAATCGATTCGACGTTACTCAGATTGCTGACAAGTGCGCTTTCTTAATGCCTGATGCGCTACGCTTATCTGGCCTACAAAGTCCTGCAGATTCAATATATTACAGGTACTGCGTAGGCCTGATAAGCGTAGCGCATCAGGCTATTTTGCATTTGTCATCAGCCGCCGTCACCCCGACAGTATCGGGGTGACGGCTAATCACTTACTCGATCCCTTTACTACGCAGGTAATCTTCGTAATTACCGCTAAAGTCGATCACGCGTTCCGGGGTGATTTCCAGAATGCGGGTCGC
>OHBN01000121.1_pt1 | contig 36230 bp, 39 predicted proteins | sample 1577381 | NCBI WGS metagenome assembly OHBN01 (sample SAMEA3879520, study PRJEB24766) | human gut metagenome | biome: human-associated habitat; feature: feces | place: USA | collected 1985/1987
ATAACTAATTGTGCATAACTGACACCTAAAAGTATTTGTGAACAAAAATTAATCGCTAAAATTGTTGACTTTTCCGAATGTTTGACTATAATAATAATTGTCAAGTAAATAGTCCGCTTGACTATCGGCTGATTTCCAATTAGCCTTACTCGAGTAAAATTGAATTATCACATAGTCGATAAATTGATCATGATTTTGCCAAATGGTAAATGGCGCACGAAAACAAAACTTTATATTTTTAAAGAATTGAATGGAGGAAATTTTATGACACCAATTCTTAGCTTACACAATGTTGATGTAACCAAATTCCTCGCCGTGCTCGATACCTGCGAGGGCAATGTATATCTCGTTACAAGCGAAGGCGACAGACTCAATCTCCGCAGCAAGCTTTGCCAGCTTGTCGGTCTTACAAGACTTATCGAAGGCGGCAGGATTGCAGAAGCAAGTATTATTTGCGAAAACAAGAACGACGAGAGCAAGCTTTTCAGACTTAATATGTTCGGCGACACAGGTAACGCCAAAGTAGGTTAATTCTGAAAACACTGACTTAAATATCTACGGTTTTCACGTTAATTTCAAAACTTCTAAACCCAAGGACAGCTGCGAGCAATCGCAGCTGTTTTTGGCTTTTACCTTTTAAATGTAAAATATCAATAAAGTGTTGATTTTGCCGATGTTTTGGGTTATACTAAGCTTAGTTTATTTAATGAGGCGTTAAACGCATTCGGAAAGGAATACGCTATGGCAGATACAAAAAACGAGATTATGAACGAAGAAGATCAGGGTATGCTCATCACTCTTGAGGACGAAAACGGTCAGGAAGTTGAATTTGAATTTCTTGATGTAATCGAGTTTGAGGGTACAGAGTACATTATTCTCATCGAAAATGACGAAGATGCAGACGAGGTTGTTATTCTTCAGATTAATCAGATTGACGAAGAAACAGAGGAGTATGTCAGCATTGACGATGAAGATACTCTTAACAAGGTATTTGAGCTTTTCAAAAAGAAATATGAGGGCGACATTAACTTTGAATAATTCGTTTTAAATTGAGCTTCCGAGAGGAGGCTCTTTTCTTTTGTGTGAATATAACATTCTCAGCGGGAAAAAATACCGTTGAGGTGTTGTGTATGACAGAAAAAACCGGACTTGAAAAAACTGTTGTGTTTAATTTGAAATCGGCAAATGAATCTGATGTCAATAATATCGTCAATGAAAAAGGTCACGAAAGCCATTCGTTTTACAAACTCGGCTTACTCTATTTTCTCAATATTGTTGACTGGATTTGTACAGAGGCGCTCATCGGCAGCGGACATTTTGTTGAGGCAAATCCCGTTATGCAGCCTGTGCTTGAAAACTTTTGGCTGACATTGTTAATCAAGGGAATTTTGCCGCTTGTGCTTGTTCTGGGTTGTGCATTGATTTACAAGCTTGCCGAAATCGGCAGGAGCAAAACGGCTGAAATGCTTTTAACGGTCGGAATTGTGTCTTATGCCCTTGTAAACCTCTGGCATATTTTCAATTTTGTATTGCTCTTTTGTCGATTTTAATGTACAATAGTGGGTAGCGAATTTGAAAGGGAGTGTATGTTTTGCCGGCATTATCAGTAAGAAATCTTACAATGACTTTTATCGAAAGAAACCTTTTTACCGATGTTTCGTTTGATGTTGAAGAAAGAGATAAGGTGGGCTTTATCGGAGCTAACGGAGTCGGTAAAACAACTCTCTTTAAGATACTCAACGGCGAAATCAGCCCTGTTTCGGGAACTGTTACCTTTTCAAAAAATGTCCGTCCGGGATATATGGAACAGCATGCCTGCAACAATCCGAGGGCAGATGTGTATCACGAGCTGCTTTCCGTATTCGACCATCTTTCGGATATGGAAACCGAAATTTCCGCACTTGCACATCAGATTGACAAAAAGTCGGGAAATCTTGACGAGCTTGTTGAAAGGCAGACCATGCTTATTGAACAGTTTGAAAGAGCAGGCGGTTTGACCTATAAAAGCAGAACCCGTTCCGCACTTTTAGGACTCGGATTTTCCGAAAATGACTTTACAATGCCTGTCGGCAATTTAAGCGGCGGTCAGCGTTCAAAGCTCTGCCTTGCAAAGCTGTTGCTGTCGCAGAGCAATATGCTCCTCCTTGACGAGCCGACAAACCACCTTGACATTGACGCAATCGCATGGCTTGAAGGCTTTTTGAGAGATTTCAAGGGCGCAATGATTATCATCAGCCATGACCGTTATTTTCTTGATAATGTAACCAACAAGACGATTGAACTTGAACACAACCGTGCTATGGTTTATAAGGGTTCATATTCGGAATTTGTCAAGAAAAAGGAATCGGTGAACGAGTCGCTTAAAAATAAATATGAACACGATTTAAAGGAGATAAAGCGTATTGAGGGCATTGTTGAACAGCAGAAACGCTGGGGACAGGCTCACAACTTTATCACAGCTGCAAGTAAGCAGAAAGAGGCTGACAGAATCAAAGATCAGCTTGTAGCTCCCGAAAGCGAGCTTGAAACAATGCGTATGCATTTTGAGCCGAGATGTGAAAGCGGCAACGATGTTTTAATCTGCAAAAATCTTGCCAAGTCGTTTGACAACAAACAGCTTTTCAAAAATGTTGATATACATATCAGAAAAGGCGAGAGAGTGTTCATCATCGGCGGCAACGGTTGCGGTAAAACAACGCTGTTCAGAATTTTAACGGGCAAAACTCCTATGAACAGCGGTGAATATGACTACGGCGCAAATGTTGAAATCGGTTATTTTGATCAGATGCAGCAGAATCTTGATCTGTCAAAAACCGCACTTGATGAGGTGTGGGACACCTTCCCGAATATGACGCAGACCGAAGTCAGAAGTGCGCTTGCGTCATTCCTGTTCAAAGGTGACGAAGTGTTTAAACCGCTTTCAAAAATGAGCGGCGGCGAGAGGGCGAGGCAGTAACTTTTTGCTCCTCGATGAGCCGACAAACCACCTTGACGCATCGTCACGGGAAGAACTTGAAAAAACTTTGCTTGACTACAGCGGTACAATGCTGATTGTCAGCCATGACCGTTATTTTATAAATAAAATTGCCGACAGAATTTTACTCCTTACAAATAACGGAGTAAAGGAATATCTCGGTAATTACGATTATTATCTTGAACGCACAACAGCCGAAAAATCGGGTGCTGTTCCGACTGAGAATAAGAAAGATAAAAAAGAAAAAACGCAGAATGATTACTTTTTCCAAAAGCAAAAGCAGAGTGAAGAACGCAAAAGACAGACTAAGCTTAAAAAGGCAGAGGCTGAAATTGAGCGACTTGACGAAGAAATCGCCAAAACACAGGAGCTTCTCTCAAGCGAGGAAGTTGCCGCAGATTACGAAAAACTTATGGAGCTTTCAAAACTGCTCGAGGATTTGCAAAAACAGCAGGAGGAGCAGTACGAAATCTGGGAGGAACTCGAAAGTATGGCAGAATGATCGCCTTACAGTCGGGAGGAGCGACAAATTTCCCTTGCTTAAAGTAAAAAATTGTTGTATAATAACCGCATAATATAAGCTAAAGACTGTTGCACAGCAGTTTTTGCAGTTGATTTTCAGATAAAAGATTATGCGAATTAAAAATGAAAAACGGCAGGCAAAATACCCTGCCGCATACATCTGCCCGTGGCGCAATTGGATAACGCAACGGATTCCGATTCCGGAGAATGGGGGTTCAAGTCCCTTCGGGCGCATTCTATGGTGCCTATGGCGCAGTTGGTTAGCGCGCCAGATTGTGGCTCTGGAGGCCAAGGGTTCGAATCCCTTTATCCACCCTTTTTCATTAGTGAAGTGTCGTAATGGCACGCTTGGTGTCATATTTATAGGGCTATCGCCAAGCGGTAAGGCACAGCACTTTGACTGCTGCATTCGCTGGTTCGAATCCAGCTAGCCCTGTTTTTATTATGGGGTATTAGCTCAGTCGGTAGAGCACTTGACTTTTAATCAAGTTGTCGGGGGTTCGAATCCCCCGTGTCTCATTGGGTAAGATCAATATACTGTAAGTATATTGATCTTTTTTAATGCCTATTACAAAAATAGAACCTATATCAGACTATTGTCTGACAAATCATGGTATGCTAAAATAATTCGTCGAGAACAATGAAATTGCGAAAGAGACTGGATTTACCAATGGAAAACAAGATAAAAGAATTACGTTATGCAATAGTGCAGTCCGTTCCGGTGATGTTGGGATATCTTTTCCTGGGATTTGCCTTTGGATTAATGCTAAATGATGCTGGATATGGATTCTGGTGGGCCTTTTTTATCAGCCTGTTTGTATATGCGGGAAGCATGCAATTTGTCTTGGTTACGTTACTTACAGCCGGAGCAAGCCTGTGGTATACATTGATCATGACACTGTTTGTCAATGGCAGACATATGTTTTACGGCCTTTCTTTTGTAGAGAAATTCAAAAAAATGGGTGTAACTTACCCGTACATGATCTTCTCGCTTACAGATGAGACATTTTCTTTATTATGCAATCTGAAAGTTCCGGAGGGGATGCGAGAAGAGCGAGTCAGCTTTTACATATCTCTGTTGGATCATTGTTACTGGCTCCTGGGAAGTTGTGTGGGAGCGGTGGCAGGAAGTGTGCTGCCGATCAATACCACGGGAATTGACTTTTCCATGACAGCGCTTTTTACAGTCATCGTAGTCAATCAGTGGATGGATACGAAAGAACATAAGCCTGCGATCATTGGAGGCGCAGTCGGAGTGCTATGCCTGATTCTGCTGGGCGCGGATGCATTTTTACTGCCGGCACTGACCATTACAGCGATTATTTTGTTAGGAGTTAAGAAAAAATGTTACATTCCATCGGAATCATAGCAGTTGCAGCTATTGTTACTTTATTCATAAGGGCAATTCCCTTCGTACTGTTCGGAGGGAAGAGAGAAGTTCCGGCGACCGTGACCTACCTGGGAAAAGTACTCCCGCCGGCGATCATGGTAATTCTCGTTGTATACTGTGTGAAGGGCATTGACCTGTTTACCGGCAATCATGGAATTCCGGAGTTACTGTCTGTGGCAGTGGTTGCGGGACTTCATATCTGGAAGCGGAATACTTTGTTGAGTATAGCTGCTGGAACGATACTATACATGATATTAGTGCAAGTAGTATTCTAAATCAGTGTGAAAGGGCAATTTTTCGCCCTTTTCACACTGTTTTTTTATAAAATTAAATGCTATAATGAGCGCAATAGGAATAATATGAGGGAGAAACGTAAGATAAAATGGAAAACGAAAACAAAGATGTAACCGAAGAAACAAAGAAGGAAAATAAAGAGGAAATAAAAGAAGCGACAAAGGAAGAAACAAAAGAAGAAACAAAAGAAGAAACCAAAGAAGAGACCAACGACAAAACGAAAAAAAGTAAGAAAGGTCTCTGGATCGGACTTGGAATCTTAGTAGTACTCCTGATAGCTTACGGAGTTGGAGCTTTTTATTATCACTCTCATTTCCTGTATCAGACATCGGTAAATGATACGGATTGCAGTAATCTGACAGCAGCCGAAGTGGCAGCGATCATGGACAGCCAGTCCCAGCAGTACAGCCTGCAGATATTTGGAAGAGATGAGAACGGCGTACAGGAAGAGATCGGAACGGTGACAGCACCGGAGATCGGAATGAACTGGGTGGACACGCAGGGAGCAGCGCAGAAGCTTTTGAACATACAGAATGAATTCCTGTGGATCGAGATGCTGTGGAGCGCACAGAATTATGATATGGCCCAGGGAGTAGCCTACGATGCAGATAAATTGCAGGAGCAGCTGGCCCAGATGCCTGCTTTACAGAAGAAAAATATGATTGAGCCGGAAGATGCATATATCAGTGAGTATTCCGAAAAAACGAAGAGCTATGAGATCGTTCCGGAGACACTGGGATCGACACTGGATCTGGACCAGGTAGAGGATGTGGTATCTGCAGCGATTATGGCGGGAGCTACTTCGGTAGATCTGGAAGAGCAGGGATGTTATAAGACCGCAAGGGTAACGGCAGAGGACACCGCGCTGGTAAAAGCCTGCGATGCCATGAATAAGTGGGTCAGTGCGCAGATCACCTATGACTGGAACGGCAATAAAGTTGTTGTAGACGGAGATACTATTCACGAATGGATCCAGGTGGGTGACAGGGATCCGCAGTTGGATGAGGAAGCTATCGCCGAGTTTGTATCGGAGCAGGCAAAAGAGTACGATACTTATGGAAAAAAGAGAAAATTTACCACAGTACAGGGCATTGAACTGAACCTGTCAAGCGGTGCATACGGCTGGAAGACAGACCGTGAGGAAGAGATCAAAGCATTGACAGAAGCCATTCAAAACGGTGAGACTGTGGATAAGGAACCGGCATACATCAGCAAAGGTGCTCAAAAAGGAAGCAATGATATCGGCAATTCTTATGTTGAGATCGATCTGACGAATCAGCATCTGTATCTGTTCAAGGATGGAGATATTGTTCTGGAGACAGATTTTGTATCCGGCAATATGAGTAAAGCTGACTGCGTGACACCGCCCGGAGTATTCGGCCTGACCTATAAGACCAGAAATGCAATATTGCGTGGTGCAAATTATGAAACACCGGTTAATTACTGGATGCCGTTTAACGGTAATGTTGGCATGCATGATGCAACATGGCGGAGAGCTTTCGGAGGAACCATTTATTTGACATCCGGTTCTCACGGTTGTATCAATCTGCCTTTACACATGGCAGCATCTATCTATGAGTATGTATCCACCGGCTTCCCGGTAGTATGCTATTATTACTAATTCTTTACTGAAGAGGGGACAATTGGAAGGAAGGCGACCCTATGAAACAACGTTCGGCAAAGAAAATAAGAAAATGGAAAGAAAAATTTGAGAGAGAACGTGAACTTAGACAGGAGATCCGGGCTGCAGCACCGGATATTCTGCGTTCTAAGAATTTCAGATCTACCAGGTCTCATGTGCAGCATGGCAATATGACCGTGAATGATCATAGCATGAATGTGGCAAAATGCAGTCTTGCCATCAGTGAGAAACTGCATATTCCCTGTGAGAAGAAAGAGCTGATCCGCGGAGCATTACTGCATGATTATTTCCTGTATGACTGGCATACGCAGGATTATGTCAGCCCTCATAAGCTTCATGGCTTCTATCATCCCGGCAGAGCACTTAAGAATGCGCAGCAGGAATATCAGCTGACACCCAGGGAGAGAGACATTATAAAAAAGCATATGTGGCCCTTGACAATTTCGTCGATGCCCATGTGCAGAGAGGCATGGATTGTTACTATGGCAGATAAATGGTGCTCTCTCATGGAGACTTTTCATGTACACAAGGGTCACGGAGCGTTGATCGAGAAGCTTCGGGAGACGAGAGAAGAACAGAAAAAATAAACGGGGAAGGATTCCCCGGACGGGAGAATAATAAGTGGGTGAGCTGTACCGGAGACTGAAGGCATATAGCGAAACGGATGAATACCCCTATCATATGCCGGGACATAAGAGGCAGGTCTGTGGTGAATTACCGCAGGAGATCATGAATATAGATATCACGGAGATTGATGGATTTGATAATCTACATGCCCCGGAAGAGATCCTGCTAAGATTACAGGAAGAAGCTGCCAGACTGTATGGTGCGGAGGAAAGTTTTTATCTGGTCAACGGCAGTACCTGCGGTGTGTTGGCTGCTATCAGCGCAGCGGTTCCGAAAGGCGGACGGCTCCTTATGACCAGAGGCGGACATAAGTCAGCGTATCATGCAGCATACCTGAGAAATTTAACAATATCTTATCTGTATCCGGAAATGATGCAGGAGTATGATATTTATGATGCGATAACTCCGGAACAGATCGCGGAAGCACTGGCGAAGGAACCTGTGCCGGATGCAGTATTTCTGGTGTCGCCCACCTATGAAGGCAGGATTGCGGATATAGAGAAGATTGCGCAGATCGTGCATAGCAAGGGAATTCCTTTGATCGTGGATGAAGCGCACGGAGCGCATCTGGGACTGGCAGAAGGACTTGCGAAGAACAGCTGTCAGTGCGGAGCGGATCTGATCATTCACAGCGTGCATAAGACTTTGCCGGCACTTACTCAGAGTGCGTTGCTCCATGTGAACGGCAATCGGATCGACAGAGACCGCCTGCGTAGATTTTTGCATATTTACCAGTCCAGCAGTCCATCCTATGTATTGATGGCAGGAATTGACAATGCACTGCAGGTAGTAGAGGAGCAGGGAGACTATCTGTTCACAAAATTCCAGATAAAATATCTGAGGATGCTGACAGAACTGTCAGAATGCAGAAATTTAAGCTTTTTACCGCTGGATGCCAGACAGGATATCGGAAAACTGATCATAGTATCTGCAAAGGCAGGTTTGTCAGGACAGCAGATTTATGATATTCTATTAAAGAAATATCATCTGCAGCTGGAGATGGCAGCACCGGGATATTGTCTTGCGATGTTTACCATAGGAGATGGGGAAGAAGCATATCGGAGAATGACAGATGCGCTACTTGCAATCGATCGCGATATCACTGCGGAAAAATGGCAGAGCAGACAGAAGCAGGACGGCAGAGAAGAGGAAGAAATCTCTCTCTATCAGCTGCATCCCGAAGTGCGGATGTCCCTTGCCCAGGCTTGGGATGCCGAAAAAGAAGAAATTCTGTTGTCACAGGCAGTGGGAAGAATCGCAGGAGATTTCGTGAATCTGTATCCACCCGGGATTCCTGTGCTGGTACCGGGAGAACAGATTGAGGAGACGCATTGCAGACAGCTTGCGGAATACTTGAAAGAAGACCTGAATGTTCAGGGAGTGACAAAAGATGCCGGGTATCGCATTACCGTAGTAAAAAACGAATAATTTTAACAGCAGAAAGGATTTAGCTTGTATGAGAAAGACCAAAATTATCTGTACCATCGGTCCCGCCAGTGAGAGTGAGGAGAAATTAAGAGAGTTAATGCTTGCCGGAATGAATGTGGCACGATTCAACTTTTCCCACGGAAGCCATAAGGAGCAGCTGGTAAAATACAATAGAGTACTGAAAGTACGTAAGGAACTGGGATTGCCGGTAGCAACTCTGTTAGATACCAAGGGACCTGAGATCCGTCTGCGTGATTTTGAAGGCGGTAAGGTAGAGCTGGTATCCGGTCAGCAGTTCATCCTGACCACGGAAGAAATTATGGGAACCGTCCAGAAAGCAACGATTTCCTATAAGAATCTGAAAAACGATATCAAAGTCGGTACAACGATCCTCATTGATGACGGTCTGATCGAGATGACGGTAGAAGAGATCAGAGGTGAAGAGATCGTCTGCAGAGTGATCAACGGTGGTTTTGTATCCAATCATAAGGGCGTGAATGTGCCCGGAGCAATTCTGTCCATGCCGTATATCAGTGAGGTGGATCTGGCAGATATTATCTTCGGTGTAGAGCACGGATTTGATTTTATCGCAGCTTCCTTTGTCAGAACCAAGGAAGATATTCAGGAAGTACGCAAGATCGTAGAGGACAGAGGCAGCAAGATCAAGATCATTGCCAAGATTGAGAACATGCAGGGTATTCAGAATCTGGAAGAGATCATTAACGTGGCAGACGGTATCATGGTAGCACGTGGTGACATGGGTGTCGAAATCCCTCTGGAAGAAGTACCTATTCTGCAGAAGAAGATGATCAAGATGGCAGTGGCACAGGGCAAGCATGTAATCACTGCGACCCAGATGCTGGAATCCATGATCAAAAATCCCCGTCCTACCAGAGCTGAGGCAACGGATATTGCAAATGCCATTTATGATGGAACGACAGCCATCATGCTGTCCGGCGAGAGTGCAGCCGGTCTGTACCCCGTAGAGGCAGTTAAGACCATGAGCCGTATCGCAGAGAGAGCGGAGCAGGATATTGACTACCGCGGAAGAATGCAGAAAGTTAAGGAAGACAGACAGGAAACTCCCGATATTACTACGGCAATCTCCTATGCGACCTGCAGTGTGGCTTCCGATCTGAATGCAGCAGCCATCATCACCGTAACCATGTCCGGATTTACCGCGAATATGATCGCACGTTATAAGCCCGGATGCCAGATCATCGGCTGTACATTGGATGAGAAGGTATACCGCCAGTTAAATCTGCTGTGGGGTGTAAAACCTGTCATGATCCAGAAGGAGCGGACCACGGATGCTCTGTTCGAGGAAGCGGTATTCAAGGCAAAGCAGGCAGGTCTGGTGAAGACCGGTGACACAGTTGTCATTACCGCAGGTGTACCCCTGGGTGTGGTAGGTAAGACCGATATGATCCATGTGGTAGAAGTGGAATAAAGGATCGTGTTATCAATCTATCATAAAAAGGTATGCAAATGCCATGAGAATAAAACAACGGAAATGAGAGAGTATGGGAAAAATAGTATATCTCATGGGGAAAAGTTCCTCCGGAAAAGACACCATATTTAAAGAACTGATGAAAGAGGGCACGATGGATCTGAGGACCATCGTGCCTTATACGACACGACCGATCCGTGCGGGGGAAGAGAACGGTGTGGAATATTTTTTCACGGATGAAGCCGGTTTTCAGGCATTGAAGGATCAGGGGAAAGTCATTGAAGACAGAGCGTATGATACGGTCTATGGCATCTGGCGGTATTTTACAGTGGATGACGGACAGATCGATCTGGCAGAACAGAACTATCTCATGATCGGAACGCTGGAAGCCTATGAGAAAATGATCACTTATTACGGTAGAGAAGCTATTTTGCCGGTCTATATCGAATTGGATGACGGCGTGCGCTTACAGCGGGCACTGGACAGGGAACTTGGACAGGAGAAACCGAAATATGAGGAAATGTGCCGGAGATTCCTGGCGGACAGTGCAGATTTTTCGGAAGAAAAGCTGGCGGCAGCAGGCATCCGGGACAGATTCGAGAATACAGATCTGACGAAATGTCTGAAAGCTATTACAAAATACTTAAAAGAAGCCGGTATATCGCCGAAATAATGTTTGGAAACTATCAGGTAATGAATGCATTTCGGAGAAAAGAGGTGGGCGTATGGAAATGAGAGTCAATCAGATACAGCAGCCAGCTCCGGTGGAGCAGGTACAGAACACCGCGCCCACGGATGGCAGCTTCAAGTTCATGCTGGCGAGCCATGTGAAAGAAGCAGAACTGCAGGAGAGACTGACGAACCTCATGGCGGAGATCACGACAGAGGGAGAAAAACTGGCCAAGAAACGGGATGTGAAGGATATGCGGCATTATCGTGGACTGGTCAAGGAATTTCTCAATGAAGTGGTGACGAGATCTCATTCTTTTTCCAGGGAAAATTTCCTGGACCGGCGAGGACGGCACCGGGTATACGGTATTATCCGTCTGGTGGATGAGAACCTGGATCAGCTGGCACAGGAATTGATGAAGGATGAAAAAGACAATCTGGCGATCCTGAATAAGATCGGAGAGATCCGGGGATTGTTATTGGATATTTTTACTTGATCATGTAAAATTTTATTTGCGCGAAAGGTTAGAAGGAAGTACGATAGAAGCAGATCATAAGTGGTGTACAGACATAGCATAAGATACGGACAGGGGGAATACTATTGGCAACATTTCATGACATCATCGGTCAGGAACAGATCAAAGAGCATTTACAGAACGCCATTTCGGCGAAAAAGATTTCCCATGCATATATTATTAACGGTGAAAAGTCTTCCGGCAAGGAATTCATTGCCAGAGTATTCGCCATGACATTACAGTGTGAAAAAGGCGGCACGGAGCCCTGTCAGGAATGTCATTCCTGTAAGCAGGCGTTGTCGGACAATCAGCCGGATATTATCTATGTCAGCCATGAGAAGCCGAATACCATCAGCGTAGATGATATTCGTGCGCAGATCAACAACGATATCGCCATCAAGCCTTACAGCAGCCCGTATAAGATCTATATTATGAACGAGGCAGAGAAGATGACGCCCCAGGCGCAGAATGCAATCCTGAAAACACTGGAGGAGCCGCCCGAGTATGCAGTGATCATGCTGTTGACTTCTAACGTGAATTCTCTGCTGCCGACGATTTTAAGCCGTTGTGTGGTACTGAACATGAAGCCGGTAGCCGATGAACTGGTGCGTAATTATCTCATGCATCAGCTGCAGGTGCCGGATTATAAAGCGGAGGTCTGTGTGGCATTTGCCAGAGGTAATATCGGCAAGGCGAAATCCCTGGCGTCCAGTGAGGACTTCGATAACATTAAGAATGAAGCATTGTCATTGTTAAAATATATCCAGGATATGGATCTGAGCGAGATCACAGCAGCGATCAAAAAGATCACGGAATATAAGCTGCAGATCAATGATTACCTGGATCTCATCGCGATCTGGTACCGGGATGTGCTTTTGTTCAAAGCGACCAGTGATGTGAACCATCTCGTCTTCCGGGAGGAGATCAGTGCCATCCGCCGTGTCGCCCAGCGCAGCAGCTATGAAGGAATCGAGGAAGTCATCGAAGCCTTGGATAAGGCGAAGAGGCGCTTGGATGCTAACGTAAATTTTGACCTGACGATGGAACTTTTGATGCTGGAGATCAAAGAGAACGGATAAGACAGAAATTTCCTTATCCCATTCGTTATATATAACAGAAGCAATTCACAATATAACCGAATGACAAGGAGGAAGGAATTATGGCTTATTGGAACGACAGTGTAACGGAAAACCCGAAACCGGTGAGTATGATGGTAAGATTGATGTTTACCCCAATCATATTGAGGAGTATTCCTCGGAAAACAGTTACTGGGATAAGCATGACCATTATCATACGGACAATTCGGGGAACAGATCAGAAGTACATGGTATGGAGGGAAGAAACTGGGATACCAGGCAAAATTAACTGTTGAAAAAGATCTGACAGAAATGTCAGATCTTTTTTTGACGTCTTTTCCGAAAAATATCCCACAGATTCGTTATATATCATAGAAAATGAAAGAAGACAAGGACGGAAGGTATTGTGAACTTGTGGGTTGGCTTATCCCCGGAGATGCAACAGATTCCAGAGGAATCCGGCGGAGTGGATATGATATTTATATCTGGAAACCGGAATATGCGGGATGGGCGCGGGTTGGGTTTACAGACGGCATCCCCACAGTGGGGGCAGCCTATGTTCTTCTGATGCGGGAGGATGAAATTTTCTGGGGGAAAATAGGATGGCTAATGCATGAAAATGAACCAATAAGAGTATACTATAATGCAAGAATTGCATCTACCATATTGACATAGTGCAATTCTTGCATTATTCTGTATACAGAGGTGCAAAATGAGCAAACTAAAAAGTCTGAGAATTGAAAAAAAGCTTACACAACAACAAGTGGCAGATTTGATGGGGATTTCCCTGCGATCTTATAAATCGTACGAAAATGATGAAGAGAAAATAGGAACCTTGAAATATAATTATATCTTTGAAAAGTTGGCGGAAATAAATCCGATCGACGAAAATCATGGGATAGTAGATGTAGATTATATTAGACAGAAATGTCAAAGTGTGTTTGAAGGATATGAAATAGAATTCTGCTATCTGTTTGGGTCCTATGCAAAAGGCAAGGCAACACCGGAGAGCGATGTAGATCTGCTGATTTCAACAGGGGTAAGCGGATTGAAATTTTATGGCTTAGTGGAAGAGATAAGGGTAGCATTGCATAAGAAAGTGGATGTTCTTAATATGGAACAGCTGATGGATAATCCGGAACTGACCAAAGAGATTTTAAAAGATGGGATAAAGATATATGGATAACATTAAAAATGACAGCTATTATATTCAAAAGATCCAACAGGATCTGGAATTTATAGTCAAACATATGAAAAACGTGGACATAGAAGAACTAAATGCAAATGAAATCTTATTGGATTCTATGTTGTTTCGTATGATACAAATATCTGAAAATTCCAGAAAACTGACGGAGGAATATAAACAGAAAAGAAGGATGATTCCATGGAATGCAATGCACGGAATGAGAAATCGAATCGTACATGATTATGGTAATGTAGATTTGAAGGTAGTTTATGAAACATTGAAAAATGATATTCCGGATCTATTGGAAATGGTGATGGCACAATAAACTAAAAGACCTTGACATTTCCGCTATTTCGGTATTATCATATCAAGGTAAAGGCAATGAACGTGCACAGTAAGATTCTATTTTCCTGACAGAGAGGGAAGCCCACCGGCTGAAAAGCTTCCTGAGGTTCAAGCAGAATCGAAATTCCCACGCGAGCCGCATACCGGAAGAATTCGAGAGCAGAGAGCATGGATTTGGTAGGGTATGACGTTTCCTCACTCGTTACGTGAGTTAAGAGTCTTATCGTGAATGTAAAAATAATTTTCATTTTTCACATAAGGAATTTGGGTGGTACCGCGGATATGAATTCGTCCCAATGGGGTGAATTTGTATCCGCGGTTTTTTTTGTAACTATTCAGAGCCGAGGAAATTTGCATAAATTTGCGAATCATGCTTGCATGAATGAGCATAATTTTGGAAATTTCTTTGGCGAGCTAGCCTCAATGAGCAAAAAGGAAGCATCGCAGATGCGATTTTGCGAATGAGGCTCTGAATAGTTACGATATGACAATGTAATACACATCCCAGGCACAAGTAAAAATACGTGTGAATCATTCACACAGAAATGAGGAGTAAGATGGCAGATTTAAACGAATTGAATGAAAAAGTCGAACAGATCAAAGCCGACATCCGGGAACAGCTGGAGAAGATCGAGAACACCAAGGGTGTCTACGAGTACAAAAAAACCATTCTCGACAAGAACGGTATTATCGGCGGTCTGATGAAGCAGATGGGTTCCGTGCCCAAGGAAGAGAAGGCTGACTTCGGTAAGAAAGTCAACGAACTGAAGAACTGGGCAAGCGAGCATTTCGATGAGCTGAACACGAAGTTAAAAGAAAAAGAGATGGAGCTGCGCTACGAGAGCGAGAAGATCGATATCTCCATGCCGGCAAAGAGCCGCAAGACCGGTAACCTCCATCCTGTAACCCAGGTGCGTAACCAGCTGATCGATATCTTCGCATCCATGGGCTTCAGCGTATATGAAGGAACCGAGATCGAGACCGATTATTACAACTTTACCGCACTGAATACCCCGCAGGATCATCCCGCAAGAGATATGCAGGATACCTTCTACCTGTCTCCGGAATTCCTGCTTAGAACCCAGACCTCCGCAGGTCAGGTTCACGTGATGGAGAGTCAGAAGCCTCCCATCAAGATCTTAAGCCCCGGTAAAGTATTCCGTTCCGATGATGATGCGACCCATTCTCCGATGTTTACCCAGATGGAAGGCCTCGTAGTGGACAAGACCATCACTCTGTGTGACCTGAAGGGTATGCTGGAAGTACTGGTACAGAAGATCTTCGGTGAAGGTACCACCACGAGACTGCGTCCTTCTTACTTCCCGTTCACCGAGCCTTCCGTAGAGGTCGATGTCAGCTGCTTCGCCTGCGGTGGCTGCGGCTGCCGTCTGTGCAAGGGTACCGGCTGGATCGAAGTACTGGGTGCAGGTATTGTAAATAAGAAAGTGCTGGAGAACTGCGGTATTGACTCCGAGGAGTACAGCGGACTGGCATTTGGTATCGGTATTGAGCGTCTGGCAATGTTAAAGTACGGTATTAACAATATCAAACTGTTATATCAATCTGATATGCGTGTACTGGATCAGATCAATGATGACTAAGATCACAGGAATATGATTTTAAAACAGTAACGATGCAAGGAACATTACAAGAGGATGTCGTACAAGACGGCATCGAAGGAGGTAAAAGATATGTTAGTACCACTTAGTTGGTTAAAAGAATATGTGGATATAGATGTAGAAGCCAAAGAACTGGAAGAGAAGCTGTTCTCCTGCGGTTTTGAGGTAGAGGAATCCTACGAAGTAGGTAAGGACATCAGCGGCGTGGTAGTCGGACTGGTAGAAGAGTGTGAGCCCATCCCTGAGACCCACTTACATGTATGTAAGGTAAATGTAGGCGGCGCAGAGCACCTGCAGATCTGCTGTGGTGCGGACAACGTACATGCAGGCGGCAAATACCCCGTAGCGCTGGAAGGTGCGCAGGTATACGCTACCGCCAAAGATCATGTGACCATCGAAGGCACCATGAAGATCAAAAAAGGCAAGCTGCGCGGCTATGAGTCCTGCGGTATGTTGTGTTCCGGTACCGAGCTGGGACTGACTGAGGATCTGTACCCCGGTGCAGGCTACAACGGACTGCTGGTACTGCCGGAGGATGCCGAGATCGGTGCAGATGTAAAGCCTCTGTTACAGTTGGATGACTGGATCTTCGATATTGCCATTACCGCCAACAGACCGGACTGCGAGAGCATCTTCGGTATTGCCAGAGAAGTAGCGGCGATCCTGAACAAACCCGTGAAGACTCCGGCACTGGATTACACCGAGAGCGGCGTTACTAAGGATGGTTTCACCGTAACTGTGGATGCTCCGGATCTGTGCCCCAGATATATCGCACACTATGTAACTGATGTGAAAATCGGCGAATCCCCTGCATGGATGAAGAGACGTCTGGCACTGGTAGGCATCGGATCTATCTCCAACGTGGTAGATATCACGAACTACATCTTAAAAGAGCTGGGTCAGCCTATGCACGCATTTGACTCTTCTTACATTGAAGGCAATGCCATTCATGTAAGACGTGCCCATGACAAAGAGAAGATTGTGACTTTGGATGAAAAAGAGTTTGAATTAAACGAAAACAACCTCGTCATCTGCGATGGCGTAAAACCTGTAGCACTGGCAGGTATCATGGGCGGCTTAAATTCCGAGATCCGCGATACCACAGAGGCTGTCATCTTCGAGTCCGCAAAATTTGCAAGAGACAATATCCGTAAGAGCTCCAGAGCACTGGGACAGTCTTCCGATTCTTCCCAGAGATATGCCAAAGGCGTGGATGAGTATGCTACCGTTATGGCCAGCAAGAGAGCGCTGCATTTGATCGAGGAGCTGGGCTGTGGTAAAGTATCCTCTACTCACGTAGAGGCAAACACCGGTAACTCCATTGAACCCACCGAGATGAAAGCGAGCATCAAGAAGGTGAACGGCGTACTGGGTATCGAAGTACCTACCGCTGACATCGAGAGAATCTTAAAGTCTCTGAACTTCCAGCCCGTGATTAACGGTGATGAGCTGACCATCCAGGTACCTGCATACCGTGAGGATATGGAATCTTATCCCGATATCGCAGAGGAAGTCATCCGTATGTACGGTTACGACCATGTAACTCCGACTTTTCTCGCGGCAGCAGCTGTAACCAGCGGCGGTATGAATACGAAGCAGAAGACCGAGCTTAAGATCAAGAGAGCACTGTGTGCACAGGGCGCATTTGAGGGCGTACATTACTCCTTCTTCTCCCCTTCCGATCTGAACCTGTTAGGCCTGCCCGAGGATGCACCGGAGAGACATGCGATCCGTCTGATCAACCCGATCAACGAGGATCTGTCCCTGATGCGTACCACTCTGGCTCCCCAGATGATCCACGCCATCGCCCGCAACCAGAAAAACGGTTGTCTGGAAGGCAGAGTATACGAGATCGGCAATAAATTCATCCCTAAGGATCTGCCTCTGACCGAGTATCCCGATGAGAGAGAGACTATCTGCATCGGTATCTGGGGTAAGGAAGAGAATTTCTTCACTCTGAAAGGTCTGGTAGACACCGTAGCAGAGACTCTGTTCATTGATTTCGAATATGTAGAGGACAAAAAGAGCTTCCTGCATCCTTATCGTACCGCAAAAATCCTGTACAACGGCGAAGAGATCGGCTACTTAGGTCAGCTGACCTACGAGATCCAGAAGGAAGAAGACATGCGTGAGTCCGCATACGTCGCAGAGATCGATCTGAAAGCCCTGCGTCCTGTATACGGCAAGGTTCCCACCTTCACACCGATCTCCAAGTTCGCGAAGGAGACCAGAGACCTGGCACTGGTAATGAACAAATCCGTTACCTGCGGCGAGGTAGAGAAGGCAATCGCAGAAGCCAGTAGCTTCGTAGAGTCCGTAGAACTCTTCGATGTCTATGAAGGCTTACAGGTAGGACCCGAGAAGAAGTCCATGGCATTCACCGTAACCTTTGCTCCGAAGGAGGAAGAATTCACCACAGAGGCAGTGGACGGCTATGTGAAGAAGATCCTGAAGAACCTGAACAACAAGCTGGGTGTAGAGCTTAGATCTTAACATAGTAACTATTCAGAACCATAAAATATTTAAAAATCTCTCCGAAGGAAGCCTTCACTTAGGGATTATAAGAAAAAACAGTTTTTGAGTGACGTCTTCAAGCAGTGACAAAAAGAAATAACGACCATACAAGAGTAAGAATGCTCCTGTGTGGTTGTTTTCTTATGCTCAAGTACCAAAAGGGTATGAGAGGTTATTCTATGCGGCACTGGAAGAATTCGGACTGTAAAGAGGTGTCATAACCGGCGTGAAGCCCAGAGCCGGATTATGTCATTACGGTTGTGGATGAAGCATATATTGAATTTGCGCAGGGAGCTCTATCTGAATAAAAGGAGGCAGCTTAGATGTACCGGGTAATTGATCTACACTGTGATACGATACCTAATATGTACTCGGATTTCAGGGAAGGGAAGGAGACTTCCCTTCTTTCCAATTCCGGAAGAATCGATTTGAACCGGATGAGAGAAGGGGGATATATTTGCCAGTGCTTTTCCCTTTTTACCCATCTGGGAGCATTGAAGAAAAGAGGCGAGTCACCATTTACACATGTATTGAGGCTTGCAGATTTCTGGAAAACACAGATAGCGGAATATCCGGATATCATAGGACAGGTGACAACAGCAGAGAGTATGGAAGAGAACGCCAGGATGGGAAAGCTATCAGCTATGATGACAGTGGAAGAGGGCGGAGTGTATGAAGGAAAACTGGAAAACCTGTATGCACTATATGACAAAGGCGTCAGAATGTCTACCCTGACATGGAACTTTGCAAATGAACTGGGGTATCCCAATCCGGCAATCGCACAGGGAAGTCCCCGAATCCCGGACATGGTCAATGGACTTACGGATACTGGGAAAAGCTTTGTGGAGGAAATGGAGAGAATCGGCATTCTTATTGATGTTTCCCATTTAAATGATGCAGGCATACGGGACATTTTTGAGCTTACGCATGGCCCTGTGATCGCAAGTCACTCCAACGCACGTACACTCTGCTCACATCTGCGGAATCTCTCGGATAATAATATCAGAATGATCGGAGAGCGGGGCGGTGTTATCGGTATCAACTATTTCGTAGGATTTCTTGAGGATGGTGGAAAAATCGGGCGGATTGAAAAAATGGTGGAGCACATGCAATATATTAAAAACCTGGCAGGAATCGATGCAATAGCACTGGGAAGTGACTTCGATGGCTTCGGAGAGCCTTGTGAGCTGTCCGGCGCAGAAAAAATGCAGCAGCTTGCCGCAGAGATGGAACAACAGGGTTTTTCTTCCTCAGAAATCGATAAGGTATTTTCCTTAAATGCTTTAAGAGTATTTCGGTCTGTGCTGTCCTAAGGAAACTTAAGTATCATAAGATGTGAGTATCATAAGATGCTAATATTAGAGTAGTCATTTTAGAAAAGATATGATAAAATAGCAGTTGCAGGCGCATTTTGCGCAGGCAGCTGTTGTTTTAATTTATTATAAGTGAAGATGCCATGGGCATCAGTGAGGTAGATAGATATGACAAAAGTAATCGGTGTGAGATTTCGTACAGCGGGCAAGGTATATTTCTTCGATCCGCTGCAGTTGGAGATAAAGAGAGGCGACCACGTGATCGTGGAGACCGCCAGAGGCATAGAGTTCGGTACGGTCGTAGCGGGAGTGCATGAGGTAGAGGATGACAAGGTGATCCAGCCCCTGAAGCCTGTGATGCGGATCGCCGGAGAGAGAGACATTGAGCAGGAGGCTGCCAACAAAGAAAAAGAGAAGGAAGCCTTCAAGATATGTAAAGAGAAGATATTAAAGCATGGTCTGGAAATGAAGCTGATCGATGCGGAGTATACGTTTGATAACAACAAGGTATTATTCTATTTTACAGCAGACGGACGTATCGACTTCCGTGAACTGGTCAAGGATCTGGCAAGTGTGTTCAAGACCCGTATCGAACTGCGCCAGATCGGTGTCAGGGATGAGACCAAGATCCGCGGCGGTATCGGTATCTGTGGACGACCTCTGTGCTGCCACAGCTATCTGTCGGATTTCGTGCCGGTATCCATCAAGATGGCGAAGGAGCAGAATCTGTCCCTGAATCCCACCAAGATCTCCGGTGTCTGCGGCAGACTGATGTGCTGCCTGAAAAATGAGGAAGACACTTACGAAGAACTGAACCGCAAGCTTCCCGGTGTGGGTGACTATGTCCAGACGGCAGATGGACTCCACGGCGAGGTACAGAACGTCAACGTACTGCGTCAGTTGGTCAAGGTACTGGTAGAAGTCGGTGACGAGAAGGAACTGAAGGAGTACGAGGCAGACACTTTACAGTTCAAGAGACGCCGCGGCAAAAAGGGCGGTCAGGAATTGTCTAAGGAAGAGCAGAAGGAACTTGAGAAGTTAGAGGAGATCGAGGAGAAGGAAGAAGCGGAAGAACGCGCAGAAAAACGTGCAGAGCAGCGCCCGGAGCGTCAGGACCGCAGAGAACAGAGAGCCGACAGCGAGAATCGCGGGGATAACCGCAGACGCGACGGACGCAGAGACGACAACCGCAGAAATAATAACCGTGGTGCGAATCAGAATCGTAATGATAACCATGGAGAAAATCAGAACAACGAGAATCGTGGTGACAACCGCAGAGACAATAACCGTGACAACCGCAGGGATAATAACCGCGGCGACAGACGCCGTGAGAATCGTCCGCAGAACCGTCCGGAGCAGGTAAGAGAGAACAGCGATGCTCAGGGTGCAGAGCAGTCCGGCAGCCAGGGACAGGCACCAAGAGACAATTCCTTCCGCAGAAGATCGAGACACGGTGGCAGAAGAGACGGCAACAACGGTAATAACGGTAACGGAAGAAAACCGGAGAACACGAATGAAGGTTGAACTGAAGGATAAAGAACGAATTGATGACCTTCAGCGGAACGGTTATCAGATCATACAGAATCCGGAGAAATTTTGTTTCGGCATGGATGCGGTGCTTCTGACAGGATTTGCCCACGCCAGAGAGAAAGATATTTTACTGGATCTGGGGACAGGCACCGGGATCATCCCGCTTCTGATGGAAGCAAAATACCACTGTTCCCATCTCACCGGACTGGAGATCCAGGAGGAGAGCGCAGATATGGCGAGACGCAGTGTGGCGTTGAACGATCTGCAGGACCGCATTGACATCGTGACAGGAGACATCAAGGAAGCAGACCGGATATTTCAGGCTGCTTCCTTTGACTGTATTACCTGCAATCCTCCGTACATGATCGGACAGCACGGATTGACGAACCCGGACGAACCGAAAGCAATCGCCAGACACGAAGTGCTCTGCACGCTGGAGGATGTGGTCAGCAGGACAGCAAAACTGTTAAAGCCCGGCGGACATTTTTACATGGTGCATCGCCCTTTTCGGCTGGCGGAGATCATGACCATGCTGGTAAAATACAAGCTGGAGCCGAAGCGGATGCAGCTGGTGTATCCCTACATCGACAAAGAGCCCAATATGGTGCTCATTGAGGCGGTGCGAGGCGGCAGATCCCGCATGACCGTGGAGAAGCCGCTGATCGTGTATCAGTCACCGGGAGTATATATGCCGGAAATATATGATATATATGGATATTAAAAAGGGAAAGTGATTTGGAGAGGAGGCAGGAGCTCATGCCCGGAACTTTATATTTGTGTGCAACGCCCATTGGCAATCTGGGGGATATGACACCGCGGGTGGTGGAGACCCTGCAGACGGTGGATGTGATCGCGGCGGAGGATACCCGTAACAGTATCAAGCTGCTGAATCATTTCGACATCCATACGCCCATGACCAGCTACCATGAGTACAATAAAGTAGAGAAGGCACACCAGCTGGTAGGACAGCTGTTAAACGGACAGAACATTGCGCTGATCACTGATGCCGGTACCCCGGCGATCTCCGATCCCGGCGAAGTACTGGTGCGGATGTGCCAGGAGCAGAATGTTCCCGTCACTTCCCTGCCGGGTCCTGCGGCCTGTATTACAGCACTGACCTTATCAGGACTCAGTACAAGAAGGTTTTGCTTTGAAGGATTTCTGCCTGCGGATAAAAAGGAAAAGAAAGCGATTCTGGAGGAACTGAAGACCGAGAGCCGTACCATGATCCTCTACGAAGCACCCCATCATCTGATCCGGACACTGGAGGAACTGTATGCGGCACTGGGGGAGCGGCGGATCACGTTGTGCAGAGAACTGACCAAGAAGTTCGAGACCGTATTTCCCACCACTTTGGAAAAGGCGCTGGACTACTACAAGACAGAGGAACCCCGCGGAGAATATGTCCTGGTAGTGGAAGGAAAAAGCCCGGAAGAGAAACGACAGGAAGAGATCGCATCCTGGGAATCCATGAGCATTGAAGAACATATGGCTTATTACGAAGAGCAGGGTATGGATAATAAATCCGCCATGAAGCAGGTGGCAAAAGACAGAGGTGTCGGAAAGCGGGAAATCTATCAGTACCTGCACGGCAACTCATGAAACAGTGAAAATACCATAATGAAACCGAACCAAAACAGACAAAAGCATATGAGGATAATGTAGGATACATCCATGAAAGCATATGCGGAGAGAGGCAAAATGACTAATTGTGACGCATGTGTCAATTATGAATATGACGAAGATTATGAATGCTATTGCTGCATGGTGAATCTGGATGAGGATGAAATGTACCGCTTTTTATCCGGAACCCAGCAGGAGTGTCCCTACTTCCGACTGGATGACGAATATGCAGTGGTAAGACACCAGATGTAAGGGTAAAATTCACGAAAGCTGTGTAAAAAATTCTGCTCAAATGGTAGAGAATGCTGATTGTGAAAGCAAAAAACGAGTAGTATAATACGGAGTTGCGTGCTGAAAAATAGTGCGCAGCTTCTTTTGTTTGTGCACAATATAATGATGATGCCAGGGTCAAAAGCCCCGACATCAAAGAAATAAAATACTAAAGTTAACAGGTAGGGTGACAATATCATGAAATATGTGAAACAATTTTCGATTATCCTGGGAATCTCCTTTCTGGCAGAGCTTCTGGAGATCCTGATCCCGCTTCCCATCGCAGCAAGCGTCTATGGTCTGGTGATTATGTTGGTGGGGCTGATCACGAAGCTGATCCCGCTGGAAAAGGTGGAGACCGCGGCGGATTTCCTCGTGGATGCCATGTCCATTATGTTCGTGCCCGCTACCGTGGGAATCATGGCAAGTGTGAATGCTTTAAAAGAGATGCTGCTTCCCATCTGTGTGATCACAGTGGTATCCACGGTACTGATCATGATCGTGACAGGCCGGGTATCCCAGCATATTATCCGGGGGCAGAACAACAAAGGTGCCGCAGCCATGCAGACGGTCGGAACCGAAGCTGCCGCAGATGATAAGGAGGACAGATAAATGAATGAAATATTGAGCCAGTCTATCTTTTTTGGCATTGCCATTACACTGGTCACCTACGAGATCGGTCTGTGGATCAAACAGAAGACCGGAAAAGCCATTGCCAATCCCTTACTGATCTCCGTAATCCTGATCGTGGCAGTATTGTTATTGTTCCATATAGATTATGAGACCTATGCAAACGGCGCGCAGTATATCAGCATTTTCCTGACTCCGGCAACGGTCAGTCTGGCAGTGCCTCTGTATCGTCAGCTGGAGCTGTTAAAGACTTATCCCAAGGCCATTTTCGGCGGAATCATCGCCGGCGTTCTGACTGCCATGGTGAGCGTTTTTGCTTTAAGTCTGATGTTCGGTCTGAATCATGAGCAGTATGTAACGCTTCTGCCCAAGTCCATTACCACAGCTATCGGTATGGGGATTTCCGAAAAAATGGGCGGTATTGTGACCATTACCGTAGTTGTCATCATTGTCACCGGAATCTTAGGTAATATCCTGGCAGATACGATCTGCCACCTGTGCAAGATTGAGGATCCCATTGCCAAAGGTCTTGCCATCGGCACCAGCGCTCATGCCCTGGGAACCGCGAAAGCCATGGAACTGGGCGAGATCGAAGGCGCCATGAGCAGCCTGTCCATCGTGGTCTGCGGTATTTTGACTGTTATTTCCGTATCTATTTTTGCTAATTTTATTTAGTATAGAAAAAAATATCCTGCGCATACTAACCTCGCATAGAACAGAAGGAATCAAAAGGAGGTTAACAGCATGAGTGATATTTCAGAATTAGATCTGCAGAATCTGCGCCATCTGATCGGCGGCTTTGACACGACCCGCTGCAAAATGCAGGAGTACGCCAAGGAAGCGGAGGACCCGAAGGTAAAACAGTTTTTTGAAAAGGGTGCCCGCAGCGCTATGGAGAACAAACAACAGCTTATGAAGTTTTTGCAGTAAGGAGGCAGCAGAATGCAGGAAAAGACAATGGTAGCAGATACTTTGGCCGGGATCAACGGAGAACTGACCCGCTATGCGGGAATGATCGCTCAGTCAGAAAACAAGGAATTGAAACAGACACTGAAGCAGTTCCGTACCGCCTGTGAGCAGTCCCAGGAGGAGCTGTATCAGATCGCCAGAGAGAAATCTTATTATGTGCCGGCAGAGAAAGCCACTGCGGAAGAAGTGGCACATGTGAGAAGCCTGTTCACACAGGGAACTCTGTAAAAGAATTTGAGAGAATGAACCAGATAAGCCTTTCGGAAAATATATTACCGGAAGGCTTATATTTGTATGCCGGGAAGAAATTCCGGATGGAAATGCAGGCCTGGTAGGACATGACCGAAGGCACGATTTGCATTTTCATAGGACATCCCGGCATCCGCATATAGTGAAACGAAGGAACAGCAGGCGGTTTGGAGAAAATGCTTAACTATATCTGGGCAGGAATGATCCTGTTAGGTGTGATCTACGGTGTGTGTACCGGACAGATGAGTGCATTGACAGGAGGGGCGCTTGACAGTGCCGGAGAGGCGGTGAGCCTTTGCATCACCATGGCAGGGGCCATGGCACTGTGGATGGGACTCATGGAGATCGCGCAGGAATCCGGCATGATCACGAAGATGACAAAAGGTATCCGGCCTTTTCTGAAATTTATGTTTCCAAGACTTCCGGAAGATCATCCGGCGGGGGAATACATAGCTACGAATCTGATCGCCAATGTGCTGGGATTGGGATGGGCGTGTACACCGGCGGGACTGAAAGCCATGGAGCAGCTGGCGGAACTGGAGAGCGGACGTCGCGGAACGAATGTGTCAGTTGCCAGCAACGAAATGTGTACCTTTTTGATCCTGAATATTTCGTCCTTACAGCTGATCCCGGTCAACATGATCGCCTACCGCAGCAGGTACGGCAGTGCCAACCCCGCGGTGATCATTGCTCCGGCACTGGTGGCTACACTTTTCAGTACTATCATTTCCGTGATTTATTGTAAATGGAAGGATAGGTGAGGACCATGATAAACGTATTGACACATATGTCAGATATTATGATCCCCATGGTGATCTTCTGGATCGTGGGTTACGGAATGGTCTCAGGGGTGAAAGTATACGAGACTTTTTTGAAGGGGGCAAAAGAGGGGCTGCGCATTGTGGTGGAGATCCTTCCGACACTGGTAGGACTGATGATGGCAGTGGGAATTCTTCGGACTTCCGGATTTTTTGAATTGTTAGGGAAGCTGATCGGACCGGCGACGCAGGCGGTGGGACTTCCGACGCAGCTGATCCCGCTGCTTATCGTAAAAATGTTCTCTTCCTCTGCAGCTACCGGGCTGGTGCTGGATATTTTCAAAACTTGCGGCCCGGACTCTTATGCCGGGATGCTGACTTCGATCCTTATGAGCTGTACCGAGACGATTTTTTATACCATGAGTGTGTATTTTCTGGCGGCAAAGGTAACGAAAACCCGCTACACGCTGCCGGGGGCACTGTTGGCAACGTTAGCGGGAACGATAGCGAGTATTTTCCTTGCGGGGAAAATGTGATGAGGCCAGGGGCATCATGTAACTAAATTAATTGCAGACTTCGCAAAATAAACAGGAATACCGTGAGGGTAACGGAACTTAAAAACGTGGTGGCAACGACCACGCTGGAAGTCAAAGTTCCTTCGTGGTTCATGTTTTTCGCCATAATATAACAGCTTACGGTGGTGGGGGAGCCTAACATAATGAGGATTGCCACCAGTTTTTCTCCGGTAAAGCCAAAATGGATGGCAAGCGGCAGGAACAGTGCGGGCCATACTACCAGCTTTAACACGGTTGCTACTCCGGTGGGGGCTAAAAGCTTCAAGGCTTTTTTTCCCTCGAATCCGGCACCGAGGCCGATCAGGGCCAGAGGGGTAGCCAGTACGGCAACATTGCTGATGGTCTTGGAAATGATCACGGGATAATGGATCCGGCAGGCGCTGGACAGCATGCCCAGGGCGATACTGATAATGATCGGATTAGTGATGATCCCTTTTAAGGATTTCAGCAGGGATTCTTTATCGAAGCCCTTCGCATCCGGTCCGGTGAAGGACAGGATCAGCACGGCAGCGATATTGTACAGAGGAACCGTACCCACGATCATCAGGGGAGCCATGCCGGAGTTCCCGTAGATGTTCTGTATAAAGGCGATACCCAGGACAGCGGCACTGCTTCGGTAGCTTGCCTGGACAAGTTCTCCCAGGCGGGATTTGTTCTTATAAAAAATGCCTGCCACGACCCAGGTGATGACGATGCAGAACAGGGTCACGAAGAAGCAGAACAGCACGTAACCGGTATCCCATACACTGTAAAAATCTGCAGTGGACATGTCCTTGAACAAAAGTACGGGCAGGGTGATCTTATAATTGAATGAATTCAGGGTTTTGACAAAAGAGTCGTTGGTAACATGCAGCTGCTGTAAAACATAACCGATCACCATGACCAGGAATACGGGGATCGTTGCATTCAAACTGAATAATAGTTGTTCCATGGGAATTGTATGCCTTTCTGTTATCGGAAGCGGAATATAGGAAGCGAAAAGCCTCTCTCCTTTTGCAAGTATAGAAAAGGAGGGAGGCTTTGTCAAGCTACGGTCTTGTGTTGTTTTGCAAGGCTGCTCTATTTTACAGTAGCTCCTCCAGCAAGGAAAAATCACAGCAACCATTTTCCAGATAAAATGTATGAAAGCGAAGGTCACAATACCCGTCACCCCAATGGGACCGGGCAGTTTCCCGTAATTTCAAAATCTCCAGATAGCCCACATAATACTTCGGATAATTGCAGGGCTCCTCCGCAATATAAGTATAGATCGCTTTGCAGGCTTCCGGGGAATCAATGCCAAACTTGCCAAGGAATGTGGCAGTCTGATCGTATCCGGCACCTTCCCCGTGGATCAGAAGGTCCAACAGAGTATACATGCACAGCTGAAGGCTCCGGGTATGTTTTTCCAGGAGAGCGGCCTGTGCGGCATCCGACTGTCCGCACTGTTCGAGCAGATCAGCCGCATAATCATAGGAAATAAATTCCACATACAGCGCCCAACCCTCCAGATATCCGCCGTACCAGACAAGCTTTCTGGCAGGATCAGAGTTTTTATCTAAAAAGGCACGGTTGCTGTACACGGTCTGATAGAGATGCCCGGGAAAACCTTCGTGTGCCAGGGTCGTATAGAGCTCCAGTCCTATGGGAGAATTGCGGCGGTTTATATAGATGACATTATTGTCAGAATTGTCCAAGGGAGTCGTCAGGTAAAAAGCCGGTGCACTGTAAGGTTCCAGACTGGGAACGACATCCTTGACAGTAAAGGAGGGAGTGGGATTACTGACAGGAAAGTCATTTATCATGCGTGATTGTAGATCGGAAAGCATTTCTTCCGGTTCCGGGATGGGAAAATCTTCCGTGATCCCTTCGGAAAGCATGGAAAGCAGAGAAGGGGACTGTTGTGTCAGGCTGCGGATGGCCGCCTGTTCCTCCTGAAATTGTGCCAGAAGCATTTGCACCAGTTCTTTTTCCGAACGGGAGGAACCGGTCTCGGCGAAAAGCAGGTGGTGATAGTAAGTCTTCCCATCCGGCAACAGGGCGAGACCTTTCGGCAGGGCGCCGGATGTATCTATGATCCCGCCGGGAGACGCCTGAGAGATAGAAGATGTCTGACCGGCAGAGCCGGAAGTCTCCAGAGAGTACAGTCCTTCGGATAGTGTGGCGTAGGCAGGCTGTACTACCGTGGTGAGCAGCCGGTCATTTTCCTTAAGAAAGGAAGAGACAACTTCGGCAGATAATATGCCCTGTGCCTGCAATTCCACCAGCCGGTCTTCAAAGGTGGTCTGCAAAAAGTGGGTTCCCTGCGCTAGTTCTTGTATGGTGACGATAGTGTCACATTGCTTTCGGACTTTTTCCAGGGAAACATCCGGCATGAGGAAGCCTGCGGCAGCTTTTTCCTGCTCATAGAGGAGCAAGGAGGCAAAATAATCGTCCACCTGGTCTAAGAGTGCCAGGTAGTCTGTCACATCCCGCCTGGAACGGAAGGTGTATTCTGCCAGCAGGATGGGGAGCTGTGACTGCATCCCCGAAGATGGGGACAGTGGTTCGTTGTAATAGGGGAACTGCGCCAACGCCAGGTCATTTTCCAGAGACCGCTGTAGGAGTGTATAGGTGAAAGCATTCTCCGGTGAGAGCTTATCGTAAGCAATACAACTTAGTTGCCTAAGGAGCGCAGAACAACGTTCCCCACTCGCGTCCGACTGCCCGGAGGTATAGAGGGGAAGGACAGGCTCGTAATCCGTAATCCCAAAGGCGGCAGGATCCGCAATGGTGTAGTGCATGTTCAGAGTACTGGCAGTCATTTCCTCCCGGAAAACCCGGGAGGTGAATTGTTCAAAGCGCCTGTCTGCGGAAGTACAATGGGACAAAAGAGCCATGGCGCCGGTGAGAGTGCAGAGGAGGCAGATACACAGAAGCAGTTGGTGGAAGGAAAGGGAAGGACGTTTTCGCACGATAGTTACCTGATGACAGAGAGTGTTGGTAAAAGTATATGTGAACAGCACCGGGGATAGACTTAAAGCGACTTACCTCAGGGTCACAGTCACGTCTCTGACTTCATATGTGGAGTAAATCGAAATACAAGCATGGTTGTACACTATACAACTATATATAAATGTATCTAAAATAGTCAAAAGATGTATTGACTTTGAACAGTAGCCTTATTATACTTATAATAATCATGGAGACAAAATATCAAAACCTAATTAATTACATACAGGAGCAGATTACAGACGGACAACTGGGTCCCGGAGAGAAGGTCCCTTCGGAGAATCAGCTTGCGGAGCGATTCCACATCAGCAGACAGACAGTGAGGAAGGCGATCGGAACGCTGGAGGAGGAAGGACTGGTACAGAGGATCCGTGGCAGCGGCACTTATGTTAGCTTTGACCGCAGGAAAAATCTCGAGAAGCGGAACAGTATTGCGGTAGTAACTACTTATGTGGACAGCTATATTTTCCCGAGGATCCTGCAGGGCATGCAGAATACATTATATGAAAGTGGCTTTTCCGTACAGATTTATATTACGAATAACACGCTGGATCGGGAGAAAGGCATTCTGAAAGATCTGCTCAAACGGGATGATGTAGCAGGAATGATCGTGGAGGGAACAAAAAGTGGATTGCCGAATCCGAATCTGGAGCTGTACAGGCATCTGATGATGAGAAAGATACCGCTTTTATTTTTCAACACCTATTATCCGGAGCTGGAGGTACCACATGTATCATTGAATGATGCGGACACAGCGTATAAGGCTGTGAGATATCTGATTGAGAAGGGACATCAGAAGATAGGGGCAGTCCTGAAACTGGACGACGGACAGGGCAGACAGCGTTATTTGGGATATCTGCGTGCCATGGAGGAAGCAGGGCTTACGGTGACGGATTCCCGACTGGTGTGGATCGACACGGACGAATCGAAGCAACTGGCGTATTGCCGGGACCGGCTTCTCAACCGGGTGGAGGAATGCACTGCTCTCCTGGCGTACAATGACCAGATCGCATTCCAGCTGATCCGGATGCTGGAAGAGCGCAATATCCGGGTGCCGGAGGATGTGTCGGTGATCAGTATCGACGATTCGGATCTGGCGCGACACAGTGAGGTTCCCATTACTTCACTTCCTCATCCGAAGGAAAATCTGGGGAAAAAGGCAGCAGAGACACTTTTACAGATGATAGCGGGGAAGAAAAAGGATCTGACGTATGAATTTGATACCCGGGTGGTAGAACGGGAGTCTGTAGCAGAACACAAAACGTTATGAAAGTAAATAAAGCAGAAACGATATAAAAGCAAAAGGAGAGAATGCAATGAACGAAACAGCAAAAGAAGCGATCAAAGCGGGAAAGGCGGTTCTGGGTATTGAATTCGGTTCTACCAGAATCAAAGCGGTATTGGTAGATGGAAGCCACACCCCCATTGCCATGGGAACTTACGACTGGGAGAACCGTCTGGAGAACAATATTTGGACCTATAGCCTGGAAGACATCCGGAAAGGATTGCAGGGGTGTTACAAGAGCCTGGCAGACGATGTGGAAGCAAAATACGGTGAAAAGCTGACTACTTTGGGAGCACTGGGATTCAGTGGCATGATGCACGGCTATATGCCTTTTAATGCAGAAGGTGAACTTTTGGTACCTTTCCGTACCTGGAGAAATACGATGACGGAAGAAGCCTGCAAGAAGCTGATTCCGGTATTTAACTTCAATATCCCCCAGAGATGGAGCATCGCCCATCTGTATCAGGCAATCTTAAGCGGAGAAGAGCATGTAAAGGATATCGCATTTTTTACCACTCTGGCAGGTTATATTCACTGGAAGCTGTCCGGAGAAAAGGTTCTGGGTATTGGTGAGGCAGCAGGTATGTTCCCTATAGATTCCACGATCATGGATTTCGATCAGAAAATGTTAGATCAGTTCGATGATTTACACCATTTTGACTGGAAGCTCCGCGACATCCTGCCTAAGGTGTTGGTGGCAGGAGAATCCGCCGGTGTCCTGACCGCAGAAGGGGCAAAATTATTGGATCCTACCGGAACTTTGCAGCCCGGTGTTCCTATGTGTCCTCCCGAGGGTGATGCGGGAACCGGAATGGTAGCTACCAACAGTGTGGCTGTCCGCACCGGTAATGTCTCCGCCGGAACCTCTATTTTCGCAATGGTAGTCCTGGAAAAGGCTATGCAAAAAGTACACGAAGAGATCGATATGGTCACAACACCCAACGGTATGCCCGTGGCCATGGTACATTGCAACAACTGCACCTCCGATCTGAATGCCTGGGTGAACCTCTTCGGCGAGTGTACAGAGAGCTTTGGTGTGAAAGTAGACAAGAACGAACTGTACGGCGTGTTGTATCGCAAGGCGCTGGAAGGTGCTGCGGATTGCGGCGGCGTAACGGCATATAACTATTTTTCCGGAGAACCGATCACTGGTCTGGATGCCGGCCGTCCTATGGTGGTGCGGACACCAGATGCAGATTTTACACTGGCAAACTTCATGCGCTCCCATCTGTACAGCGCAGTTGCCACACTGAAGATTGGTATGGATATTCTGTTAAAGGAGGAGCATGTGGCTGTAGATTCCCTGATGGGACACGGCGGCTTCTTCAAGACTCCCGTGGTGGGACAGCGTGTCATGGCAGCAGGAATGAACGCACCGATCACTGTTATGGATACGGCAAGCGAAGGCGGCGCCTGGGGCATGGCGATCCTGGCAGCTTTCATGAAGGAGAAAGAAACCGGCGAGACCCTTTCTTCCTATTTAAATGACAAGATCTTCGCTGGACAGACCGGAACCACATTGCAACCGGAGCCTGAGGATGTGAAAGGATTTGAGGCTTTCCTGGAAGAGTACAAGAGACTGCTTCCTGCGGAGAAGGCAGCCGTTGCCGCAAAATAATTTTTCGGTCGTAAAATTATGTCTGCACGACACTCATTTACCGGAAAGCTTGTAGGATATAGAAAGAAATGAGGTTTAGGATATGTTAGAAGAATTAAAACAGAAAGTATATGAAGCAAATATGGATCTGCCCCGGTACGGTCTGGTGACTTTTACCTGGGGAAATGTCAGCGCCATTGACAGAGAGAGCGGATTGTTCGTCATCAAACCCAGCGGCGTGGATTACGACAAACTGACACCGGAGATGATGGTAGTCATGGATCTGAACGGCAATAAGGTAGAGGGGAATTTAAATCCCTCTTCCGACACCGCGACCCATCTGGAGTTGTACAAGGCATTCCCGGAGATCGGCGGTATCGTACATACCCATTCTTCCTATGCCACCAGCTGGGCGCAGGCGGGAAGAGACATCCCCTGCTACGGAACCACCCATGCAGACTATATCTACGGTCCGGTTCCCTGCGTGCGCTGCCTGACAAAGGAAGAAATCGAGGACGCTTACGAGGAAAATACCGGACACCTGATCGTTAACGAGTTCAAACGTCTGGGTAAGGACCCGAAAGCAGTGCCTGTCGTTCTGTGCAAGAACCATGGGCCTTTTGCCTGGGGCAAGGATGCCAAGGAGGCTGTCCATAATGCGGTAGTACTGGAAGAGGTGGCAAAAATGGCTTATCGCGCAGAGACGATCAACCCCAGGATCCAGCCGGCACCCCAGGAACTGCAGGATAAGCACTATAACCGCAAACATGGAAAGAATGCATACTATGGTCAAACAGTTCAGAAATAGAATTTGGCTTATAGTGCGAGGGTGCTTGCACACAGAGCACTATATGACAAATTCTATTAGCGGAGCGCACCTCCATGAAATGAATTTGTGAGTGGAACGAACAAATTTATGAATGGAGGTCTGAACTGCATGCTGGAATTTGCCATCGCAATATTTTACGGTAGAAGAGCAATTCTTTTACTAGACTAGCATCGGGAAGTATGCTAGTATAACAACGTAAATTGCAACAGATAAGCCAATATGGCGGAATGGAGGAAACAATGAAGAATTTAGAACTGCAAAAGCGTGCCAATGATGTCCGCAAGGGCATTGTGACCGCAGTTCATAGTGCGAAAGCAGGACATCCCGGCGGATCCTTGTCAGCCGCAGATATTTTTACATTTTTATATTTTGAGGAGATGAACATTGATCCGAAGAACCCCGATATGGAGGAACGCGACAGATTCGTTCTGTCCAAGGGTCATACAGCTCCCGGTCTCTATTCCGCACTGGCTTACAGAGGATATTTCCCGGTAGAGGATCTGCCTACCCTGCGTCACTTAGGTTCCTACCTGCAGGGCCATCCCTGCATCCATATCCCCGGCGTGGATATGTCCTCCGGATCCTTGGGACAGGGTATTTCTGCAGCAGTCGGCATGGCACTGGGTGCTAAGATGGACAAACGTGATTTCCGTGTATACACACTGCTGGGTGACGGTGAGATCGAGGAAGGACAGGTATGGGAGGCTGCTATGTTCGCGGGCTTCCGTAAGCTGGACAACCTCTGCGTTATGGTAGATAACAACAACCTGCAGATCGATGGACCCATCGATCAGGTATGTTCTCCTTATCCTATTGATAAAAAGTTCGAGGCATTCAATTTCCATGTGATCAATGCAGATGCACATGATTTTGATGCGATCCGTGCAGCATTTAAGGAAGCAAGAGAGACCAAGGGCATGCCCACCTGTATCGTATTCCACAGCATCAAGGGCAAGGGAGTCTCCTTCATGGAAAACAGCGTAGACTGGCATGGTAAGGCGCCTAATGATGAGGAGTATGCGATTGCAATGGCAGACCTTGATAAGATTGAAAAAGAATTAGAGAAAGCAGGTGAGCAGTAATGGCAGAGAATACCGTGAAAAAGATCGCAACCAGAGAAAGCTATGGTAACTCCCTGAAGGAGCTGGCAGAAGAATTCCCCAATCTGGTAGTATTGGATGCCGACCTGGCAGCAGCTACCAAGACCGGAATCTTCCGTAAGGCATATCCCGACCGTCATATCGATTGTGGTATCGCAGAGGAAAACATGATGGGTGTGGCAGCAGGACTTTCCCTGGTAGGTAAGATTCCTTTCGTAAGCTCATTTGCAATGTTTGCAGCAGGACGTGCATTCGAGCAGGTACGTAACTCTATCGGTTACCCGCATCTGAATGTGAAGATCGGTGCAACTCATGCAGGTATCACAGTAGGTGAGGATGGCGCTACCCATCAGTGTAACGAGGATATCGCCCTGATGCGCACCATCCCCGGCATGGTAGTAATGTGCCCTTCCGATGATGTGGAAGCAAGAGCCGCTGTTCGTGCCGCTCTGGAATATGAAGGACCTGTATACATCCGTTTCGGACGTGCCGCAGTACCCGTGATCAACGATCATCCCGGTTATCATTTCGAGATCGGTAAGGGAACAGTAGTCCGCGAAGGTAAAGATGTCACCATCGTAGCCACCGGTATCTGCGTAGATTCCGCTCTGGGTGCAGCGAAGATGCTGGAGGAGGAAGGCATCAGCGCAGAGGTTGTAAATATCTGTACCATTAAGCCACTCGATGAGGAGATCATCCTTAACAGCGCGAAGAAGACCGGCAAGGTAGTCACCGTGGAAGAGCATTCCGTCATCGGCGGACTGGGAAGCGCAGTCTGCGACTGCCTGTGTGCACATTATCCTGTACCAGTGAAAAAGGTCGGTATGCAGGATGTCTTCGGCGAGTCCGGTTCCGCTGCTGCTCTGGTAGAGAAGTACGGTCTGGATGCCAAGGGCGTTTACAAGTCTGTAAAAGAGTTCCTGTAAGGAATAAATGATATCAAGGAGAAGCTGTCAGTTATGTGAAAACAGAGACTGGCGGCTTCTTTTGCGTCGTGGTATCATTGTGGAAAAGTAAAGGTAGATAACGGAAGGGAAGGGTTTTGGTGTGAAATACGCAATTATCGGAGCCGGAGGAACCGGCGGAATCTTAGGATTTTATATGACAAAGGCTGACAGGGATGTCACCCTGATCGCCAGAGGCAGACACCTGGCAGCCATGCAAGAAAAGGGACTTGCCGTGGAGAAAATGTGGGACGGCACCACCGAGATCATCCCGGTAAAAGCTATGGACATGGAGCATTATGACGAGCAGCCGGATGTGGTACTGGTCTGCGTGAAAGGATATTCCCTGGAGGACACCATCCCTTTTATTCAGCGCGTGGCGAAGCCTTCCACCATCGTGATCCCGGTGTTAAACATCTACGGAACCGGTGCGAAAATGCAGGAGCAGTTGCCAAAGCTTCTGGTGACGGACGGCTGTATCTATGTCTCTGCCAATATTAAAGAACCGGGAGTACTGATCCAGCATGGCAGGATCCTGCGGGTAGTATATGGTGTCCGTAATATGAGTACTCAAAAAGTAAACATTAAAAGGGCACATGAAGAAATGCTGGATGCTCTGAAAAATATTAAAAAAGATTTTGATGACAGTGGAATCGATGGCGTGCTCTCCGAAAATATTCAAAGAGATGCCCTGGAGAAATTCTCCTATGTATCGCCCATCGGTGCGGCGGGACTTTATTATCATGCCACCGCAGCAGACTTCCAGAGAGAAGGCAAGCAGCGGGAAGCCTTCAAGACAATGATCCGCGAGATCGCCGCACTGGCAGAAGCTATGGGTGTTCCTTTCGAGCGTGATATGGTGGAAGTCAACCTGAAGATATTGTCCTCCCTGGCACCGGAAGCTACCACTTCCATGCAGCGAGATGTCATGGAAGGCAAAGATTCCGAGATCGATGGCCTGATCTACGAAGTCGTCCGTATGGGAGAGAGATATCATGTGCCCGTGCCCATGTATGCGAAAGTAGCGGAAAAATTACGCGAGAATTTGTAAATTGAAAGTTAGTTGAATGCCGCCCGGATGACTTTGTTGTCTTCCCAGGTGGTATTTTAGTTTTGCTGTTTCGATCTTTACTGCCTAAAATCCATTTTGTGCTGTATATGCAGTAAATTTAAAGCGATTTTCTATTACAGTGAATGATATTTACTGCCGGAATGGAAGCATCCTATGCTGAAGCAGTAATTTTTAGAACGTTTTCATGGATTCTTCCATAAAAATACTGCCTGGATTTCTAAAAGCACTTTCAGGGCAGTAATATGCTTGCCCTACTAAGCAGGGA
>OHBN01000135.1_pt1 | contig 33719 bp, 29 predicted proteins | sample 1577381 | NCBI WGS metagenome assembly OHBN01 (sample SAMEA3879520, study PRJEB24766) | human gut metagenome | biome: human-associated habitat; feature: feces | place: USA | collected 1985/1987
CAGTTGTAGCTAGCATCCGAGTCCGGGGCGGGCAGCCCTTTCTGCGTGGATTTTATGGCAACCCTACGTTACGAGCCATGCACTCAATTCATAAATGTGTCGCAAAGGACGCTCCACATTTATTTCATTGACGGCTGTCGCCATATATAGTCAAAAACAAAAACAGCGACTTGTGAGCAAGCTCCCAGATCGCTGTTTCCGTTTTGACTATGCATGGCTCGTAACTTTCAAGTTATGCCAGCACCTGGTCCAGCTTCCGGCAAAAGTCGGCTTCGGACATGGCACCGCCGAAGGTTACAGCGGGCTCTCCATTTTTGAACACGATGAAATGCGGAATGCTTACCACACGGTACTTCTGTGCGATCGCCATGTTGTCATCCACATTGAGTTTGCCGATCTTCATCTTGCCGGCATAAGCTTCGGCACATTTGGCCACCACGGGCCCCATCATTTTGCAGGGACCGCACCAGTCGGCGTAGAAGTCTACCAGGACGGGAAGCTCCGACTGCAGAACCTCCTCTTCAAAATTTGCAGCAGTAAAAGTGTATTCCATAATGATCCTTCCTTTCCCGGCTGAATGTAAGCAGCCGATATGGTTTAAGTTTTTGTAACGATTCAGAACCACATTCACCATATAAAACTTCTTATCTGCTTGAATGCAAGCATTCGCAGATCGTAGTTTTGCATGACTCTGAATAGTTACAAGTATTCCAAAAAAATGAGTGTACTATGATTTATTTATTTCAAAAAAATCAATGTGTTATGAATTATTTCAAAAAAATGAGTGTATTATGAATTGTTATCTAAAAATAATGTATTTGCAGATAGGGTTGCCAATGGAAGAGAATTTCTCCTCGTATTCCGTCATGACATTACCTTCCATCAGTGAAGCGTCACTATGCAGATCATAAGTGATCACTTTTGCCTGCCAGCCGGCGGGTTCCAGTTCCTCGACTGCGAAATCGAACAGAGGACGGTTGTCTGTCTTGAATTCCAGTGTGCCCTCTTTTTTCAGGATCACATCATAGCGTGCCAGAAACTGTCTGGAGGGCAGGCGTCTCTTGGCATGGCGGTCCTTCGGCCAGGGATCGGAGAAGTTCAGATAGATCCGGTCGACCTCTCCCTTCCCGAATACCTTGTCAATATCTTCGGCATCCATGCGGATGAATTTCAGATTGGGAAGCTCATCTTCCTCCATTTTCTGGATCGCACGGAGCAGGACACTGGAATATTTTTCAATGCCCACATAGTTGATCTGCGGATTTGATTTGGCGAGGGTATGCAGGAAACGTCCCTTTCCCATACCGATCTCGATATGAATGGGGTGATCGTTACCAAAGATCTCATGCCAGGTTCCGGGGCAGCTTTCTAAAGTATCTTCCGGTACCACGTAAGGACTTTCTGCGATCACTTCACGGGAGCCGGTAATATTGCGTAATCTCATATATTTGATAACCTTTCTTTATTTAATGATTTTTCTTGTTTGATGATTTTTCTTATTTAATGACTTTTCTTGATGAATGCTGCAGATTCGTGTAGAATCTGTATTGTCAATGTACTTTATCTTGGAAAGCTTGTCAAGTGACCCTGTTGGAATGGATGACTATGCATGCCCCTGACGGAACAGGTGGTTGTGCACGACCCTGTTGCATCGGGCGGTCGTGGCTGGTTTCATATAAAACCCGGAGGAAAGAGGATGAAATGGATGATCGCGTCGGACATTCACGGTTCGGCATACTATTGCAGAAAATTATTAGAGGCATATGAAAAAGAGGAAGCGGAGAGACTTCTGTTGTTGGGGGATATCTTATATCACGGTCCCCGCAATGACCTCCCGGAAGGATATGCACCGAAGGAAGTCATTGAACTTTTGAATGCCCGTAAAAATGACATCTATTGCGTCCGGGGCAATTGTGATACTGAGGTGGACCAGATGGTGTTGGAATTCCCTGTGTTAGCGGATTACTGTGTGATTGCGGAAGGGGAGACGGCAGTCTATGCCACACATGGACATATCTATAACGAACAGAAGCTTCCGCCGCTGCATCCCGGAGACATTCTGTTGCACGGACACACTCATGTGCCGAAGTGCACTGTACACGAAGAGGAATCTTACATTTATATGAATCCCGGATCGGTGTCACTGCCCAAGGAAGACAGCTGGCATGGATACATGATCTGGGAAGGCAGCGAGTTTGTCTGGAAAGATTTTGACGGACAGGAACATATGCGAAAAAAATTAAGTTAGCACTTTGGTTTTTAAGTAAAATGGTGTATGATAGAGAATGTGCATTATCATACACCATTTTTATAAAGGTTTATAAAGATATATCAGGAAGGATTTATACATGCGTTTTTTTAAGCATTTATCATATAGAACACTTTTTACGAAGGCAGTCATGGGAATCAGCGTTATCTGCCTTTTTGCGTCTGATGGACTTACAGCTTCGGCTACCACCATCAAAGAGGAGAACATTGCCTACAATCAGTCACTGGCAGTGCAGTCCAATGCAGTGGCGAACTGGCCTACAGGACCGGTAATCAGTGCGGAATCCGCAATTTTGATGGATGCGGATACCGGCGCTATCTTATATGCGAAAAATATTCATCAAAAGGAATATCCCGCCAGTACCACGAAAATATTAACGACCCTGATTGCTTCAGAACGCTGCAGCATGGATGAGATCGTGGATTTCTCCTATGATGCGGTACATGATATCGACCCCGGAAGCAACCATATCGCCATCGAGCCGGGAGAGCAGCTGACCATGGAGGAATGTCTGAATGCGATTCTGATCCGTTCAGCGAATGAGGTCTCTTTTGCGGTGGCGGAACATATCTCGGGGACGACCTGGCAGGATTTCGGTGATATCATGAACGAGCGTGCGAAGGAACTGGGATGTGTGGATTCTCATTTTGTCAATCCCAACGGTCTTCCCAATGAGGAGCATTACACCAGCGCCTATGATCTTGCGATGATCGGCAGAGCTTTTTTTGCCAATGAAGCATTATGCAAGATGACCATGACGCACATGCTGCACATTCTGCCGTCGGAGAGACAACCGGATGACATCATGGAAGTCAATAAGATGGAACTGATCCCGGGCGGAAAATACGCATATCCCTACCTGGTAGGATGCAAGACCGGTTATACCGATGTGGCGAGAAGCACCCTGGTCTCCTGTGCGGAGAAGGACGGCATGAAGCTGATCTGCGTGGTGATGAAGGATGAGAACCCTAATTATTATGAAGATACGATTGCGCTGTTCGACTATGGATTCAGTAATTTCCAGAGAGTGAACATCTCTCAGACGGAGACGAAATATAATATCGACAATGCGGGAGCTTTTTACAGCGGCAACGATATCTTCGGAAATTCCAAACCGATTCTGCAATTGAACCAAAACGACAGTATTACCCTGCCCAACACGATTACGTTCCGGGATGCTGTGTCCGCAATCTCCTACGACAATACCGCGCCGGGGCAGGCTGCCGTGATCACCTATACCTACAATGATGTGGTACTGGGAACGGCATCCATAGATTTCACGGCTTCGGAAAAAGGAAGCAGTGTGTTTGGGGACGAGACCGCAGCGACGCAGGAGCCGGACAGCACCGGGGCTACGCAGCCGGCAGCTTCCGGGGAAGAAGATACGGCCTCCGGCGGTCCGGCAGTGATATTTATCAATGTGATCAAGGTATTTTTCTGGATACTGGGGATCGCTGTAGTGATCTTCCTGATACTTTTGATCCGGGCGTTTATTAAGAACTACCAATTCGCACATCGCAGTACCAGGCTGACGTGGCGGTTTGGCCGCAGGAGAAAGCGCTCCAGATCCCGGTACCGCTCGGTGAACCAGGACCTGCAAAGCAGGCGGAGAGAAGCTATCAGACAGGCGAAAAAGCGGCGCAAGCCCAAGAAACCAAACCGCTTCCGCGATCTGGATTTTTAGAAAAATAATTAAGGCATGTCCCATCACAACGGGGCATGCCTTTTAAGTTCAGTGTTGCAAATTTCTATTTGCTCAATAAATATTCCGCCAGATCCACTGCGGTATCCGCATGTTCCGCATTGGCGTAGATGCCCATGACGATACCGTCTCCGCGGAAGTAATAGTTGTCGGTCAGATCCGTACAGCCGGTCAGGCAGATGCCTACCGGGATGGGATCCTGCATCTCTTCCGGGTGGAGAGGATCGGGATATTCCGGAGTATAATCGGTATTCAGATCATCGTTTGCTGCCTCGATCGCCAACACCACTTCTCTGTCCACGTAATAGAAATAAGGTTCCAGTGCCTGGAGCTGTTCTTCTGTGAGGATATCCCGCAGATCATAGAACAGGCTGCTGTTGGCATATTTTTGGAAAGAATCGAAATCCGTGATCATGCTGTCCAGCTCATTCGCTGCCACATATACCATCAGCTTCTGGGTAGAAGTGACGGAGGCCTCGTCCATGCTGTCTTCCACGATACGAATAGAAGTATCAAAGGTGATATCGCTGGTATTCAGATCGATGCCCTCTTTTTCGGCGAAATCCGTAAGGAAATCCGGCTGCTCGGAGGATATCTGGTCTAAGAGACTTGCGTTTAATAAAACGGTGTTAAAAGCTGTATCCTTTCGGTTTACGAACTGGTAAATAAAGCTTACGATCATGCCGATGACGATCACAGAAATGATCACGTGCCATTTATAATAATACCAGAAGTACGCCAGCTTCTGCTTGGGAGTGCCGTTTTTCAGTGCTTCCCGTTCTTCTTTGAATTCATCCATTACCGCCATGGAAAAACCGCCTTTCTGCGCTTGATATAGATTTATGATAAAGGTTCCATATCCGAAAGTCAATGAAGGAAGTGCAAGAGGATTCTAAAAAAAGAATTAAATCGCCCCAAAAATCCGGGCATATCTTGCAAGTTTTCCACGGATGATATATCATAATAGAAAGCGATTGTCAGGAGAAACAGAATCCGGACAGACGTAAACAGAGATTTCCCGAAGGAATGGAAGAACGACACGGAAAATTTCTGTTACAGAATAAAGGAAGAGAAAAGGAAACGAAACATGAGTGATTCTTACGTAGAATGTCTGGTAAAAGCAAAGCAGCCCATATGGGCAAAAATCTTAAAAGTATTACTGGTTACCCTGACGGTGTTAAGCTGTCTGGTAATGTTTGTATTTATCATTTTCCTGCCTATAGCTCTTGTCGCGGGTGTGGGAGCTTATTTTCTGAATATGTTCACGGATCTGGAGTATGAATATCTCTATCTGGATAAGGAACTGTCTGTGGACAAGATCATGGCAAAGAGTAAGAGAAAGCGTGTAGCTACTTACAGCCTGGACCGCATGGAAGTATTTGCACCGGTCTATTCGTATCATCTGGACAACTTCAAGAACCGTCAGGTGAAGGAGAAGGATTACAGCATCGGCGAGGTTCTGCAGCCGGATGGTCGTTATGCCATGTATTATGAAGGTGGCGAGAAGATCATCTTAAGCCCCAACGAGGAACTGGTGAAAGTGCTCAAGAGCGTGGCACCCCGTAAGGTATTCAGCGAATAATGATCAGTGAGTGATTCATGAACAAAAGGATTCCGGTGAACAGGATGCATCGGAATCCTTTTTTGATACAAAAATATGCAATATCCGGTTGACAGTCATAGAAAACTTTGCTAAACTCATGGAAATGTTATAAGCACAGCAAATATTTATTATAAGTATAGCTTATATTACCAAAACAAATCATTCACAAATCTTATCAAATGAACACAGGAGGAGAGAAAATGGGACAGATTATTGGTGAAGGCATTACCTTTGACGACGTACTTCTGGTACCGTCTTATTCTCAGGTAGTCCCCAATCAGGTGGATTTGACCACATGGCTGACAAAAAAGATCAAGCTGAACATTCCTATGATGAGCGCAGGAATGGACACCGTTACCGAGCACCGCATGGCGATCGCTATGGCAAGACAGGGTGGTATCGGTATCATCCATAAGAACATGTCTATCGAAGCACAGGCAGAAGAGGTAGATAAGGTAAAGCGTTCCGAGAATGGTGTCATCACCGATCCTTTCTCTCTGTCTCCGGAGCATACTCTGGCAGACGCAGATGCATTGATGGCGAAATTCAGGATCTCCGGTGTGCCTATCACCGAGGGCAGAAAATTAGTCGGCATCATCACCAACCGTGATCTGAAGTTTGAGACTGATTTTACCAAGAAGATCAAGGAGTCCATGACCAGCGAAGGACTGATCACCGCTCCTGAAGGTATCACTCTGGAAGAAGCGAAGAAGATCCTGGCAAAAGCAAGAAAGGAAAAACTTCCTATTGTAGATAAGGACTTCAACCTCAAAGGTCTGATCACCATCAAAGATATTGAGAAGACCATCAAATATCCTCTGGCAGCCAAGGATTCCCAGGGCAGACTGCTCTGCGGTGCCGGCGTAGGTATCACCGCAAATGTACTGGATCGTGTGGCAGCTTTAGTAGCAGCCAAGGTTGATGTCATCGTACTGGATTCCGCACACGGTCATTCCCAGAACGTACTGAACTGTCTGAAGATGATCAAGGAAAAATACCCCGATCTGCAGGTGATCGCAGGTAACGTAGCTACCGGCGACGCAACCCGTGCACTGATCGAGGCTGGTGCAGATGCCGTTAAGGTAGGTATCGGACCCGGTTCCATCTGTACTACCCGTGTGGTTGCAGGTATCGGTGTTCCCCAGGTATCCGCTATCATGGACTGCTATAGCGTGGCAAAAGAATACGGTATTCCCATCATTGCTGATGGCGGTATCAAGTATTCCGGAGATATTACCAAGGCAATCGCAGCCGGCGGTAACGTATGTATGATGGGTTCCATGTTCGCAGGATGCGAGGAGAGCCCGGGAGAATACGAACTGTTCCAGGGCAGAAAATACAAGGTATACCGTGGCATGGGTTCCATCGCGGCTATGGAGAACGGCAGTAAGGATCGTTACTTCCAGGAGAATGCAAAGAAACTGGTACCCGAAGGTGTCGAGGGCCGTGTGGCTTACAAGGGCAGCGTAGAAGATACCGTATTCCAGTTACTCGGCGGTCTTCGTTCCGGTATGGGTTACTGCGGTGCACAGGATATCGAAACCCTGAAAGAGACCGGCAGATTCGTGAAGATCTCCGCAGCATCTCTGAAAGAGAGCCATCCTCATGATATCCACATCACCAAGGAAGCTCCGAACTACAGCGTGGATGATAAATAAGTTTTACAAAAAAGAGATGAGAAAGGTGATCGTAGGTCAGACTTATGATCGCCTTTTTCTGCATGCAAAGTATTTGCAATAATTGACAAAATGATCCGAATTTTTCAAGCAATTTAATAAATATAGCAAAAAATGTAAAATAATAGCTTGTATCAATTTCGGGATGCATGGTAGAATATAAATATTCGGGAAGGAATTTCTGAATATTTTACAGAGAAACAGGGGAGCAAAAAAGTGGCTGAGTTTGCATTACGTGAATTGATAGACGAAAAGCGCCTGCAGCATCTGCAGAACGAGTTCTGCAAGGTGACGGGAGTCACAGCGGTTTGTGTGGACAAGGAAGGCAGAGCCATAACAGAGCCGTACATCGATAAGTCCCTGATAAGACCGGATGGGGAAGATCCGATCTTAGGAGAATATCGGAAGAAAGCAGCGCAGGCATTAGACAGAGTACAGGAAGGATCCCTGGAGGAACAGGTGGTGGAAGAGCTGCCGGATGGCGGACATGTGGCAGCAGTTGCCGTCAGTGTGGAGAATCAGATCATTCTGTACTGGCAGGTATATGATCTGAAGAAGCTCGATACCATATCTTTTTACCAGATTCTGGATCTGTTGCGGGATACCAGTGCAGATATCTACAGAGACCGTATGTCCTGTTTCAGCGCGGAAGCCGAGAGCAGAAGGAGCAGATATGCGGAGGAAGAGATGAGCCGCAATCTCCATACGATAGAGGCTACTACGGAGATCGTCCAGCTTCTGGACAGTGATGATCAGATCGAACTGGCTATGAGCCGATGGCTGAAGATTTTGGCACAGCACATTCAGGTAGACAGCGCAGAGATTTTTCAGCTGCAGGCAGACACGGATACGATGAATGTCGTCTGTGAATGGCTGGCACCGGGACTGATCTCTTATTTTGACAAGACCAGCGGGATTCCCGAGAAATCTTTTCTCCATACAGAGAAGCCGCTGGTGGTATCTACGGACAGTGTGGGTAAGCCTGACTCTGAGGAAATTGAAAAGATAGGCATGAAAGCCGTGATGATATTTCCTATCCTGAAACAGGAGAGCGGCAATATGGTGCTGTCTCTGAACCACAGAAGACAGGGGCATGTCTGGAGCATGGCGGAGATTAAATTCACTTCCGACGCGGTGAAGATCTTACAGAGTATCCTGACCAGACGGATCCAGAAAAATTCCCTGGCAGGTTCTTACGCCGCACTGGAGGAGATCCTGGACAATGTGGGATGTGCCATCTACGTAACGGATCAGAATACGGGCAGGATGCTGTTCGCCAACCAGATATTGAAGAATACCTTTGCCAAGGAACTGATGGACCATAATTTTGATGCCCTGTTACAGTCCAGCGTCCGCAAGGACAAGAACCGTACCGTGAGTGTTGTGTACCATGCCGAAAAGGAGACCTGGTACGATCTGCTGTGCAAGGAGATCGCCTGGGTGGATGGCAAAAAAGCCAATCTGTACTCTCTGTATGACATTACAGATAAAAAGCTGTACCAGCGCCGGATCGAGCAGCAGGCATACACAGATTTTCTGACGGGACTGTATAACCGTATGTGTTGTGAGAGGGATCTGGCGAGACAGATCGATCAGGCGAAGAAGACCGGAGGAAAAGGAGCGTTATTGTATCTGGATCTGGACGATTTCAAGCATATCAATGACGGACTGGGACACCAGTACGGTGATGTGCTGTTAAAATCCATCTCCCATGCACTGAAACGGATCAATGGCATCGAGAATACCTGTTACCGTATGGGTGGAGACGAATTCGTCATTATCATTCCGCCGGACAGCTATCCCCGGTTTGGAAATATTGTGGAAGATATTAAGAAGATCTTCAGCAAACCCTGGTTTTTGAAGGATGCAGATTATTACTGTACCATGAGTATGGGCATCGTCACCTTCCCGGATGCCGGAGATTCCGTGACAGATCTGATCAAAAAAGCGGATATTGCCATGTATGAGGCGAAAAAGACCGGTAAAAACCGTGTGGAAACGTATCGGGAAGGCAATGATTCCGTATCGGGACGCCGTCTGGATATGGAGAAGAACATGCGTGATGCTACGGTGGAGGGCTACCGGGAGTTCGAGGTCTATTACCAGCCTATCATCGATATTCAGGGCGGCAAGGATGTCTGCGCCGGTGCGGAGGCACTGATCCGTTGGAACAGCGCGAAGCTGGGCTTCATCTCACCGGCGGAATTCATCCCGCTGGCGGAGTACCTCGGTCTGATCAATCCCATCGGCAATTATGTACTGACGGAGGCCTGCAGCCGCTGCAAGCGCTGGAACGATACCGGATATCCGGATTATAAAGTAAATGTCAACCTCTCTGTGGTACAGCTCTTACAGCCGGATATCGTGGAGACGGTGGAAAAAGCGCTTGCGGATACCGGATTGTCACCGAAAAATCTGACACTGGAGGTAACAGAGAGTCTCGCGATCAACGATATGGATCGTATGAAAGAGATATTGAACCGGATCAAGGCACTGGGAGTCTCTCTGGCACTGGATGATTTTGGTACCGGTTACTCTTCTCTAAATCATATCCGGGAGATCCCCATTGATGTCATCAAGGTGGATCAGAGCTTTGTCAAGGATCTGGCGGGAGATGCTTACTCCCAGTCCTTTATTAAGATGGTGGCAGAGCTGGCACAGACCATTGGAGTCAGTGTCTGCGTGGAAGGTATTGAGACTCCGGAACAGTTCAAAGTGCTGCAGGGCATGAAGGTCAAATATATTCAGGGATACTATTTTGACCGTCCTATGGAGAGGCATGCGTTCGAGGCAAAATATGTGAAGTAACAGTTCAGCCATAGAATAGCAAATGCGACGATCGGGTGCTTGCACACGGAGCGGCACTTTTGCTATTCTATGAGCGGAGCGCCCAAAACATGAATAAAAGATGAGCTGCATAGCAGCGACGGCTGCGCAGCAGACGCTTTTATGAAGGCTTTGGGGCAGAACTGTTACGGAAGCAACAAAATCATCAAAACACCCTTGCCAAAATAAGGGGAACCATGCTACTATTGATATAGCTACACGACTGGCGGAACGCAGCCTGCTGCAGTGGAGATTACCCACAGGGAGTGTAGAATAGTGAAAGCCGACCGCCTGGGCACCGTCTATTTTTGGTGCTTAGGCGGATTCTTTTATTAAACGGAGGAAAAACTATGTTACAACTGGAACAGGAACTGAAAAGCAATGCTTATCCCGGCAGAGGTATCGTGATCGGACGCTCTGCAAACGGTAAATATGCTGTAACCGCTTATTTTATCATGGGAAGAAGCGCCAACAGCCGCAATCGTGTGTTTGTGACAGAGGGAGAGGGTATCCGCACCCAGGCTTTCGATCCTTCCAAACTGGAAGATCCCAGTCTGATCATCTATGCGCCGGTACGGGTTCTGGGCAACAAGACCATCGTGACCAACGGTGACCAGACAGACACTATTTACGAGGGAATGGACAAACAGCTGACCTTTGAACAGTCCCTGCGCACCAGAGAATTCGAGCCGGACGGACCGAATTATACACCGAGAATCTCCGGTATCATGCATATCGAGAACGGCAAGTATAATTACGCCATGTCCATTTTGAAGAGTGACAACGGTAACCCTGATTCCTGCCTGCGTTTTACCTATGCTTACGAGAATCCCCTTCCCGGAGAGGGACGTTTCATTCATACTTACATGCACGATGGCAATCCCCTGCCCAGTTTCCAGGGTGAGCCTAAGCTGGTAGAGATCCCCGATGATATGGATGCATTTACCGATATGCTGTGGAACAGCTTAAATGAGGACAACAAAGTCTCCCTGTTCGTTCGTTTCATCGACATCGAGACCGGCAAATACGAGACTAAGATCGTGAACAAGAATGTGTAATGAGCGCAAAAGGGAAACCTCGAAGAGGCGTTTTGCGAATGTAGGTTCTGAATAGTGAATATCGTAGAATAGGAGAAAAATAAGATGAACGAGATTCAGTTAAAATACGGATGTAACCCGAACCAGAAGCCTTCCAGGATCTTCATGGAAGACGGCAGTGACCTGCCTGTTACCGTCCTGAACGGCAAGCCCGGATATATCAACTTCCTGGATGCTTTCAACGGCTGGCAGCTGGTCAAGGAGCTGAAGGAAGCTACGGGACTTCCCGCAGCCACTTCTTTTAAGCATGTATCTCCCGCCGGTGCTGCGGTAGGACTGCCCTTAAATGACACCCTGGCGAAGATCTACTGGGTGGATGATCTGGGAGAGCTGTCTCCCCTGGCATGTGCTTATGCAAGAGCACGTGGCGCAGATAGAATGTCCTCCTTCGGTGATTTCATTGCATTATCCGATGTCTGCGACGCAGATACCGCACGCCTGATCAAGAGAGAGGTATCCGACGGTGTCATCGCACCCGGATATACCGACGAGGCACTGGAGCTGTTAAAGCAGAAGAAAAAGGGTGCTTACAATATCATCCAGATCGATCCTTCCTACCGGCCCGCTCCCATCGAGCACAAGCAGGTATATGGTATCACTTTTGAGCAGGGTCGTAACGAACTGGACATCAATGGTGACCTGCTGTCCAATATCGTGACTGTGAACAAGGAGATCCCGGAGAGTGCCCTGATCGATATGAAGATCGCACTGATCACCCTGAAGTATACCCAGTCCAATTCCGTATGCTATGTCAAGGACGGTCAGGCTATCGGCATCGGTGCCGGACAGCAGTCCCGTATCCACTGCACCAGACTGGCCGGCAGCAAGGCGGACAACTGGTTCTTACGTCAGTCTCCCCAGGTGCTGGGTCTGCAGTTCGTAGACAGCTTAGGCAGAGCCAACCGTGACAATGCCATTGATGTCTACATGGGCGATGAGTACATGGATGTGCTGGCTGACGGTACCTGGGAAGGTATCTTCAAGGTAAAACCCCCTGTATTTACCAGAGAGGAAAAGAGAGCATGGCTTGACAAAATGCAGGATGTGACTCTGGGAAGCGATGCATTCTTCCCCTTCTCCGATAATATCGAGAGAGCTCATAAGAGTGGTGTAAAATACATCGCACAGCCCGGTGGATCCGTGCGTGATGCAGATGTTATTGCATGCTGCGATAAATATAACATGGTGATGGCGTTTACAGGCATCCGTCTGTTCCACCATTAAGACAGATATTTGCGGGCAGGACTGTAACAGGACCTGCCTGTAACTATTCAGAGCCATGTAAATCTGTAATAAGCTGACCATTTATGGTCAGACTTTTAGAGATTTATATGGCGAGGTAACCACATGAGCAAAAGGTGAGCCTTGAAAAGGCGATTTTGCGAATGGGGTTCTGAATAGTTTTTATAAGGAAGATGAGGAAAGCGTAGTTATGGACAGACGAGGGGCAGAGAAAAGCAGAGAAATGATGCTGGACGAATTGCTGGGATATGACCGGATCACGATCCAGTGCCATGACAATCCGGATGCGGATGCGATAGCGTCCGGGTTTGGATTGTATTGTTTTTTCCGTGATCAGGGAAAAGATGTGAGACTGCTGTATGCCGGGAAGAATAAAGTGAGAAAGGCAAACCTGACGCTGATGGTGGAAAAGCTTGGAATTCCGCTGAAATATCTGGCGCATCCCGGAGAGGAGCCGGTGGACGGACTTCTGATCACAGTGGACTGTCAATACGGTGCCGGCAATGTGACCGTAATCCCGGCAGAGGAGATCGCAGTGATCGATCATCATCCTCTGGAAGTGATCTGTACGGAGAAAATGCGATTACAACCTAATCTTGGCAGCTGTGCGACTCTGGTATGGACCATGCTTCAGGAGATGCATTATCCGGTGGAGAAAAATAAAGATCTGGGGACCGCTTTGTATTATGGGCTGTTCATGGATACCAATCAGTTCTCGGAGCTGTCCAATCCGGTGGATATGGATATGCGCGAAAGCCTGAACTTTGACAAAAATCTGGTATCCCTGTTCCGCAATTCCAATATTTCCCTGAAGGAGCTGGAGATCGCCGGGGTGGCACTGTTACGTTGTAATTACAATGACGATTACCAGTTCGCTGTGATCCATTCCCAGCCCTGTGACCCCAATGTGCTGGGACTGATCAGTGATTTTCTGCTTCAGGTGGCGGGGGTTAACACTTGTGTAGTCTATAACGAGGACAGCGGCGGATATAAATTCTCCGTCAGAAGCTGTATCCGGGAGGTTAATGCCAGTGAATTGTCGGATTATCTCTCGGAGGGGATCGGTTCCGGCGGCGGCCATGTGGAAAAGGCCGGAGGCTACATCAGCATGAAGCTGTATGAGGAAAAATATCCAACCCTGCATTCTGAGGCTTATTTCAATAACCGGATGACGCAGTATTTTGACAATTTTGAGATCGTATATGCGAAAGAACGCAAATTCCCTGTAAAAGAGGGTAAAAAATACCGCAGGCGGAAAGAGCCGATCGCCTGCCTGAGGGCAGCGGACCTGGCAGAACTCGGAAACGTGGTATCCATCCGTACCGTGGACGGTACGATGGATATCGACACCAGACAGGATATGTATTTCACCCTGGAGCGTACCGGGGAGCTGCATCCGGTTCCGACCGGGAGATTTCACCGGATCCTGGAACTGTGTGATCTGCCCCTGCCGGAGGAATATTGCAGCTCTATGGGATATATCCCGAGAGTCAAGGAAGGCGGGGATGGCAGTAATCATCTGCTGACGGAATATGTCCGTATGGGTATGCCTGCGGATGCTTTCTGTATCTATGCCCTCGAGCTGAAGCGGGGAGTAAAGATATTCCCCATCTGGGATGAGGATACTTATATGACGGGCAGAGCCGGAGATTATCTGGTGGCCAGTGAGGATGATCTGCACAATATGTTCATAGAGCCTGCGCAGAATCTTCTGAATAATTTTGAAGAGATGACATAAGAATCGCAAAAAAAGGTTTATAAAATTTTCCTTGTGTGGTAAGATTAAGGTTACGAAAACAGTATTAAGTAAACGAAAGGCAAGGATATTACCATGAGCGAACTGGAAAAAGAAATCGTAGATTCCGCAGAAGTGAAGGAATCTAAGAATTTTATAGAGCAGATCATCGACAAGGATCTGGCGGAGGGTGTATACGATACCGTACATACCCGTTTCCCTCCCGAACCCAACGGATATCTTCACATCGGACATGCCAAGAGTATTCTGCTGAACTATGGTCTGGCTCAGAAATACAACGGCAAATTCAACCTGCGTTTTGATGATACCAACCCCACCAAGGAAAAGTCTGAATTCGTGGAGTCTATCAAGGCAGATGTAAAGTGGCTGGGCGCGGACTGGGAGAATCGCCTCTTCTTCGCATCCAACTATTTTGACCAGATGTATGAGGCAGCAGTAAAGCTGATCAAAAAGGGCAAGGCTTATGTCTCCGATTTAAGTGCAGAGCAGATCCGTGAGTACAGAGGAAGCCTGACCGAACCCGGCAAGGAGGATCCCGGCAGCGTAAGAAGCGTAGAAGAGAATCTGGCACTGTTCGAGGATATGAAGGCCGGAAAGTACGAGGACGGCTCCAAGGTACTGCGTGCCCGTATCGATATGGCATCACCGAATATCAATATGCGTGATCCCGTTATCTACCGTGTGGCACATATGTCTCACCAGAATACCGGTGACAAATGGTGCATTTACCCGATGTACGATTTTGCACATCCTATCGAGGATGCCATTGAAGGCGTGACCCACTCTATCTGTACTTTGGAGTTCGAGGATCACAGACCCTTATATGACTGGGTGGTAAGAGAACTGGAATACCCGCATCCTCCCAAGCAGATCGAGTTCGCCAAGCTGTACCTGACCAACGTGGTGACCGGTAAGCGTTATATCAAGAAGCTGGTAGAGCAGGGGATCGTGGACGGCTGGGATGATCCCAGACTGGTATCCATCGCAGCACTGCGCAGAAGAGGCTTCACACCGGAATCTATCAAGAAGTTCGTAGAGCTGTGTGGTATCTCCAAGGCACAGTCTTCCGCAGATTATGCGATGTTAGAGTACTGTATCCGTGAGGATCTGAAGACAAAGGCGCCCCGTATGATGGCGATCCTGGATCCCGTAAAGCTGGTCATTGATAATTATCCCGAAGGACAGACCGAGATGCTGCCTGTAGTCAACAATCCGGAGAATGAAGAACTGGGAAGCCGTGAGGTTCCTTTCGGTAAGGAGTTATATATCGAGAGAGACGATTTCATGGAAGAGCCTCCCAAGAAGTATTTCCGCATGTTTCCGGGCAACGAAGTGCGCCTGATGAACGCTTATTTCGTAAAGTGCACCGGTTGTGTCAAGGATGAAAACGGTAAGGTTGTGGAAGTACATGGTACCTACGATCCGGAGAGCCGCGGCGGCAACAGCCCGGACGGTCGTAAGGTTAAGGGAACGATCCACTGGGTAAGTGCAACCGAATCTGTGAAAGCACAGGTGCGTCTGTATGAGAATATTATTGATGAGGAGAAGGGTGTATACAACGAGGACGGAAGTCTGAATCTGAACCCGAATTCTCTGACCACTCTGACAGAGTGCCGCTTAGAGCCTGCATTTGCAAAGGCACAGGCGTACGACCGCTTCCAGTTCGTGAGACAGGGCTTCTTCTGCGTGGACTGCAAAGACACCAAACCCGGAGAACTGGTATTTAACCGTATCGTATCTCTGAAGAGCTCTTATGTACTGCCTAAGTAAGTTTGGAAAAGGAGAAACATATGTCAGACAAATTGTGCGGGTTGGCCGGACTGGGCCTGGATAACCTGGAGGATATGGATATTTTTGGACAGGAGAAAAAGGAAGAACAGGTAGCGGCCGAGGCACCTAAGATAGAAGAAAAGGACCTGATCTACGACAAGAATTTCACCTGCCCGGTATGCGGAGAAGATTTTCCCGCCAAGATCATGAAGACCGGCAAGGCGAGACTTTTAGGCACGGATCAGGATCTTCGTGCAAAATACGAAGGAATCGATGCGGTAAAATATGATGTGATCCTGTGTCCCCATTGCGGATATGCGGCGTTGAACAGATATTTCAACAACATTACCAAGGTATATGCCAAACTGATCAAAGAGAATATCAGCAGCAAAGTACAGCTGCACACCTATGATGACGATATCTATACCTATGAAGAGGCGATCGAACGCTATAAGCTGTGCCTCGCAAATGCGGTGGTAAAACGTGCCCATGCCAGCGAGAAGGCTTATATCTGCTTAAAGAGCGGATGGCTCATGAGAGGATATCACGAATATCTGGAAGAATCCGGAGATACGGACATGGCCCGTCTCCGTGAAGTGAAAAACATGGAAGAGGCCTATCTGAAGAATGCTTATACCGGCTTCACGGAAGCACTTCAGACCGAAGGATTTCCCATGTGCGGTATGGATGAAATTACGGTGGAGTTCCTGATCGGAGTATTGGCCACCAGATTTCAGAAATACGATGTGGCAAGCCGTATGGTGGCTTCAATCCTCACATCTCCATCGGCCAATGCCCGTACCAAGGACAAGGCAAGAGAGTTGAAAGACCAGATCCTGGAGGAACTGAAGAGTCAGAAAAAGTAGGACAACATTATGTATGATATGACGATCCGGCTGCGTACAGACAGTGACAAATGTCTGTACCAGCAGATATATGAGCATATACGACAGGAAATCAGGGAAGGGAAGCTTCTGGCAGGAGAGAGGCTTCCCTCCACGCGTTCTTTGGCAGAATATCTGCAGGTGGCCAGAAGTACGGTGGATTATGCTTATGACCAGCTGTTAAGTGAAGGATATATCGAGGCGAGACCCTATAAGGGATACTTTGTATGCAAATTGGAGGGAATCTTCACTCTGGAGCAGGAAACTGGCAGGGTGCCGGAACCGGAGGCATGGGATCCACAGGCAGAAGACCGGGACGAGGAAAAAAGGATTGACTTTTCCCCCTATGGAATCGATATGAACGGTTTCCCTTTCGGTGTCTGGAAACGGATTACGAAAAATATCCTGAATGACAGCAACAGTGAACTGTTTGCCCAGGGAGAGGCGCAGGGGGATTATGATCTGAGACTGACGATCAGCCGTTACCTGCATTCTTCCCGAGGGGTGAACTGCCGTCCGGAGCAGATCATTGTGGGCGCGGGAAATGATTATCTGCTGTTACTGTTGGAGAAAATATTGGGGAGACATGTGGGAATTGCCATGGAGAATCCTACGTATAAACGTGCGTACCGTATCTTTCGGTCATTCGCCTATCATATTGTGACGGTGGATATGGATGATAAGGGAATGCGTGCGGACAGACTGGAACAGGAACCGGTCAGGGTGGCCTATGTCATGCCCTCCCATCAGTACCCTACCGGAGCGGTGATGACGATCGGCCGGCGGGCGGAGCTGTTGCGCTGGGCGGAGAAAAAGCCGGACCGCTATCTGATCGAAGATGATTACGACAGTGAATTCCGGTATCGCGGCAAACCGATTCCGTCCCTGCAGTCCTCGGACGATAGGGGAAAGGTGATCTACATCGGTACTTTTTCCAAGGCGATCGCACCGGCGATCCGTGTCAGCTATATGGTGTTGCCGGAGACACTGTTGGAGGTGTACCGCAGGGATTGTTCTTTCTATTCCTGTACGGTATCCAGAATCGACCAGCGAATCCTGAATGAGTTTATCCGGGACGGTTATTTCGAAAGGCATCTGAACAAGATGCGGATGCGTTATCGTGCCAAACACGACCAGCTGTTAGAGGGACTGGAGCCTTTTCAAAAAAAATTCCGGATCTCCGGGGAAGATGCTGGGCTGCATCTGCTGTTGACGGCGAAAGGAAATGTGACGGAAAAAGAGCTTCTGGATGCCGCTGCGGCGGAAAATGTGAAGGTCTATGGGATGTCAGAGAATATGGTGGCATCCGCTGCGGACAAAGCGACAGTGCTGCTGGGATTCGGAAGTATGGATGAGGCAGACATGAAAGAAGGCCTCCGCCGGTTGCAAAATGCATGGCTGTGAGACCTTCTCAGGATACTGCTATTATTCTTCGGTTACGGGAGGCTCTTCGTCCTCGGCATCCTCTTCATCGAAAAATTCTTCCACATCTTCGACGGTTTCGCCTTCTTCGCCGGACAGATCGGCTGCCTGACCGGAGAGCGGTGTGAAATCAGAGGAGGAAGAGGAAGCTTCGGTTTCAGCGGTTTCTTCCGTGGGAGCGGAAGCCGGAACGGAAGCATTCAGAGGAACGTAATTGCGGGAGAACTCCGTGCTCTCGTCCAGATCCTCGTGGAAATCATCGTAATCGTCATCTGCGTCGGTGGATTCCATCAGCAGAGAGTTTTTTTGTTGCATATAGTAGTAAGCAGCTGCGGCTGCGGTACCTACTGCTGCAGTGAACAGCAGAAATTTGCCAAATTTTTTAGCCATAGGGTTGCTCCTTCCATGTTGTAGTGTATGTAACGGTTCGGAATTTTATACATTTGTCCATACAGTTATATGATAAACCTTATTGCGTAAAATGAAAAGGGATATGTTGCGATATGAATGAGAAATTTTTTGATTTAAAAAAAGAAAAGCAGGATCGTATGATCAATGCCGCACTGAAAGTATTTGCACTGCACGGTTACCGCCATGCCTGTACGGATGATATTGTAAAGGAGGCGGCTATCAGCAAGGGTTTGTTATTCCATTATTTCGGAAGCAAACTGGGCGTATATGCATTTGTCTATGATTACAGCGTCCGTTACCTGTTGCTGGAGTTGTCTACGGCGGTGGATGCGAAGGAGACGGATCTGTTTGCTCTGCTACAGCAGGTGGAATGTGGAAAAATGCATGCCATGTGCGGTTATCCTTATCTGCAGCCTTTTCTGAACCGGGCGCAGACGGAAAATGTCAGTGAAGCATTGCTGGCGGTAGAAGAGAGAAAACAGCAGCTGGAAGATTATCTGGAGTCTGTTTTCGCAAGAGCGGATCTGGGTAAATATGCTTCCGCAGAGGATGCCGTGAAACTTCGTAAAATGCTGGAACTGACCATTAAGGGACTGATGAACGAGAGGATTTTAGAGGATGCTTTTCAGCCGGAGATGTTGTATGAAGAGATCACAGAGTATCTGAACTTAAGCAGAAGGCTGGCGGAACGTTCCACACAGCCCTCTGACGAAGCGTTTTCAGAAAAATAGCATCCTATTTGCATCATAATTTTGAAGAAAATGATAACTATTTAGACATCTTATAGGCGGGATCTGCGGGATATCCGCCTTTTAATTTCTGCATGCCGCGCTGGATGGCATCTTTGGAGTTCTTCCAGTCGGCGTCCTTATTTCGGTAATCGAATTTTTCCACCAGCCAGGATACATCCGCAGAGATCCGCTGCATATTCGCTTCCATGACGGGCAGGAGGCAGTCGTAGAATTCCTGCTTTTCTTTATCGGAGAGTTTGCGGTCGGCGGCTTCACAGAGGTCTCCGAAGTGAGGCAGGCAGAAGCCTTTTCCGTTTATGATCTTATTCCGGAAACTTTCGTCATTTTTCCACAGATAGAAAAAGGTGTCCAGGTATCTTTCATAAGTATCCTTGTACTGGGAACAGATATAGCAGGAGTCCTCTTTTGCACGGATCCACATACCGATGGTATTTTCACTGCCCTCGGCTTTTTTGAATTTTCCCAGAAGAGAACTTTTTCCGGGACGGAAGGAAGCAAATTCCTGCTGCATTTCCCGGATCATACGCTGGTAGTGCGTTTTCAGGATCCAGGCGTTGCCGAGAGTATTGCCGTAGTCGAACATCTTCTGAAAATGATAGCGGCAGAATCCGGCCTTGTCGGTCTGTTCTCTAATATCCGCTTCCATGTAGGAGGAACCGGAGCCTAAGACGAAGTCTAACAGATCCTGTTCGATACTTCTGTGGATGAAGCAGAAAGGACATTCATCCTGTGCGTTTACGGCATCATTTAAGGGAATTGTGTATAACTGTTCTTTCATAGAAAACGATCCTTTCCTGACGATATTCTGTCTGTATGAAAACTATTGTAAACGATGTTTGAAATAATTGCAAAAAGATTACTGATTTGTAAAATAATGTCATTTAAAATTAAGAATTGTTTTGTTGTAATACATTTCATTTCAAGCTACTATGATAGTACAAGTGTAAAGCGAAAATAGAAAGATGTGATTTATTTGATATTCAGCAGTATTGAATTTCTGCTGTGGTTCCTGCCGATTTTCCTGATTGTCTATGGAATCACACCGCATAAATACAGAAACCTGACACTGCTTATAGGCAGCATTGTCTTTTATGCAATGGGAGATGCAGGAAATCTTGCACCTTTGATGATTTCCATTTTATGTAATTATTTTATCGGACTGCATCTGGCAAAGCGCAGCCCCAGGACGTTATGGCGCAAGAGGCTGTTGTTCGTGACAGCATTGAGTATTAACATTGGCATTCTGATCTGGTTTAAGTGCCGGGGAGGTTCTGCGGGACTTCCTCTGGGGATCAGTTTTTATACCTTTCAGATATTGTCTTATCTGATCGATGTATATCGCGGAGATGCAGATAGGGAGTATTCTTTTTTAAAATTTGCAACTTATGTGGTCATGTTTCCGAAGCTGATCTCCGGCCCCATTACCCGTTATGGTGAGGTGAAAGACAGCCTGTACAACAGGACTTTTACTATGCAGGGACTGGAGGACGGCATGAAGCTGTTTGTCTTAGGACTGGCAGCCAAAGTGCTGTTGGCCGACCGCGTAGGGATCCTGTGGCATGAAGTACAGGTAACCGGATTCGAGAGTATCTCCACTCCGCTGGCATGGCTGGCAGCCATTGCTTATTCCATGGAGATCTATTTTGATTTCTGTGGATATTCGTTGATGGCAATGGGGCTTGGCAGGATGCTGGGAATCGAACTGCCCAGAAATTTCCGCAGACCTTATATGGCCCGGGGGGTCAGGGATTTTTACCGCAGATGGCATATGACACTGGGGCAATGGTTCTGCCGGTATGTCTATATTCCGCTGGGAGGCAGCAGACGAGGGGAACTTTGCACGATTTTTAATCTGTTGGTGGTATGGATGCTGACAGCTTTCTGGCATGGCGCCGGCTGGAACTTTTTCTGCTGGGGCGGATTGCTCTGGATCTGCATTGTGCTGGAACGGCAGCTGGGAAGATTAAAATTCGTACATAAAATGAAAGTACTGCCGCACATTTATCTGTGGCTGATCATTCCCGTAAGCTGGATGTGCTTTGCCATTACGGATCTGTCACAGCTGCAGGTCTATCTGGATAAAATGATGTGGCTGGCACCGGGGATCAGTGGCGGCTATGAGGATGCGTGGAAAGCATTGTCTACCTACGGTGGGCTGTTAGCCGTATCCGGGCTGGCATGTACGCCGGCAATCGAGAAGTTGTACGATTACGGCAAGGATAAGATCCTGATGAAAATATTGCTGGCAGCGGTATTCTGGTATTGCGTCTGGAGACTTATATTAGAGGGAAATAACCCATTTATGTACTTTAGTTTTTAGAAAATCTGGATAGGATAGGAAATATGTTACAGAAACTACGACAATGGATAAGAAAATTATCCTTTCCCATCAGTCTGCTGCTTATGGGAGTCCTGTTTTTTACATGGACGGACAACTGGCAGGTGTATACGGATCCCATTCGGGAATTGTATAACAGGGGTGTGCAGCTGGCAGCCGGTGCCCGGATGGGTCATACATCGGAACCCGGACAACAGGACGGAACCGTATCGGGGGATACGGTCCCGGAAGGCACAGAAGATCCCACAGGGGAAAGTCGGACACCGGCAGTCGGAGAGACATCGGCAGATACGCAGACAGAGACAATGACAACGGAGGAACCACAACCGACAGAGCCTTCGGAAGAACTGCCAAAAGAAGTGGTCTACCATACGGTGGATGACAGCTATTTTGATGATGCTGTATTTATCGGGGATTCCCGGACAGTGGGAATGTATGAATATGGTGGACTGGAAGAGACCTCCACATTTTATGCCTCTACCGGACTTACGATTTATAAGATGTTCGATTCGAAAATAGTAGCGGTGCCGGGGCAGAAGAAAAAGATCACGGTGGAAGAGGCACTATCCGAGAAACAGTTTGCCAAGATCTATCTGATGATCGGTATTAACGAGATGGGAACCGGTACGGTGGAATCTTTCATGAAGGCTTACGGGGAGGCAGTACAGCATTTGCAACAGCTGCAGCCCGATGCGGTGATCTACCTGCAGGCGATCATGAAGGTGACCACGGAGCGCTCCGGGCAGGGAGACTATATTACCAATGAGGGCATTGAAGCCAGGAATGAAGAAATCGCGAAGCTTGCGGATGATGAGAAGATATATTACCTGGATGTGAATCCGCTGATCTGTGATGAGACCGGAGGAATGGTGGCATCCTATACTTATGACGGAGTGCACCTGAAGGCCCAGTATATTCCCATCTGGCTGGACTTTTTGAAAGAACATGCAGTGGAATAAATTTTTTCTTGACTGTGGAACGATGAAAAGCTATCATGTAACTAATAAGGTCACATAGGTGTGGGCAGGTAGATGACTATCTGCCTATCTCTATGCAGCAAATATTACAAGTTCACATGTCTATGACACAGGAGGAGAAAAATGAGCGAGAAGACTACACTCGGCGAAAATGGCATTTACGATGCCAGATCCTTGGGCGTGCCCAAGATGCTTCTGCTGGGACTTCAGCACATGTTCGCAATGTTCGGTGCCACGATTCTGGTACCCATGCTGACAGGTCTGGATGTTTCCACAACACTGTTATTTGCAGGTCTGGGAACTTTACTGTTCCATCTGCTGACCAAGAGAAAAGTACCCGCATTCCTGGGTTCTTCCTTTGCATTCTTAGGCGGTTATGCCGCGATCGCACCTATGGCAGACGGAGCGGACAATTCCGCATTGCTTCCTTATGCCTGCTTCGGCGTGGCCTGCTCAGGTCTGCTGTATCTGGTATTATCCCTGTTGATCAAGATCTTCGGTACCGGCAAGGTAATGCGTTTCTTCCCGCCCATCGTAACCGGCCCCATCATCATTGCCATCGGTCTGACCCTGTCCCAGTCCGCTATCAACAACTGTTCCGCAGACTGGCTGATCGCAGTGGTCGCTATTGCACTGGTAGTGATCTGCAATATCTGGGGTAAGGGAATGGTGAAGATCGTTCCGATCATCATCGGCGTTGTTGGTTCTTATGTGTTGGCAGCTATCTTAGGCCGCGTGGATTTCACACCCGTTGCGGAAGCTGCATGGATCGGACTTCCCATCCACTGGAATGAGACTGCTTTCTGGGCACTGTCCGACGGCAACACTTCTTTGTTAATTACTTCCGTGATCACTATTATGCCGATCGCACTGGCTACCATGGTAGAGCATATCGGAGATATCTCCGCTATTTCTTCCACCGTTGGTATCAACTATATCAAGGAGCCCGGATTGCATCGTACGTTGTTAGGTGATGGTCTGGCTACCATTATTGCATCCCTGTTCGGTGCTCCTGCGAATACCACTTACGGTGAGAACACCGGTGTACTGTCTCTGACCAAGGTATTCGACCCCAGAGTTATCCGTATTGCAGCAGGCTTCGCTGTACTGTTCTCCTTCTCTCCGAAGGTAGCAGCATTGATCGGCTGTATGCCTACCGCTACCTGCGGTGGTGTATCCCTGGTACTGTACGGTATGATCTCTGCAGTCGGTGTCCGTAACATCGTAGAGACTCAGGTAGACTTTACCAAGAGCCGTAACGTTATCATCGCTGCTCTGATCCTGGTATTGTCCATCGGTATCAACTACAGTGCAGCAGGCGCTATCGCATTCCACATCGGCGAGATCACCATCAGCCTGTCCGGACTGGCAGTAGGTGCGCTGACCGGTATTATCCTGAATGCAGTACTGCCCGGCAAGGACTACAAGTTCGATGAGGACAAGCCCGATGACACCGGCGTATGCTTCGCGGTAAAGGGTCAGGAGAACTAAGACATTTTTGCTGAAAACAGCATAAACTGAACAAAGAAAGTAAGAGAGAGCATCCATGGCAGAAATATAGAGCCATGGATGCTCTCTTTTTCAGTTATATGCCTAACCCTCTGATATCTCCGTGATCACCTGGTCAAGTACTTCAAAATAATTCTCGAAGGTCTTGCGGCAGCATCTGGGATCGTCGATCACGATGCCCTCCGTGCGCAGACCGGTGAGGGCAAACCCCATAGCCATGCGGTGGTCGGCGTAGGTGGCTACGGTACAAGGCTTTGGCGTCCCCGGATAGATGGTGATGCTGTCCTGCGTCTCTTCGCAGCGGATGCCCATACGGGTCAGTTCTGTACAGATGGCATGGATGCGGTCACTCTCCTGGAAACGGATGTGCCCGATGCCTGTGATACAGGAGGGGCTGTCGGCAAACGGTGCGATGGCTGCCAGTGTGATCGCCTGATCGGAACAGGAGGACATGTCCACCGTGACACCATGGAAAGCGGGAGTCTGCGTTCCGGCGTCCGATAAAGCTGAAGGAGGCAGCAGGAGGACTCCCTTTTCCGTATCCTGTGCGGTACATCCCATTTTCTCTAAGATACGCAGGAATTCCACATCTCCCTGCAGACTTTCAAAATGCACATGCTCTACACAGACCGGGATTCCCAGTAACGGTACCATCGCATAGAAATAACAGGCGGCAGAGACATCCGGCTCAATCTGATAATCTAATGCTTTATAATGCTGACCGGCGGGAATACGGAACTGATCCGGCGTGGGACGCTCCACGCAGACTCCGAACTGCTCCATCATCTTCTGCGTCATTTCGATATACGCCATCCCATGGGTACCCTCTACCTGAATCGTAAAATCTTCCGAAGACAAAGTCGAAGCAATCAGCAGCGCACTCAGAAACTGACTGCTGTGCCCGATATCGATGGAGATATGATCCTGTCCGAACCCATGAGCGGTCAGTGTAAAAGGAAAATGCCCATCTTCTCCTTCACAGCGGACCTCACACCCCAATTCTGCCAGAGAGGACAGAAGCGGATCCATGGGGCGCCTCTTCATCTGCTCTGAAGAATCCATGTGAAAAACACCTTCCGAGACACCTAACGTAGCCGTCAGAAAACGCGCAGCCGTTCCCGCACTTCCCACATTTAACACAGCCTCTTCACAGGGAAGCTTTCCTCCCAGTCCTTCTACTGTGACGATACAACTCTCCTCATCCACCGTCGTCTCAAATCCAAGATCCTGCACACATTTAAGAAAATGCCTCGAATCATCCGAGAACAACACCCCACGCAGCGTGGACTTTCCCTCTGCCAGCATCGCCAGAAGGAGACTGCGGTTCGTGATACTCTTAGAACCCGGTACCCGGACCGTAAGCGGGTCGGTTGTTTTTCTTATTTTATTATATATAGTAGGAACGCGGTAAATTTTATCTGCCATGGATCTGTGTATCCTTCCTTGCTTCTCTTAAATATCTAAATCATACCATTTTCCGTTCCACGGCACAACTCTCAAAAATTTTTAGAAATAATTGTTGACATTCCTAGCAGAATAGTATAGTATAAATCCATAACATCCATATCAGATAAGTAGGAAATAAAAACAAACACAATTTTCAGGTTTAAGGAGGATTCTATTATGAGTAAGATTTACACATCCGCAACCCAGCTGATCGGACATACACCCCTTTTAAAGGTGACAAACTACTCGAAGGATCAGAATATCGAAGGCGTAGAACTGTTGGCAAAGCTGGAGTACCTCAATCCCGCAGGAAGCGTTAAGGACAGAATCGCACTGGCAATGATCGAAGATGCCGAGAAGAAGGGTATTTTAAAAGAAGGCTCCACCATCATCGAACCCACCTCCGGCAACACCGGTATCGGCCTGGCAAGTGTGGCTGCGGCCAAGGGTTACAGAACTATTCTTACCCTCCCCGAGACCATGAGTGTGGAGCGCCGTAACCTCCTGAAGGCATACGGTGCAGAGCTGGTACTGACCGAAGGCTCCAAGGGCATGAAGGGTGCCATCGCCAAGGCAGAAGAACTGGAGAAGTCCATCCCGGGAGCCGTGATCCTCGGACAGTTTGATAACCCCGCGAACCCCGCCGCACATGCAGCTACCACCGGTCCTGAGATCTGGGAAGACACCGATGGCAAGGTTGATATCTTCGTAGCAGGTGTAGGTACCGGCGGAACCGTGACCGGCATTGGTACTTATTTAAAATCCAAGAACCCCAAAGTGAAGATCGTAGCAGTAGAGCCTGCAGATTCTCCCGTACTTTCCGGCGGACAGCCCGGACCTCATAAGCTGCAGGGTATCGGCGCAGGATTCGTTCCTTCCGTTCTGAATACCGGCATTTATGATGAGATCTTTACCGTTACTACCGATCAGGCATTTACCACCGGCCGCCTCATCGCTCATAAGGAAGGTATCCTGGTAGGAATCACCTCCGGCGCAGCTCTGTACGCAGCAGCACAGATCGCAAAACGCCCTGAAAATGCAGGCAAAACAGTCGTAGCATTGCTTCCTGATTCCGGTGACAGATACCTGTCCACCCCGATGTTTGCAGAAGCTTAAGACGAAATTTGCAGAACTGGACAGACTTGCATTCTTGTGTTAGAATGTATGGCATGGTACTAGGAATTCAAGGAATTTGCGCTTTTCTTCCCTTAAAAGCACGAACCTGGAATGGAGGAACTTATGGAACCGATCATTCAGATCAAGAATGTAACAAAAACTTTTATTGGTAAAGATAATCAGGTAGAAGCCTTAAAGGGTATCAGCCTGGATATCAACAAGGGAGACATCTACGGCATCATCGGTATGAGTGGTGCCGGAAAATCTACCCTGGTACGCTGCCTGAACTATCTGGAGAAGCCCACCACGGGAACCGTAGTCGTAGAAGATCAGGATCTTTCGACACTGACCGAGGCAGAACTTCGTAAGGTTCGTACAGGCATTGCGATGATCTTTCAGCATTTTAATCTGCTCATGCAGAGAAGTGTTCTGGACAATGTATGCTTCCCCATGGAGATCGTGGGTGTGAAGAAGCAGGCGGCCAGAAAGCGCGCTATGGAACTGCTCGAGATCGTAGGACTGAAGGAAAAGGCAGACGCTTATCCTTCTCAGCTCTCCGGTGGACAGAAGCAGCGTGTGGCAATCGCAAGAGCTCTTGCCAATACGCCGAAGATCCTGCTGTGTGACGAGGCGACCAGTGCGCTGGATCCCACGACGACCAAGGAGATCCTGAAATTATTACAGGACATCAACAAACAGTACGGCATCACCATCGTGATCATCACTCATGAGATGGCTGTGGTACAGGAGATCTGTTCCCATGTAGCCATTATCGATGCCGGAGAACTGGCAGAGCATGGTACTGTGGAGGAGGTATTCTCCAGACCCCAGTCCGCAGCTGCAAGAAAGCTGGTGTTCATGGTGGATCCCAAGGCAAAGGAAATGTCCGGCAAACGCTGCATCCGCATTGTTTTCACTGAGAATTCTTCTTTCGAGCCTGTGATCGCCAATATGGTGCTGGAGTGCAAGGCTCCCGTTAATATCCTGTTAGCGGATACCAAGGACATCGGCGGTATCGCCCATGGACAGATGATCTTACAGCTGCCGGAGGATGAAATGGCGGCGAACAAGATGATCCATTATTTACAGGAGAGAAAACTGGAAGTGGAGGAGCTGAAAGACTATGTGGGATAATGCAACGATTATGATGCTGGTGGAAGGCACCTTTGTTACTTTGTATATGACCCTTGTTTCCACATTTATGGGGTATGTACTCGGACTTCCTATGGGAATTGCCCTGGTGATTACCGCACCGAAGGGACTGCGTCCGAACAAGATCATTTATAAGATTCTGGATGTGATCGTCAACATTGTGCGAAGCATTCCGTTTTTGATTCTGTTGATCATGATCATCCCTTTGACCCGTATCATTGTAGGAAAGAGCTACGGTCCGACGGCTACCATCGTTCCTCTGACTCTGGCAGCGGCACCGTTCATTGCCAGAATGGTGGAATCCTCTCTGTTGGAGGTAGATCACGGAGTGATTGAAGCAGCACAGAGCATGGGAGCTAACCTGTGGACGATCATCTGGAAGGTTATGCTGGCAGAATCCAGAACCTCATTGCTTGTGAATGCGACCATTGCACTGGGAACAATCTTAGGCTACTCCGCTATGGCAGGTGCCGTAGGTGGAGGCGGACTCGGTGATATTGCGATCCGATACGGTTATTATCGTTACCAGACCGATATTATGCTGGTGACAGTAGTATTGTTGGTACTGTTGGTACAGCTGCTGCAATATATCGGAATGACGATTTCCAAGAAATTGGATAAGAGAACCCGTTAGGGAAAACGAAAAGATTGAGGCAGATGTAAGGCATCTGATTCAATAGACTAAAATTTTTTACCAAAAGATTTAGGAGGAGAAGTATTATGAAAAAGAAAGTGATTGCTTTGATCGCAGTTGCAGCATTGTCCGTGAGCGCACTGACCGGCTGCGGCAGCAACGAAACAGCTGCTCAGACCAGCGAGGCAGCTGCAACAACAGCTAACCAGGAAACCACTGCCCAGACTACCGAGGCAACAGAAAGCAAGGAAGTAGCTGACACCGATACCACTATCAAGGTAGCTGCAAGTGCAGTACCTCATGCAGAGATCCTGGAGGCAGCAAAGCCTCTGTTAGCGGAGCAGGGTTATACTCTGGAGATTCAGATTTTTGATGACTATGTACAGCCTAATTTAGTAGTAGAGTCCGGTGATTTCGATGCAAACTACTTCCAGCATATCCCTTATCTGGAGAGCTTCAACGAGGAGAAAGGTACCCATCTGGTAAATGCCGGCGGTATCCATTATGAGCCCTTCGGACTGTATCCCGGAACCGAGACCAGCTTAGACAACATTGACAATGCAACCATCGCAGTACCCAACGATACCACCAATGAAGCACGTGCTCTGTTACTGTTACAGGATAACGGTTACATCACTCTGAAGGATGGTGTGGGTCTGACCGCTACTACTAAGGATATCGTTGAGAACCCTCACAACATCAGCTTCGTAGAGCTGGAAGCAGCACAGGTTCCCAGAACCCTTCCGGAAGTATCCTTCGGTGTCCTGAACGGCAACTATGCTATGGAAGCAGGCCTGACTGTTGCAGACGATGCTCTGTTGTATGAGAGCGATGATTCCGAAGCAGCTGCTACTTATGTAAATGTAATCGCTGTTAAGGAAGGCAACGAGAATCTGCCTAAGATCAAGGCACTGGTAGATACTCTGAAGTCCGATGAGATCAAGCAGTTCATCAACGACAATTATAATGGTGGCGTTATCCCTTACAAGTAAGGTGAAGTGCCAGTAAAGTAATGCGAAAATCCGGAGAGCATTCCGAGGAATGGGAGGAGATTTTTCCGAACAGCATTCGGGTGGATGCTCTCCAGATTTTTCTGTTGTTTCCACAAATCCTATATGAACTATAGGAAAAAGAAAAATAAAGAAAAAATAAGGTAGAATCTGTGGAAACCATAGAAAGATCGGAGCAGTTTTGAACTGCTTTGGAATAAGCAGGCTGATATGAAAAGTGAAACAGAGCAGGAGGATGCTCGGAAATGAGGATAGGATGAAAATTTCAACCAAAGGAAGATATGCAGTACGTGTCATGTTGGATCTGGCATTGAACAACAATGGAGAGTGTATCAAGGTAAAAGAAATCGCTGCCAGACAGGGGATTTCCGAAAAGTATCTTGAGCAGATCATTGCTGTGCTGAATAAGGCAGGATATGTGAAGAGCGTCCGTGGTGCACAGGGTGGTTACCGCATCGCAAAAGACCCGGCAGATTATACGGTGGGAATGATCCTGCGGCTGACGGAAGGATCGTTGGCACCGGTGGCCTGTCTGGAAGACGGTGCGGACATCTGTGAACGCTGCGATACCTGCGAGACCCTGGAGGTATGGCAGGAGCTGTATGATGCGGTGAATAAAGTAGTGGATGGCGTGACTATTGCAGACTTGGTGGAACGACGCAACAAGCGCCTGGAGAATCTGGATTACTCCATATAACATGATATCAGAGTCAAAAGGTCTAAGCCCACATAAGAATTGAAAGCAGCCCGGCAGGTTATCTGCCGGGCTGTTGTCAGTTCCCGGAGAATGAAGGGGGTCATTCTCACTGAAAAATGTCAACCAAGAGAATGAATGGTTAACAGCTTTAGTATATCGGGAGAACAGCAGAATGTCAACCGAAGAAAGGCGCTGGTTGAAGGACTTTTATCGACAAATATCGCGCAAAAAAACAAATTAATTCGTGTATTTCTCTAACTTTCCAGCATTTACGGGATTTCCCACCCATCAACATCCATGTTAATGAAAGTGAGATAGTCACCTTACTTAGGAGTCCTATATTCCCAAATTTACAATTCATTCAGCCTAGAATATTTGTTGCCATTTAATATTTTAATTGTCCACCAAACACATTTGTGCATAATAGTGAAAGTTCAGTTGATTTTAATCGAATATGCTAGTGGTGAAATTAAGTTGTACTGTTGAACCACTAGTTGTACCTGATCTAACAATTAGTCTAAATTGTGTGCCTGAAGTATCAGCATCTTGGCTCGTACTATAAAAGCTAGTGGCAAAATTACCATAACATAAAGTGTGAGTTCCTCTTAATGCCTGATAATATCCTTCACCAGAAATCGAACCACTTCTGCTTCCGCTAGCATATTCAAAGCTATTACCTATCCCTAATACATCATTCCATCCAATACACCCTTTCAATGTTACACCATTGTCTGTTAAGGAATCTTCTGATGTTTTTGAACTCGCCTCTGCAGTTAAAATATATAATGTTGACGTATTTGCACTAACAGAATATACGGTGTTTGAATTACTTTGATATACAATTCTATTTAATTTTACATTGTAATCTAATTCTTCTATCAGACCGGTTTCATCATATTCATAAGCCTCTACGCATCCATTTAGCTCCTCTTCTAAAGGCACCTCTTGAATATCAATGACATTATTATATTTCTCATAAATTGCCTCTGGATTAGTTGTCATAAGTTCAATAAACGAATTATCATTTTCAAGCTGATTGACAGAAAAAGTTTCGCAATTCGGATGTGCATTGACGTGTATATAATCGGTAAATAGTGCAAATGTGGCAACTAAAACGATTATTACTCTTTTCATATTCATTTCCTCCGTTGTCAATGATGACAATATTACAACTTTGTAACATTTGATTTTCTGTATGTTTGTAAAAAGTTAACAATAATGGAAATTCTTCTAAAATATTTCATATCAAATTCATTGGCAACACCTCTTTCATCATAGAGTTTATTTCTTTACGTAGCTATGTATTTCTACTCACTCTCAACGTTTTCCGAATTCTGCATATACATTATTTCTAATTTAACTCGAATCGGTAACAATAACAAAAAACCAATTAATCCATATAAAATTCCATTTAATGCGATTGAAATTGATATACTTAATTCTTTGAGAAGAAGTGTTCCTTCACCCATTGGCTGAATTGCCATAAAACCGATACAACTTTCAAGGACTCCCATTCCTAAAAATGTAATTCCCGCAAGCTTTATAGCCGATTTTGCTTGAAACAATCGCCTTTTTGATACTGTTTTTCCACTCCGAAAAAAGAATCTAAATGATTCAAAAAATGGGGCACCTAAATTTGTCCCAATCAAAAAAACTGCTGTAGCTAAAAGCATACTTAAAAATGTAGGAACATCCACAAAAAGCATATTCATACTGATTCCCATATTTGCAACAACAGCATATAAGATGACGAATAAAAATGTTATTATGGCTACTGCAAAAGCAAATAATGAACTTCGACTTTTCTTTTTGCTATTTTCTGTTTCTTGGAGAAGATTCATCATATTTGTTTCGGCTCTTTCTGTGTATCCATTTTCCAAAAGATGTTCACCTGATAAAAATTCATTAATATTAGTATGTAAAATATGACATAAAGGAACAATCAATGCTAACTCTGGCATTCCTCTACCACATTCCCACTTGGATATTGTTTTGTTGCTGACACCAATGGCTTCGGCTAATTGCTGTTGTGTCAACCCTTGTTCTTTTCTTAATGTAGATATGAATATTCCAATCTTTTCTTGGTTCATTGACACTTACTCCTCCCTATTGTGAATAATGTCATTTGTCATGATTATATTTTATACTTTTTTTCATTTAGAACAACTCCTTTTCCGTAGATATAAGTCCACCTATCGTAGAATTGCTCTTTTAAAATAATTATATCCGTAGTTATAAAATATAACAGTTAATATATCTCTAAAAATACCTCAAGTGAGAATTTGAATTTTATGTAGTTATAAAAACCACATAAAAAGACTTAAAATACCATGAAATGAAATGTGATGCCAAAAGCTTATTGCTTTTTACTCCACAACGTGGTAAGCTAAACTCTGAAAAGAAGCAGAAAGGTGTATGCCATAATGAGCGAAGCATTTCATATTATATCAGACGGTTCCTGTGATCTTCCCATGGAGCTTACCAAAGAGAAAAATATTACAGTAGTTCCCTTCTATGTATCTTTTGAAGAGGGAAAATATCAGAAGGAAATGGTAGAGATCGGTGTACGTGAATTCTATCAGAAAATGGTGGAGCATCCGGATGTATATCCCAAGTCCTCTATGCCGTCCGTACAGGATTACCTGGATGCATTTCTGCCTTATGTCAAAGCAGGAACCCCCATTCTTTGTATCTGCATCACGACCAAATTCAGCGGCTCTATGCAGTCCGCGCTGAATGCGAAGGCGATTCTGGAAGAGGAATATCCCGAAGCACAGATCTATGTCTGCGATTCTTGCGTGAACACAGTTCTTCAGGGAATCTATGTACTGGAAGCAGTAAGGCTCAGGGATGCAGGTGCAGGATATCAGGAGAGCATTGACCGCCTGAATGAGATCAAGAGTTCTGGAAGAATCTTTTTCACGGTCGGAAATATGGAATACTTAAAGCATGGTGGACGCATCGGCAAAGTCGCAAGTGTAGCAGGAAGCCTGCTTGGCATCAAGCCTATCATCACCTTAAAGGAAGGCGAAATCTTCCCCTCCGGTATCGGCAGAAGCCGCCGCAAGACCGTGGACAAGACCATTGACCTGCTGCTGGCATATCTGGCAGAGGAGAAGACAGATATTGCAGATTACAGTATCTGTATAGGATACGGCTACGATAAGGAAGAAGCCGTGGAGTTCCGGGACAGACTGGTAAGCAGACTGAAGGAGAAGGGATACGACATCGACACCATTCCCATTTTCCAGATCGGTGCCACCATCGGTGTACACACCGGACCTTATCCGTTGGGAATCGGTGTCGTGAAGAAATCCATTAGAGAGTAAATTGAGAGTTAAATGAATAGTTGCTTTAAAATCCACGCAGAAAGGACTGCCCGCCCCGGACTCGGATGCTAGCTACAACTGTGGATTTTCTAAAGGAAAGT
>OHBN01000140.1_pt1 | contig 32760 bp, 21 predicted proteins | sample 1577381 | NCBI WGS metagenome assembly OHBN01 (sample SAMEA3879520, study PRJEB24766) | human gut metagenome | biome: human-associated habitat; feature: feces | place: USA | collected 1985/1987
TATATTTATTCCTATTCCAATTGGGGAAAAAAGTATTTTTTATCAATACTTTTATTTTTGATTTCAGATTAAGTGCATATGATAATTCTATTGAATCAGAAGGACATTCAATTTCCCTTAACCCATGAATAGTCATTATGAATAATGTTTTCTTGGTATTTATATCGGCCTGTTCATATGGTAAGGCTGAATAATAAACATCCGGCTGGACTTCATTAATATAATTTATTATAGAGGCTTTCCCTTTCTTACTAATAAGAGAAATGTTTTTCTCTATACATACATTTTCAATTTCTTTGTCTAAGTCATACTCTTCATTGTAAATAGCTGAGAAATTTAAAAAACCCAGTTCTATAAACTTCATAAACACGGCCTTGGCATATTCACTTCCGCCATGAAACTTCGCTGCTTCTGTCGGCTGCGTAGCACTTAGATCAATTATTAGCATTTCACATCCTTATTAAGAGTATTAAACACATCACTTATCTCTTTTTTTATTTCCACTGGTGCTCTGTCAGAATATTCATCGAGATAATAATCAATTTTTTTGTTTAGCCTTATTGGTCTTATTTCACAACCATTAATATGACCTAAAATTAGTGAATGCATCCGCCCAGAATAAACTCTTTTCGCCTGAGCCAAAATATCAAGGTATTCATCCAGAGAAGTTAAGTCTTTCACTAGCGTAATTGATGCATTCAAAGATTTTATTTCTGGCATATTATAAATAAATTCATTTAAGACAGCATCATCAATAGTCGTAGAGGCTAAAACAACCTTTTCTCCTGAAGAGACTTCCTTTTTAATTAACTCTACCCATATATGAATGTAGTCAGATAAAGATTTGTATTCTCCAGCATTAATTTCCTTAATATTCTTCATATATACATAATAGGATGTTGCACCAATTATGACATATTTTTTCTTCACTTCTCTTTTGACAATTGAAGGATATAAGCTATAAGCTAAATCCGGAATGTACAAAGCGTTAGCAGAAAAGAACGTATTTACTTTATCTATAGACCTTTTTTCTCTCAAAAACAAGCCATCAGATTTATTAAGTGCGATACTTATAAGCTGTTTATCAACATGACCAAACTTCTCAGCACAACCAACGCCTAAAATATAAACAGGCACTCGAGCGCGTTTAATATCTGTAACCCACTTAAACAGGGCTATCGGGAAGGTGCCACCTGCCTGGATTAGCTGCCCCCCTCCGATTATGACAAATTTATATTCGGAAAAGTTTATTGCCGCAATTCTTTTCTTATTTTCTAATACCCACCGGAGATATTTAAAGAAAATATTTGATGTTAAATATTTATATTTGATTTTGCGTAATTTATCTCTAACACCATCTTTAATAATTATTTTCTTTGCTCTTACTACTTTTAACTCTGCATCAAAACCAACACAGACCGGTTCGAACCCATTTTCCCGTAATAAACTCTTCACACCCTCATTAATTGCGTGGTCACCTATATTATCAGAACAATTTTCATTAATAACTAATACTTTATCTGGAAACATAGGTCACCTAATTTTTATCCCAAGATTAGAAAAAACATTCGAAATATTGTCTAAAACCACTTCTCTCGCGAAATTCTTTTGTATATACTCAGTTCCATTAGTTGCTATTGTTTTATATATTTCAAAACTGTTGTGTACATCAATGATTTTGAGAGCAAACTCATCTTGAGTACTACACTCTAAGAAATTAACATTCTGTTTTATACCAATTCCTTCTGCACCAATATCATTAGTAATAACTAAAGCTCCAAACCCCATTGCTTCGATTACTTTGACCTTAATTCCTGAACCAAATGGAATAGGTGCAACTAAGCAATTATTAGAATTAAAAATATCTGATATATTATTTACTACACCATGAAGAATTATATTATCTAATCCATCACACATCTCTACTGCTCTTGTATCATAGTCACCGTATATTGATATAGAGATATTTTTATCCTGTAATTCCTTCCGTTTAAATATATTTACGAGCATCTGCAAAGTTGCCAAGTTATGGTTAGCTTTCATATTCCCCACAAGGAAAAAGCTAGCTTTATTTAATTCATTTAACCGCGTATTTTTCTCTACAGCTACAGATGGTGGATTATAATATACAACAGGAAGATTAGACATTTTACTAAACTTGCTTGCTTCAACCGGTGAAGTAAATGTTATTGCATCAAATTTTTCCGATAGTTCAAGCTCACGACGATATATTAGCTCAGATTCTTTTCTTAATACTGCCTTTCGGAATGGTTTAATTAACTCGCCTATGAAAGGAGGGAATTTTTCTGTATAAGTACCGAGAAGATTAATACTATTATCAAAATCACTCAGCATTCTTGAATAACGCATACTCAGAAGATCGTCATATTCTAATATTTTTTTTACATCGATATCTTCAACTAAATATGCCATTCTAACCATATCCACAATGACTACGTCGTAGCTATCTTCTTTTAAAATACTCTGAATTGTTTTCTTAGCTTTATTCGAGTAAAAAAGACGTTCCTGGAGAGATAATTTTTTCCCTGAAAAAAAACTTTTTAATATATCTAAGATACCTGGACGCTCAAACTGGTATATCTTATTTACATTTTTAAGTTTCTCAATTTTTTTATTTTCAAAAAAAAACATATCGACTTTGAAGCCTAAGTCGCAAAAAAAATTGACATTCTGATTTATCATATACTCCCGACCTGCGTAGGATGTCGGTGCCCGTGATGCAATATATAGTATTTTTCTCATAAAATTTTCATAAAGGTTTGAGCAACATTAACAGGAGAAAATCGCGATGAGTTAATGAGGCCATCGGCGATTAACTTATTACGTTCACTTTGTTCCATAGACAATGATGTTTTTATCATTTTCACCCATTCATCTGATTGCAAATAACTTGTGACCTCTAATGCGGCATTATTCATTATCTCGTTATGAGCAGGGATAGAGGATGATATTACGATACATTTTGCATTCTGTGCTTCTACAAGAGTTCTGCCGAAGCCTTCGTATGTCGAGGTTGCCAAATACAAATCACTACATTCATATAATTTACAAATAAGTTCTGAAGATACCTTATCAAGTAGCAGATAGTCGATACCTGACTCTTTCATTTCAGTATCAAATGCATTCTTATTTTTCTCATCGATAGCGAAGCCAGCCTTAATGAAGTAAATTTTTTCATTTCGTAATTGTCTAAAAACATCTGTTAAAACACTTAAATTTTTTCTTTTTTCAAAACTGCCTACATTCAATGCTATAGTATATCCTTTTTTTTTCTTTTCCAGAATACTATCGACGATACTAATTTCCTTAGTATCAAAGAGTTCGCTATCTTTTGCATAAGAAATAGCATTGGGCACAATATTAATTTTTTCGTTTGGCAACTTCATAACATCATTTAATAACTTGCCAGTAAAAGATGTAGGTACTATATAAACAACATGTTTCATTTTTGACAAAAGAAAAAACAATGACTTTAGATATAACCCCTTTATTGATAAATCATTAACTTCAGGGACATGATGTATAATTATCATTGTTTTTTTATTGCTAAACATTCTAAAAAAAGATAAGTGACTGAATGCTTCCTGATATATTACTAAATCGTCATGACGCGTTTTGAATACTACATGCAATGGTAATAATATAAATTGCCAAATGTAGCGACTTAAAGAGTTAGGTTTTCCATTATCCTCATAGGAAACTATATTTATATCCTTTTTGAACTTTTTCAAAGCATTTATTAATTCAAAGCTATACTTTGCAACTCCCGTATCAAAGCGCCCTGTAGGCCCTACAATCCAAGTCAACATTCTTCCACCTCCATTTGCATCTTCTCAGTTATACTTTTTTCGTCTGATTGGGAATAGAAAATTGAAAATGCTATGAGTAAATAAAAAAATAAGTTTAATGGGAAGTCCATTAATATATTATTAGTAAAAAACTCTATATCTAAATGATATAGTAACAACATTATTGACACGTTAGCTCCCAGTGGATTCTTTTTAATTGAGAGATATAAAATCAAAAAAAACAATATCGCCAGATAAATAATAACACCCAGAAGACCATAATTACTTAGTATATTAATATAGGTACTATCTAATGCCTTACTATTTGATTTAAAGCCTTTTGGCCCTTCAGTTCCATTGGTGCCAATCCCTGCCCCAGTTAAAATATTCCCCTTCTCCACACTTTCAAATATATCATTGTGTTGTTTTACTCTTATATATATTGATCCATAGGCAGAATCATGGAATGTCGTATTTTTAAGCTGATTGTACAAAAAATAATCATTAAAGCAGAACGCAGAAACTGTAAATACTATAACCGTATATGCTATTACTATTGTATTTCTTATGGTTCCACCACCTTTTGTAAATACACCTAAAACAACCTTTAGAATCAGATAGATACTAATTCCGATAATGGCAGTTTTATAAGTCGTAGCAATAGCTGCACTCAAAAACATGGCAGACAATATTAATCTTGTTTTTAATTTTATTTTTTTTACTTCATTAACTATTATAAAACAAAGTACCATCAAAGTACCTGATGCAATAAAACTAGTAAAAGACCCCATTGCACGTAATGAATCATTCACATTGTCAAGCCTTAATCCACTATCCCTAGAGGAATTATTAAAGTCATCAATTTGTAAGAATATCATAAACCATTCTGTGAATATTTTCTGAATGACAATCAAGACAACATTAATACAGCCGACTATAAGTATAATTTTTATAAGTTTATAATATAGTTCCTCGGCCTCAGCATATGAATTAATTATTGCAACAACACCCAATACAAATAATAGCGGCACAAGGTCACTTTTCATTTGATAAAATACAAGTATCAATGGGTCATTCAAAGTTGTCGCAACATAAAAAACAAATACAAATGCAGGAGAGAATATTACAATAAAGAGTTTCTTATAACTTACTTTACGACAACATATCATATAAAATATGGACAGGAGATAATAAAAAATCACTATCATTTCCTTCCATAGCTTTATGATAGGATTATCTAAACGAACTGAAAGCAAGCTAAATATACTTGTAAAACAAAACAAAAAAATACAAATGCATGTAATTCTAATTAAATTCTGCCTTATATTTACTCTCATTTAGCACTCTTCATTCTACGCGCGTTATATTTACATGATTTACAAAAGGCTGGTGAATATCGCCAGCCTTTTACACATCAATTAAGATTTTTTATCTTTGTAGGAATAGTCATAATAATTATACCCATAACCATAATGACTACTTGCACGTTTTTCTATTGCGTTAAGTACGCAACCTTTAATTTCAACACCATTTTGTTCAAATCTTTTCTTACTTACATCTATTTCCTTTATCGTATTTTGCTCAAACTTCACTACCAAGAATGAGGTCCCTACATACTGCCCTACAATTGCAGCATCAGTTACCGCAAGAATAGGTGGAGTATCGACAATAATAAGGTCATATTCTTTCTGAACTTGATTAAGTAACTCACTACACCTCGGGTGCATCAATAACTCAGCAGGATTAGGAGGTATTTTCCCACGTGAAATAAAATCAAACCCTGCATAGTCAGTTGTTTTAATGCCCTGTTTAATAGAAATCTTACCTGATAGGATATCTGATAATCCATTATCTTCCTTAACGCCCAACATATGATGGATATATCCCTTCCTCATATCTGCATCAATAAATAAGACTTTTAATCCAGCCTGAGCAATAACCGCTGCTAAGTTACTGCTAACAAATGTCTTCCCTGCGTTAGGACTAGCACCAGAAATCATTAATATATTATTTTTTGCCTCCATCATCGCAAAATGAAGAGTGGTACGTAGGCTTCTAATTGCTTCTACCGCTAAATCAGTCGGATTATCGATAACTAAGAGTCCGCGCCCAGCACTGGCACCAGATCTATGTAAAACAGTATTATTCTTTTTACCGATAAACCATGTTGATAACGGAATATTCGCATACACATTTAAGCCAATACTCTCCAACTGTTCTGGACTTTCTACACCTTTCTTTAAGATAAGTCTTAATAAGACAACTCCAATAGAAATAATCAATCCCATAATAATGCCTAGTAGCAGAATAATAATTTTCTTAGGCTTTATAGGATTTGGTTCTGTAATAGCTTGATCAATTATACGGACATTGCCAATTACACTTGATTTAGCAATTCCTAGTTCTTGCTCTCTATTCAATAACTGCATATAAACGGCTCTTCCAGACTCTACATCACGACTTAGTCGCAGTACTTCTTGTTGAGTCTCTGGCATTCCATTTACTTTTTTGCTTAGCTTTTCTTTCTCTTCAGTTAATGTTTTCTGTTTTTCTAACAGAGCCTTATATGTAGGATGCCCTTTAGTATATAATTGCGAGATTTCAGCTTCTCTAAATGTTAGAGCATTTAATTGATCGTCTACATTAACGATCTGATCAAGTACTGATTTTGCTTCCATAGAGAGATCAACGGAGTCCTTTTGTCTTCTGTAGTCATTTAGTTTCTGCTCCGCTAAATCCAAATTGTTTCTAACTATGGGCAATTGCTGTTGTAAAAAATCAAGACTTTTTGAATCTTGTGCAGCCTGTCTAGCGATATTTTGGTCTAAATAGTTGTCACTTATTTTCTTTAATATCACTGATACCCTGGAGGGGTTTGAGCCTGTATATGTCAAGTTCAACATACCGGTATTTTTGCCTTGGTCATTTACAGAAAATGCTCGCTGTAAATTATCTATTGCTTCTAACCTAGTTAAGTATTTAATTTCAAACGTAGCTCCTGGCTCAGCATCTATTTTACTGATAAATAATCTAATTCCATTATCATCAAACGTTTTTCCAATAACACCTTTAGAACTAAACCCAACCCCATCTATTTTGAATGTGGTATCATTTATCACCGTAACAGTGATCTTCGGATCATCGTCGGTATTTCTTGGTATATAAAGGTCTTGTACTTCCAACTCACCAAATTTATAACCTGTAAGTCGTGCCCATCCTCTGCCAAATAGTGGAAAAAAATTTTCTGTAACCTGAGCTTGTAAATTAAGGTCATCAGCAGTTTTACCTAATACCATTCTTGACTGGAGTAGAGCTATTTCAGGGGCTGATTGCGGCTGACTATCTGGCAACATTTGACTCAAGCTATTGAGAATTGCGTTACTCTGTTTTTGCTCTACTTGTATCAATGCATCAGCTTGATAAATTGGTGTGGCAAAAAGAGCATAAACGATGGCAATCGACGTGAATAGTACCGTGATACTTATGATCAATTTCTTATGGTCAATAAGTTCACCGATAAAACGCCCCAAATCAAAATCATCTGAGTCTACTTTTTCAATTCTATTCTTTAGTACGGAAGGCATTTGATTGTTCCTGATTTATCTATGTAACTTTTCAATCCATAAGAGCGATGATTTATTCAAAAGGTCAAATACATACTGAAAAGCCTCATCACTTTTCCTGTATGGATCAGGAATTTCCTTTTTATCTAACCAATGACCAAATAGCATCGTCTTCCCACGTACTTCTGGTGCTATTTGATCAATTTGCTCAATGTGCTCTTTTTCCATCACTAAAATCAGATCATACTCTCGAGCGAGACTAGACGTAAATTGTTGACCTCTATGACCAGTAAGACTCAATCCCTTTTCAGAAGCAATTCTTGTTGCAGTGTCGTCAGCTGCATGCCCTTTAAGAGCATGAGTACCTGCTGAGTCTATTTTCATTTCAGGTAGGACTTTCCTTAATAACCGCTCGCCTATTGGTGAACGACATATATTACCTGTACATACTACTAAAATTGAATTAAACATATTACGGCCACGTTTTAATGTAACGAATGGTTTCAGTCATGTCATGCACACCATTAATCGTCGGTACAAGTTGAGAAATTACACGGTTCCAACGAACAAGAGGCGTTGCAGTCACATAAACTATATCGTAGGGCTGTAACTGAAACTCTGTGCCTAATACCATTGCTGAGGCATCTTGTGCATTCAATTGATAAATATTTGCAATTTTATCTTGCTTATCATCTTTCAATTGTCTGATCACAAATATACCTGTCGCATCGCTCATTACTTGTGATAAGCCATCGGCATTTCCTAGGGCTTCAGCAAGCGTCATTCCACTTCGATCCATTTTCAGTGTACTTTGTTTTCCGACTTCTCCCATTACAAATACTTTGAGATCATCGTTACGAGGTACAAACAAAATATCCCCCGGATATAATAAATGGTTCTGGGTAAGATCCCCTTTTTGCATTAAAGCTTGAAGTGAAATCTTGGTATCTTTACCATCATGCGTAAGTATTACATTGCGCCAATCTGCATCCGCAGCCAACCCGCCAGCAGCATTTATAGCATCCATGACTGTCAATGGAATATTTGTAATAGCCTGTTTTCCAGAAGTAGTTACTTCACCAGTGACATACACTTTTTGTGAACGGAACGCTGCTACACTTACATCAACTTGAGGACTTTCAATATATGTCGTTAAGCGATTCGAGATTTCTTGACGTACCTGACTTATTGTTTTGCCAGCTACCTGCACCTTCCCAATATATGGATAAAATATTGTGCCGTCAGCGTTTACCCAGTTACCAGTGTCGCTCGCGCTGCGATACTGTCCTGCAGGGGTCGTGAGTTCAGGATGATCCCAGACTGTAACCATCAACACATCACCCACCCCAACGCGATATTCATAATTTCTAAGTAAAGTATCTAACTGCGGATTTGGGCGTGCCATTACAGGACTTGACCGTAGTTGACTAACTAAACCTGGGGTCATCGGATAAACATTAACCAACTTATCCAAGTCGTAGTCACTATCAGGTAGTTCAACCACATTCTTACGCAAGCTGTTTAAGCCTTGACCAGGGATAATTGTACAACCCGACAAAAAAGCTATTGCCAATGCTAACGTAGAAAACCTAACAATTTTTTTATTCATAATTTCACATCATCAGTAAACCAAAAGTTGCTTATTTCTGATTGCTATTCGTAGCCAACATATTTGTATGACTTTTGAAGAGAGTTTAGTGATAACTTTCTCATCTTCTAAAATTTTCGCTCTTCAAAATTTCTATAGCACCCAGCTTATAAATTAAATGGGATCTCTATCCCAGCACTTGCCCCTGCATCATCTCTGTCACTGTGATTTGCATCAGTGTACCAAAGGGATGTAGTAAGCCGTACTGAATGGTATACATCCCCACTCCATCCTAGTTGAACACCTTTCAGGGTATCCGCATGCGGAAATGCTTGGTTTATTCTTTGATTTCGTGGATTTACCTTCGCGTACACTAGCCGTGTACTCCAGCGTTGATCATTCTCGGTCGCCAGTTCAACTTTACCAGCATATAATTGACCGTCCCCCCCCATTGCATCGCCTAATGGGTAACCTTGTTGATAATATCCATCTTTATAGATATGGTGCCTATAGCTATAGCCCGTTCGTTTCATGTTAGTACGAGTGTCATGAGTTTCTATATACCAGTTAAGAGCATTTTTACCCAGTCCATGATGTCCTTCAATACCACCAAGATACATATTGGCTGATGGTAAATAACCAGCTTCATCCTCACCTATAATCTGTCCATACAAACTCAATGGCAAACCAAAGGTTGGTTCAAGTTTGAATTTAAAATCAAAGCCCGCTAGTTGATTACCGGGTTCATTATCGGTACCGGTATTATCCTTGCCAGTGAAACCATCCCAAAAACTACTAAAGGACTGCGGGCGTCCCTCCCCTCCCCATTGCATAATTCGCGAAGCACCCAGTTCCAGGGACTGGAATGGTGAGAAGGTCAAGCGACCACCGATAATCTTGGTATGCGGTACAGCCGTATACTGATTCATCTGGCTGGCGGAGATCTGATACTGCCAGGGGCCAATCCAGCGTAGCCACCAGGTCTCCGGCGCTGCCTGTTCGGCACGCTGCATCAGAACACCAGTCATCGGCCTGGCTGCGTCGCCGCGAATCAGGCTCCCCTCGTAGCCAGGCCCCCACCACTGCGGCATCTGGCCAAACGACAGCCACTGGTTCCAGAATTTCACCGCGCCATAGGCGCCATTGGCATTGAAGCTCGAACCATTGCTGATACGCTCATCACCTTCGACGTTACCCTGCAGATGAACATCCCACCATTCACCGCTGTTGTTAAAGGCCAGGGAGAGAGAGCTATCCGCAGGCTGGCTTTGCCCAAACCCCTGCGGCGTTCCTGGGTTATCGGTCGAGGTGTAGCCGCTAACGCGGAAATCGGCTTTTAAAGATGAAAGTCGCTGGTTAATACGCGCCAGCACCACTTGCTCAGAAGAATAGGAAGGTTTAGCTTTTTTCAGCGCCCGGGTAATCTCTTCCTGACTCAGCGGCCAGGTAGAAAGACTGAGCTGGATAACCCCCCGGTCGGAAAGCCAGGAGAGATCGTTACGCAGTTCATTATCATTCAGCACCAGACCAGCGGCATAAACCTGAGCGCTAACCGATGTCAACAGCCCTAAAGCAAGTGCAATACGCGCGATTTTCATCATTGTACAAGATCCATTTTTAGCCCCTTTTCTGCAAGCTGGCGAGTCGATGGGGAATATGAGTATAGAGAGCGCACGCTGACGCCAGTCGTAGTATGTTTGTTCGACAGCGATGATGCAATAACCATCATCTTTTAACGTATGAAGTGACTCAATATTTGAGCACTCTCTTCAGAACCGTCTTTCATCGCGCCAGTGAACTCACACGCTACTGGCCTGCCCATTTTGTCCTGAAGCACATCTAGCTGCCACAATTTGTCAGTTGACCCAACACCATTGAGCCTTAGAGATTAGCGATTATATACGGCTCGTACAGTTAAGCATCTCTGGCAACAAGTTTTAGGAATTTCGAACGTAAGGAGAAGAGTCTACAGAATTGAGAATGGCGGTTTCAGCTAAGCTACCGCCCTTGGCTTAACAGCTACCAATGCACTGTACATCTTTTTATTCGGCTGACTTCATGCTGCCGTACTATTAATCACAACTAAGAATTTCAGCAGCATCAAGTTTACGAGATTCTGTCAGCAATTGGGAGCATAAATGACAATTATTCACACATGTAAAACATGTCATCCTCACTCATCCGACAAGCACAGCTACCGTCAATAAGATTATTTAATAATATCGTGACTGACTATCACGCCAATATTTCAAAAAACAAAAACCAACCCTAAAACATTGATTTATATATATTTTATTATCTATCGCACATCTTCTTGATCAATGTTATCCCTGGGAGTCAACTACAAAAATTAATAGACTTTAGCATTTTTTTATACTTGACAAACATAACGAAGAAACGCTGAGAAAGATCGCTACGCTATTTAGGAATCTTCTCAGCAACGGAGCATCATCATAATTTGTGTTAACAATGGACTATCAGCTATTTATTTCACCAATATGAAAATACGTTTATCCATCACAAATCCATTTATTTACCAGGCCTAATTCGGCGCTATCAGAAACTTAGTAAAAATGCTTATGCAGATCCGCACGGGTGAACGGCTTTTCCAGTGGTCCAATCTTTACCGCAATCTCCCCCAATAGCGACTGGGTGGGAGCTTTAGAACCGATATTCAGCAGAACAACGGGTATGATAATTAAACTGAGTAACCCACCCCAGGAGAGTCGGGCGTCCACAACGCGCGATGCGCGCGTTTGCAGCAACAGAAACAACGCGCTGCCACAAGCGCCAAGCAGTAACCCGGCGATCACTTCAGAGGTTGAGTGCGCATGGATCACCAGCCGGGAATAGCCAACCAGTCCTGCCAGTAAATAGCCCGCCACAACAGAGGCCCGACGAAGAGAAGGAGTCCCGCGAGCGCAGAGTAGCCACAGGAAAATCGGCCAAAATGCCGCTGATAACGCGGTATGCCCGCTAAATCCGGTGAAATCGATTTCACGGATACCGAGGCCCCAGCCCATAAAGGCCAGCTTGGATGCACAAACGACGGCACCGGTGATGCCAAACAGCAAGCCCCACTGCCAGGCAAGCTGCCGGGAAGGCGTGCGCAGGCATAAAACGATAAACAATGCTGCCGCGCTGGGTAACAGCACGGTACTATCGCCAAAAAAAGAAACTAGCTGCCAGTTCATTTATTTTTCATCCTTTGACGATATCTCCAGTCCGCAATGTCTTTTCCACGACGTCGGTATGGGCATACACATCCGTTAACTTCACATTTTTATGCATGCATCACTGTTATTTAATGTGTAAGCATGATCTCAGTCAAGTTTTATTTTTTTATGACCGCCTGTGGCACGCATATTTTTTAAGAAAATTCTCACTAAGTGGTTATTAGCAAAGCTGAAATCCAGCTACTCCGACCATTTCATCATGGTGCTTCGGGCAGAACAACCGGATGTCTCTGAAGTGATATTCCCTTCCTCGCCAGCCTTACCTCACAAAAAAACTAACTCACTGATATTAAAAAGTTAATATATATCCCAATATCTGCTCATATTACCCACTAACTTGTCTACAGAAGCATGACACATCTCGGTTTCATGCCTCATACTTCTGTAAACCCTACATTTTCACACTTCTGTTATACGCCGCTGAGTATTTACGCCAGCAGTTTCTTAATGCTTTCGCGGAATTTGCTGCCTTCTTTATGGTTACGCAGCCCGTAGTTTACAAAGGCCTGCATATAACCCATTTTTTTACCACAATCGTAGCTATCCCCAGTCATCAGCATCGCGTCGACGGGCTGCTTCTTCGCCAGTTCAGCAATAGCATCCGTTAACTGGATGCGGCCCCATGCGCCCGGCTGCGTGCGCTCCAGCTCAGCCCATATATCGCCGGACAGGACATAGCGCCCGACGGCCATCAGATCGGAGTCCAGCGTCTGCGGCTCATCCGGCTTCTCGATAAATTCGACAATGCGCGCAACCTGCCCTTCGACATTCAGCGGTTCTTTCGTCTGAATGACCGAATACTCAGACAGATCCCCTGCCATTCTTTTCGCCAGCACCTGGCTGCGCCCTGTCTCATTGAAACGCGCCACCATCGCCGCGAGGTTATAACGCAGCGGATCGGCGCTGGCGTTATCTAATATGATATCCGGCAGGACAACGACAAAGGGGTTATCACCCACGACCGGGCGCGCGCAAAGAATCGAGTGGCCCAGGCCCAGCGGCTGCGCCTGACGCACGTTCATGATGGTCACGCCCGGCGGGCAAATGGCCTGCACTTCCGCCAGCAGCTGGCGCTTCACGCGCTGTTCCAGCAGGGCTTCCAGCTCGTAGGAGGTGTCGAAGTGGTTTTCCACCGCGTTCTTCGAGGAGTGCGTCACCAGAACAATCTCTTTGATCCCGGCGGCGACGATTTCGTCAACGATGTACTGAATCATTGGCTTATCAACGATCGGCAGCATCTCCTTTGGAATTGCCTTTGTGGCCGGCAGCATATGCATGCCTAGTCCTGCGACCGGAATAACCGCTTTCAAATTCGCCATATTCATCTTCACCTGTTTGGTTGCAAAACACGCGGTTTTGCAAAATTGTACATGTCACAAATCCATTGAAACTGATAATACACGGATACTGCCCGGGCATCTGCCCGCCAAATTCTTAAATTCACTGTCACGTAAAAGAATACACACAACTCCCTTTTACCAACAGTTAGAAGTGAGAATAATCTTATTCTCGTTCAGGTTATTCAGCGGCTCGTTCCTTTGCGCCGCGCGATGTGGCTGAGAGGCCCGTCTATCGGGGTCTGTTGGCCGCCGGACCCGCCGCGCCGCGCGTATGCCCGGAAAGAATAGATAGAGATAATAAATTTCGCCAGGCAATATATTTCAGCATAAACAGCCGGATATGACGACATATTAGCCTGAATCCGCGGCGGTGAACTGCGATCCGCCCTATTCTGCACTCACTTCATAATATGAATTATGCCGGTTTTGTGAGCGGGCTTCGCGCTTCGTTTCTGCTCTGCGCATCCGCGCTCGCCGTGACGAACCGCGGGAGCAAGCCCTTTTGCCGCCCTCGCTGAAACGCAGCGGAAAAAGTTCTGATATCGGCAAGCTTATTCCATGGTCGCCGCCATGGTGTTATTTTTTCACTGTTCTTTTCCGGAACAAAATTCTTATCGGTTCTCTTAATCCGCTGGAAATATATCCATCCACGGCAGGGCGATATCCGCGTCGTTATTGCATTTTAGACTCATCTTATCCATGATCGTGGTAACACATACCGCAGTCGTACAGGTTTTAATACATATGGAATGGATTGCCGATCCGTCAATCTGGGCAGGTCTCGTCACGCTGGTGGTTATCGAACTGGTGTTGGGTATCGATAACCTGGTCTTTATCGCTATCCTCGCCGAGAAGCTCCCTCCCGCCCAGCGCGACCGCGCGCGGATCACTGGCCTGATGCTGGCGATGGTCATGCGTCTTCTGCTGCTGGCCTCTATCTCCTGGCTGGTCACCCTGACCAAACCGCTGATTATTTTTCACGACTTCAGCTTTAGCGCCCGCGATTTAATTATGCTGTTTGGCGGCCTGTTTCTGCTGTTTAAAGCGACCGTCGAGCTTAATGAGCGGCTGGAGGGGAAAGACAGCGATAACCCCACCCAGCGCAAAGGGGCGAAATTCTGGGCCGTCGTGGCGCAGATCGTGGTGCTCGACGCCATCTTCTCGCTCGACTCGGTGATCACCGCCGTCGGCATGGTTGATCACCTGGCGGTGATGATGGCCGCGGTGGTTATCGCCATCAGCCTGATGCTGATGGCCAGCAAGGCGCTGACGCGCTTCGTTAACAGCCACCCGACCATCGTGATCCTCTGTCTGAGCTTCCTGCTGATGATCGGCTTCAGTCTGATTGCTGAAGGCTTCAGCTTTATTATTCCGAAAGGCTATCTATATGCGGCCATTGGCTTCTCGGTCATGATTGAAGCCCTTAACCAGCTGGCGCAGTTTAACCGCCGTCGCTTCCTCTCCGCCAATATGACGCTGCGTCAGCGCACTACCGAAGCGGTGATGAATCTGCTGAGCGGGCAGAAAGAAAAAGCTGAACTGGATGCTGACACGGCGTCGCTGGTCGCCGATCAGGATCAACATCCACTGTTTAATCCGCAGGAAAGACTGATGATTGAGCGGGTGCTGAACCTTAATCAGCGCAGCGTCAGCAGTATTATGACGTCGCGCCATGATATCGAGCGCATCAACCTCAGCGCGCCGGAGGAAGAGATCCGCAGCCTGGTGGAGAAAAATCAGCATACCCGTCTGGTGGTCACCGGCGGGAAAGATAATGAAGATCTGCTGGGGGTGGTGCATGTTATTGACCTGCTCCAGCAGTCCCTGCGCCAGGAGCCGCTGGATCTGCAGGCGCTGGTGCGTCAACCGCTGGTCTTCCCGGAGGGGCTGCCGCTCCTCTCGGCGCTCGAGCAGTTCCGCCAGGCCCGCACCCATTTTGCCTTTGTGGTCGATGAGTTTGGTTCCGTCGAGGGGATTGTGACCCTCAGCGACGTGATGGAGACCATCGCCGGTAATCTGCCCAATGAGGTGGAGGAGATCGATGCCCGGCACGATATTCAGCATCATCAGGACGGTTCGTGGACGGTCAACGGTCATATGCCGCTGGAGGACCTGGTGCAGTACGTTCCGCTGCCGCTGGATGATAAACGTGAGTATCACACCGTTGCCGGTCTGCTGATGGAGTATTTGCAGCATGTGCCGCAGGTGGGGGAGACCATTGAGATTGACGGCTATACCCTGCGCACGCTGCAGGTCGACAGCCATCGGGTGCAGAAGGTGCAGATCGTCCCGCCGGTAAAGCAGGATGAGCTGGATTATGAGGTGTAATCGTCAGGCATAAAACGGCCCAGGGTATCCCGGGCCGTAAAATTGATAGCCAGGTATCCTGTTTAATGCCTGATGGCGCTGCGCTTACCAGGCCTACGGGATGGCGAACTAATCGGGGTATGACACCCACCGTATAATCCAGGCCGGGTCAGGCTTAGCTGCCACACTGCCTGATGGCGCTTCGCTTATCAGGCCTACGGGATGGCTAACTAATCGGGGTATGACACCCACCGTATAATCCAGGCCGGGTCAGGCGTAGCCGCCACACTGCCTGATGGCGCTGCGCTTATCAGGCCTACGGGATGGCGAACTAATCGGGGTATCACATCCACCGTATAATCCAGGCCGGGTCAGGCCTAGCTGCCACACTGCCTGATGGCGCTGCGCTTATCAGGCCTACATTAAGTGGCGACGCAAACGGATGATATTGCGCACATCCCAGGCCGGGTCAGGCGCAGCCGCCACCCGGCATCATTGTGACATTACGCTTTGACGATAAACACAGCCCGGAAACTTCCGGGCCGCGGTGGTAGGAATTACAGCTTATCGAGCAGCTTTTTGGCATCGTTGCCGTCTTTGCTGCCTTTATTACGCTCAACCCAGTCGTTGAGGCGCTGCTTCGCTTCATCCTGCAGCTGTTTGCGCAGGATCTGGTCGACCTGCAGACTGTAGCTCAGCGACTGCCACTCGCCGTAGATGCGCAGCGGGATAGCGGTCTGTTTCAGGCGGTCGATAAGCTTGCCCTCCCCTTTCCAGCCGCCGAGCACGCGCACGTTGAAGCGCATATCGCAGTTCTCTTTCTGCAGATCGAGCTGTCCTTCGCCGGTCATCGCCATCACGTCGGACTGCCCCTGCAGGCGGTTCAGCGTCACCAGCCCGTTATCCAGCGTCAGCCGGCTGCTCACGGAATCCAGGCGGGTGGCATTGTCGTAATTTTCCTGCGCCCGCACGTTGGTGCTGCGCTCCACGGCCTGCTGCACCAGCTGCTGGAAGTTCAGCCCTTCGGTGCGGGTATCGGCCATCTGGAGCTGAGCCTGTCCCTGCCAGTGGCGACGGAAATCATCGGCGTCAATGCGCGTTCCGGAAAATTCGCCGCTCAGCGACAGCTTCCCGGTCAGGTTTAAGGAATAGTTAAAGGCTTTGATCAGCGAACCGATCTCCACATTCTGCAGCGCCGGCTGGAACGTCGCCAGCGGCGTGTCGCCGCGGGCATCCAGGGTGCCAGGGAGAGAGAGCTGCCCGCCGTCAAGTTTGCCCTGCATTTTGCTGACCGTCAGCAGCCCCTGCTGGTTGCTGATTTCGCTCTGCACCTGGGTAAAGTTCAGACCGCGCCACTGCAGCTGGTCGGCGCTCAGGGCCATTCGGCCGTTGAAGCCGCGCAGGCTCTGGTAATCTTCGCGCTCATTGCTGTCGGCGATCACCGGGCGCAGCGGTCGCGTCTGACTCTGGCCCTGCTGACTGGCGCTACTGTCCGTCGCCGGCGGCCTTTGCGCCAGCAGACTATCGAGATCGAGAGTGGTGGCGTGCAAATCCAGCGACCAGTCCGGGCGCTCCCCCAGCACCACGCTGCCGCTGCCGGTAACAGTGCTGCGGTTAGCCATCAGATTCAGGTTGTCAAAACGCAGGGTCTTGTCATCTTCCTGCCAGCTGGCCTGCAGACTTCCCTGACCATTAATGCCGTCCGGTGGGAGCTCGGCGCCGCGCAGCTGCCAGCTAAGCTGGGTAAAGACGGCTTTTAAGGAGTGCGGATAATCGCCGCCCTGCACGGTGGCGGAGAAGCTCAGCGCCAGGTCGCGCTGGTCGCGGTTCACCCGGCCGGAGAAATCCACGGTGGCCCGGTGATTCTCATCCTGCTCCATCTGCAGACGGATATCGCGCACGGTCACCTGCTCGCCGTTCTCGTGCTGGAAGAAGAGCACGCTGTCGGCCACCTGCAGCTGACGCACATCGTAGGACCATCCGCGATCCTCCGGGGCCAGCGGCAGGGTGTTATCATGCGGCACCACCGGCGCTGAGCTGTCGCGAACCGCCTCGGTTTTCGGGGTCAGTTGGATCACCGCGCCCTTGAGCATCACCTGCTTCACCTGCAGCTGATGCGAGAGCAGCGGCAGCAGCGCCACGTCGAGGCGCATATTGTCGGCGCGGATCACCGGCTCTTCGGCGCCTCTGGCGGTCAGCGTCATCCGTCCGCTGAGAATGCTGAGCTGCGGCCAGACGTGCCAGCGCAGCGGGCCATCAAGGTCAAGCTGATAACCGCTGCGCTCTGCCACCTCATGCACCATATAGGCGCGAAAATCGTTGGGATTGACCAGCAATACCAACGAGGTAAGCCCGGCGACAATGACCGCCAGCAGGATCATCAGCGTTGTCAGTATTCGTCTCATGGCACCCTCAGCAACACCCCGTTGACGTTATCAATCCTTGTCGATTCGGCTCGCCACCGCGCCCTGCTGGTCGCGATATTTGGCGTCTTCACGGCGGTTATACGGCCGGGCCGCCGGGCCCGATAACGGTTCAAAGCTCAGCGCGCCGATGGGCATCCCCGGGCGTAGCGCCAGCGGCAGCTTGCCGGAGTTGTAAAACTCAAGCACGATGCAGCCGGACCAGCCTGGGTCGATACGGTGCGCGGTAACGTGCACCATCAGCCCCAGGCGCGCCAGCGAGGAGCGTCCGTCCAGCCAGCCTACCAGGTCGGCAGGCAGGGTGACAGACTCGTAGGTCACCGCCAGCGCCAGTTCGCCCGGATGCAGGAAAAAGGCCTCCCCTTCCGGCAGGACGATCTCTTCGCTCATCACCCGGTCCAGCGCGGCGCTGACCTCGGCCTTCGGGCCGCTTAAATCGATAAACGGCGCCGTGTGGCCACGGAAGGTGCGAAATTTATTACCCAGCCGTACATCAACCGTCGCGCCATTAATACGCTCAACGGGCGGACGCGGATTGATGGCGAGTCGCCCTTCATCCAACCAGGCTTCGATATCTCGGTCACACAGACGCATGGGCTTTCTCCTTATAAGGCTGCTTCCCGCACGCTTCGCGGCGGAGAGGGCAACAGGGCTACTCTTTGCACGTTACACAATTCGGCCAGGTTATTCAAAGAACTGACTGATTTTGGCCTTCAGAATATCAATAGCGATGCGGTTTTTGCCGCCGCGCGGCACGATGATGTCGGCATACTGCTTCGACGGTTCAATAAACTGCAGGAACATCGGGCGCACGGTTTTCTGATACTGGGCCATCACCGAGTCCATGGAGCGGCCGCGCTCGTTAACGTCGCGCTTAATACGGCGCATCAGGCAAATATCGAGAGGGGTGTCGACGAAAATAGAGAAGTTGAGCTCGTTACGCAGGCGCGCATCGGTCAGCAGCAGGATCCCTTCAAGGATAATCACCTTCTTCGGCTCGACGTGAATGGTGTTCGGCGTGCGGGTATGCTCGACGTAGCTATAGACCGGCAGTTCAATCGGCTGGCCGCTTTTCAGCATCTGCAAATGCTGGAACAACAGACTGTGGTCCATTGAGCTCGGGTGGTCATAGTTGGTTTTGACGCGCTCTTCCATCGACAGATGACTTTGATCTTTGTAATAGCTGTCTTCCGGAATGACGCCAATATGTTCGTCGCCAACTTGTTCACGCAATTCGCGATAGAGAGTACTGGCGATAAGACTTTTGCCAGAAGCCGATGCGCCGGCGATGCCTACAATGACGCACTGATGGGACATATCAGTCATAAATTTTTGCGACCTGATTAACCTGGATAGAGATGGAGGGTGGCGGCGGACCGCCAAACGCGGCAATTATAGGGATTTCAGCGTCCCGATACCAGTGGTATGCGCCCCGGACGGCTATTCCGCCGCCGGGATCCAGTCATCGGTATACCAGATATGCAACAGCGCATACGATCGCATCGGCTGCCAGCGACGGGCATAGCGAGCGATGGCGGCCGGGGTCATTCCCGGAAAGCGCTGTTTAATCAGGTAATCATCCGGCAAAAAGATATCTTTCGCCTGCCAGCCGCGCAGAGCAAAGTAGTTTGCCGTCCAGCGGCCAATCCCGGGCATGCTCTGCAGTTGACGCAGCCCGGCGTCAATGTCCGCTGGCGCCTTCAGAGGCAGCTCGCCGCTGAGCGCCGCCCGGGCGAGGTGGATCAGCGCCTCCGCGCGCCGAAGCGGCATTCCCAGCGCCTTCAGCGCCTGCGGGTCGGCCCGGGACAGCGCCTCTGGCGTCGGAAATAACACATAGCCGGGCGCCTCCGCCAGCGGTTCTCCCCAGCCAGCCGCCACTTTGGCAGTGAGCCGGGCGGCCATCGCCACGCTCACCAGCTGGCCCAGCACCGCCCGCACCGCCTGTTCGAAGGCATCCAGCGCCCCCGGCAGGCGCAGCCCCGGCCGCGCCTCGGCCAGAGGGCCCAACGCCCCGGCGACCTGCCGCGGGTCGCAGGCTAAATCAAACAGCTGGCCAATTCGCGCATAGCAGATCTCCGCCACCGGTTGCAGCCCCGGGGAGAGGGTCACCCGCAGGCCCTGCGCCTCTTCGTCCGGCGCCAGATGAATCAGCCCGCGGTGGCCTTCCACGCCAAAGCTGCGGCTGTAGCCCCCATCGTGAAAACGCTCGACGCCGGCGACCGCGCGCGCCTGCAGAAAACCAACCATCCATGCCCAGTCATAGGGCGGGGTCCAGGGTAACAGCACCATAAGCTCTCCTTTATATAGCGTTTCAATGATAGTCGCCCTTGACCATCAGCGCCTTGCTTTTAAATTCCGGTTGTCGGCATGGCGACGATCCGCTAAAGTCGCCCCCCTTCTTCACCGGCATGGGGATTTTGCAGACGATGTTTATTGGTTTTGACTACGGCACCGCCAACTGTTCGGTGGCCGTGATGCGGGAAAATACCCCCCAGCTGTTAACGCTGGAAAACGGCAGCGCCCTGCTGCCCTCCATGCTCTGCGCGCCGACGCGCGAAGCGGTCAGCGAGTGGCTCTATCGCCATCATGATGTCCCCACCCACAGCGACGAAAACCAGGCGCTGCTGCGTCGGGCCATCGCCGCCAACCGCGACGAAGACATCGAGGTGCTGCGCAACAGCGTGCAGTTCGGTCTCGCCTCCCTGCAGCAGTATGTTGAAGATCCAGAAGAGGTCTACTTCGTTAAATCGCCCAAATCCTTCCTCGGCGCCAGCGGGCTGAAGCCGCAGCAGGTGGCCCTGTTTGAAGACCTGGTCTGCGCCATGATGCTCCACATTAAACTGCAGGCCGAAAGCCAGCTGCCCGAGCAGATCGACCAGGCGGTGATTGGCCGGCCGATTAACTTCCAGGGCCTCGGCGGCGATGAGGCGAACGCCCAGGCGCAGGGGATCCTTGAGCGCGCCGCCCACCGCGCCGGTTTCCGCGATGTGGTCTTTCAGTTTGAACCGGTGGCCGCCGGGCTCGATTTCGAAGCGACCCTCAGTGAAGAAAAGCGGGTGCTGGTCGTCGATATCGGCGGCGGAACCACCGACTGCTCCCTGCTGCTGATGGGCCCGCAGTGGCGGGAGCGCGCCGACCGCCAGCAGAGCCTGCTCGGCCACAGCGGCTGCCGCATCGGCGGTAACGATCTCGACATTGCCCTGGCCTTCAAATGCCTGATGCCCCTCCTCGGGATGGGCGGCGAAACGGAGAAAGGCACCGCGCTGCCGATCCTCCCATGGTGGAACGCGGTGGCGATCAACGACGTGCCGGCGCAGAGCGATTTCTACAGCACCGCCAACGGCCGCCTGCTGAACGATCTGCTGCGCAGCGCCCGGGATGCCGACAAGGTGGCTCTACTGCTGAAGGTCTGGCGCCAGCGTCTCAGCTATCGTCTGGTGCGCAGCGCCGAAGAGAGCAAAATCGCCCTCTCCAGCGCCGCCAGCGTCGAAACCGCGCTGCCGTTTATTCAGGACGAGCTGGCCACCGCCATCGCCCAGCAGGGTCTGGAAGCCGCGCTGGATCAGCCCCTGACCCGCATTATGGAACAGGTGCGGCTCGCGCTCGACAGCAGCCAGACCACCCCGGATGTGATCTATCTTACCGGCGGCAGCGCCCGTTCGCCGCTGATCAAAAAGGCGCTGGCCGCTCAGCTGCCGGGTATTCCGCTGGCCGGCGGCGATGATTTTGGCTCGGTGACCGCCGGGCTGGCCCGCTGGGCGCAGGTGGTTTTCCGCTAGCCCTCGCCCGGCGCTGGCGCAGCAGGTCTGTCCTGATCCTGGCGCTGCAGATTACGCTGGAATATTCCTGGTCTCCCACGCAAAATGGCCTGTTCGTCCGGACAGGCCTGTCCACTCTCGCCCGCTTCCGGGGGCGTATTATCCATACCGTAGCCAGACGTCTGCGGTCAGTAATCTTTGCATGCCGCAAGGGGGCGTGATTGAAAAGGGTGTCTGCGATCTTCGCGGCGGTCCGGCGTTGTCGGCTGCGGCTCCTGGCAGGCTGGCTGCTCAGCTGTGGATTACTCTTGCTGCTGGTCGCCCCGCAGGCGCAGGCGGCGACGCGCCAGGTGGGCATTGATACTCCGGTCCAGTGGTACGCCGACGACAGCGGCCAGATGACCCTCGATCGCTTTGCCGCCCTGCCCGCAGACCAGCTCGCCACCACCCGGCAGATCCCCTCCTTTGGTTATTCGCGAAAAACCTGGTGGCTGCGCAGCGAGCTGCCGGGCACGTGGTTTGCCGGGGAGCCGCGTTGGCTGCAGCTGGGCCCCACTTTCGTCGACCATCTGACCATTTACTACCGGCCGCTGGGCAGCGATGGCCCGTGGACGCAGCGCATCTTTGGCGATCGCGACGGCGCCCGCGGAAGCGATCTGCATTATCGGGAAAGGGTGCTGATACTGCCCCCGCCGCCAACCGCCGCCGGCTATGAGCTGGTCTTTCGCCTGCAGAGCACCAGCACCCTGATCCTGCTGGCCTCGCTCTCCTCAGCGCAGGCGTTTGTGCAGCGGGCCACCGCTGACACCGCTTTCTGGAGCTTCTACTTCGGCCTGGCCGCTGTCGCCAGCGGTGTGGCGCTTTGGCTGGCGCTGGCCCTGCGCCGGCGTCTGCTATGGGGCATCTGTCTTTTCTCGCTCAATTATCCGCTGGTGGCCGCCCTGCACGGCTTCCCGGAGTGGTTCTTCGGCCACGCCGCGCTGCCGTTCCAGGATTTTATGATCAGTAGCCTCTCGCTGTTCAGCTATGCCACCGCCCTCTGGCTGCACAGCGAGATTTTTGATCTGAAGAAGAATATGCCGCGACTTCATCAGCTGCTGATCGCCGCCGTGATACTCAACCTGGTGCTGCAGGTCAGTATTCCGCTCGGGTTTTACGGCTTCGCGATGCAGATTGAAGGGGTAGTATTCATCATTATCACCCCGGTGCTGCTGTTCACCTCCTGGTGGCTGTGGCGCAAAAAAGCTATCGACCGTACCACCCTGCTGCTGGGTCTGCTGCCGCCGTTCTATGTCGTCGCCGCGGTGCTGGTGCAGTTGTCGATCCATGGGATTATCCCGTTCCATATGGCGATCTATTCCCTCTGGCAGTACGCGCTGATCGTCCACATCATTACGGTGCTGATCATTGCCATCCTGCGGGTGCGTGCTGAAAACCGCCAGCTGGAGCAGAAGCAGCGCCTGGCGCGCGAACTGCAGATTGAGCGTGAAGCCAGCTTCCACCAGCGGCAGTTTATGGGCATGGTGGCGCACGAATTCCGCACCCCGCTGGCGGTGATCCAGGCGGCGCTGGAGAATCTTCGCCTCTCGGCGGCCTCGACCAGCCAGGAGGCGCGCTTCGATCGCATCGGCCGCGCCGCCACCCGCCTGGTGCAGCTCACCGATAACTGCCTTGCCGACGCCCGGCTCGCCTCCCACGATCTGCACGTCGAGCGCCAGCAGACCGCCCTGCTGACGGTGATCAACATGGCCGCCTCGGTGGTGGCTATCTCCCATGATCACTACCTGAACATCCGCCAGCACGGCGCGGTGGAAAGCCCGCAGCTGCAGGCCGATGCCGGCCTGCTGTGCATCGCCATCGCTAATCTGCTGGATAACGCCGTCAAGTATTCGCCCCCCGGTGAAATCGCCATTGATATTCATTCCGATGCCGGGCAAACGGAGCTACGCATTCGCGACCACGGCCCGGGACTCCCCGCCGGACAGGCGGAACTGATCTTTGAGCGCTACCGCCGCGGCGAGCACACATCGCCGGTGCCAGGCGGCACCGGTCTCGGACTGTATGTTGCGCGTCAGATAGTGCAGGCTCATGATGGCAAACTGTGGCTGGCCGAGCATGGCCCGGACGGCTGCACCTTTATTCTCACCCTCCCCACGGTTGCTTAAGAGGAGAACGACGTATGGCTTTACGGCTGGCGATAATTGAAGATAACGCCGATCTGCTGGATGAACTGCTGGCCTGGCTGGGCTATCGCGGCTTCGAGGTGTGGGGGACGCGTAGCGCCGAAGCCTTCTGGCGGCAACTGCACAGCCATCCGGTGGATATCGTGCTGGTTGATATCGGCCTGCCCGGCGAGGATGGCTTCAGCGTACTGAACTATCTGCATGAGCTGGGGCACTACGGTCTGGTGGTGGTCAGCGCCCGCGGTCAGCAACAGGATAAACTGCAGGCGCTGAGCCTTGGAGCCGATGCCTATCTGATCAAACCGGTAAACTTCGCCCATCTTGCCGAGACCCTCACCGCCCTCGGCGCGCGCCTGCGCCAGGACCGTCCGGCGGCTCCGCCTGCGGAGGCGATCGGCACGCCGCCGGCCGTCTCCCCCGGCAGCTGGCGTCTGCAAGAGGATAAATTGATTTCACCCGACGCCCGGACGCTGGAATTAACCCAGCAGGAATATCGCCTGGTGGAGCTCCTGATGCGCAATCGCAACGAAGTGTGCAGCAAACTGGATCTCCATGCCTGCCTGTTTTCCCATGAAAGCGAGCCTGACCTGCACCGGATCGACGTGGTGGTTAGCCGCCTGCGTCACAAGGCACGCCAGCAGGGGATCCACCTGCCCGTTCGCGCAATCTTTGGTAAGGGACTGGCCTTTATTTCCTGAACGACGGGGCGCGTCGGCGGCCGCGCGGGATATAAAAACTCGTAAGTGTTAATTTTTCTCATTTTCTGAGAGAAATGAGAGGAATGAGACTGACGATGACCTTAAGAACTTTCTTATAGTGCTAGCACATCAGGATGATGGCGTAAGATTTTCACAGGACAGAAAAGCATATAACAAAACGTATTAGCCGTTCGCGGCAAATTCTGACACCATGCAACACAATCAGGGTAAAAACGATGGCCATGCAAACGTGGTTAGTTTTATTGCTATGCATTTTTTTCTTCAGCATCTCTGTATACAGTTTTATTTCCTATCTGAAAGACAGGAGGCGGCAGAAATTTACTTTTAACGATAAGCGTTCGATGCGTCGTAAATAATTCACTTTAAAATAGTAAAAAATTATTGTAGGTACTTTTATATCTTCAACACACCGCATACGCCCGGAGGATTTGTCACAGCATGGCGTTATGTTTTGCGTAAGGAAATAACGCCATGAGAAACATTAATGTCACCATCAACACCCGCAACGCCTTTGTCCGTGAATCGCTGGTGGCCATGGTCAATGACCTCACCCGGGGCGATCTGCGGGCGCGTTTTTCCTGGCGTAACACCGATCTGTCAGCTGAAGATATCATTATCTGCGAAGTGATCCCCGGGGAAATATACCTGTGTAATACCCTGATTAAGAACAGAAAAAGAGGAAGCTCGCTGATTATTCTCCATAGCTATGACCAGCTGCCGGAAGATGAGTTCATGATTAATTGCCTGAAAGGGGTCATTTTTGTTTCGCTAAAAACGGCCAGTATTCCGCAATTGCTGACGATCATTAAAAGCGAGCTCCAGCATTGTATGACCCCCACGGCTACCGACGCCGCAGGCCGGGAACTCAGCTGCGCCAGCTGTCCGCATCGCGTGTTATCGCGATCGCAGACCGCCGTAGTGCACGGTATTCTCGAAGGGCTGGATATGAGTAAAATCGCCGCCCTGCAGCGTGTGAGTCCCCGCACCGCCGCCTATCATAAGAATAAGATCATGGAAAAATACAGCCTGAATAATAATCATGAATTTTTCCAGTTTATGAATCTTTTACGAGAGCGCTGGTAGGTAAACAGCAGCACAAAAAATAAGATATTGACCTGGCTATATTGTCGGAAATCCGAAAATAGCCGCAGGATGCTAAAAAATATCCAGCGCTGGCGGACATAACGTTAAACTCTGACGCTTCCTCGGTATAAAGACATTACCGCCCGTCTTTATATAATAAAAAACACGCTACACGAGGAAAACTGATACTTCGTCACATTGCCCCTGACGTGCCTGTCAGGGGTCCTTTTTTCCTTGTGGAATAGCGCCCTCAGTGAAAGGGCGCGGCAGGATCAGGCTTCCGCTTTCTCCACTTCCCAGTCCGGCTGCGCTTCCTCGTCGGTCAGCAACCCTTCATTTTTCGACAGCATCGCGGTGGCGATGCCATTACCCAGCACGTTGATGGCGGAGCGCCCCATGTCGAGGAAATGGTCGATACCCATCAGCAGCAGGATCCCGGCGACCGGTATATTGAAGCTGGGGATCGTCGCCGCCAGCACCACCAGCGCCGAACGCGGCACCCCGGCGATACCTTTCGAGGCCAGCATCAGGGTCAGCATCATGACCGTAATCTCGCTAAAGCTCAGCGGCACGTTATAGGCCTGGGCGATAAACATCGCGGCGAAGGAGCAGTAGACCATCGAGCCAACGAGGTTGAACGAGTAGCCAATCGGCAGGACGAACGAGACGATATTGCGCGAGCAGCCAAACTTCACCAGTCGCTCAAGGGTCTTCGGATAGGCCGCTTCCGAGCTGCTGGTGGTAAAAGCCACCAGCACCGGATCTTTCAGCATGTTCAGCAGGCGGAAAACCTCTTTTTTCAGCACCATATAGCCGACGGCAATCAGCACCGCGCTGGTCAACAGCACCGCCAGGTAGTAGCCGCCGATGAATGAAGCATAGTTGAGCAGGATCCCCAGCCCCTGGGAGGCAATCACCGACGAGATGGCGGCGAAGATGGCCAGCGGCGCAACGTACATCACATAGCCCGTCACCTTCAGCATAATGTGCGACACCACGTTAAGGGCCGCCACCAGCGGAGCATTAAACTTCTCCCCCAGCGACGCGCCGGCGATGCCGAAGAACATCGAGAACACCACGATCTGCAGGATCTCGTTGTTGGCCATCGCCTCGGTGATGCTGGTGGGGATGGTGTGCGACAGGAACCCTTTCAGGCTCATGCCGCTGACCGCCAGGCCGGTATCCACCGCCTCTTTCGGCACCGCCAGGTTTAACCCGGCGCCCGGGTGCTGGAAGGTGACGATCACCAGCCCGACGAGAATGGATAATACCGAGGAGGTGATGAACCAGACCATCGCCTTGCCGCCTACCCGGCCGATGGTCGCCGTCTCGCCGAGGCGCATAATGCCGACCGTCAGGGTGCTGAAGACCAACGGCGCGATGACCATTTTGATCAACCGCAGAAACAGATCGGTGAGCAGCGTAATATTGTCCGCCCAGGCGGAAACGGTGGTTGGCGTCGCGTAGGCATGGATAGCCGCGCCGGAGAGGATCCCCATCAGCATAAAAACGACGATGAAGAGCGTGAGTTTGTTTGCGTTTGCCACAGCAATGACCCCTGATTATTTAACACGCTGATTTTTAAGTGCATATTTTATTATTATGAGAATGCACTGATTTATTCACCGCATAAATCTAATTAAAGCCCCCGCGGATACAACTATTTTTTGCTTTTTTAAACTAAAAGTTGATATCACCCCGGATATCGGCCGCGGGAGCGCCCGGCGTCGCGGCGGTTATCCAGACATTTCTCAACCTTCTTTTCATAATTCCTCCATTTTTACGGCCCCTTCCCTCACTAAACTAGTATCATTCAGCGAAACGCTTCAGGATGAGACCGTAAACTAATGAAAGGCAGTAACATACGTCGTTGGGGCGCCGCGCTGGCGGTAGTGATTATCGCCGGGGCCGCCTACTGGTTCTGGCACGATAGCGGGACGAGCGGCAGCGGCCGGGCGGCGCACGCCATGGCCGCTTTGGCGCCGCGCTGGCGCCGGTGCAGGCGGCCACCGCCACCGAAGAAGCGGTCCCGCGCTATCTCACCGGGCTGGGTACGGTGACGGCGGCCAATACCGTCACCGTCCGCAGCCGGGTCGACGGCCAACTGCTGAGCCTTCACTTCCAGGAGGGACAGCAGGTCAAAGCCGGCGACCTGCTGGCGCAGATCGACCCCAGCCAGTTTAAAGTCGCTCTCGCCCAGGCGCAGGGTCAGCTGGCGAAAGATCAGGCCACCCTCGCCAACGCCCGCCGCGATCTCGCTCGTTACCAGCAGCTGGTGAAGACCAACCTCGTCTCCCGCCAGGAGCTCGACACTCAGCAGTCGCTGGTGGTGGAATCCGCCGGCACGGTGAAAGCTGATGAAGCGGCCGTCGCCAGCGCCCAACTGCAGCTCGACTGGACCCGCATTACCGCGCCAATTGACGGCCGCGTCGGCTTAAAGCAGGTCGATATCGGCAACCAGATCTCCAGCGGGGATACCACCGGGATCGTGGTCCTTACCCAGACGCACCCGATCGACGTGGTCTTTACCCTGCCGGAAAGCAGCATCGCCACGGTGGTGCAGGCGCAGAAAGCGGGCAAAGCGCTCAGCGTCGAAGCCTGGGATCGCACCAATAAGCAGAAAATCAGCGTCGGCGAGCTGCTGAGCCTCGATAACCAGATCGATGCCACCACCGGGACCATCAAGCTGAAGGCGCGCTTTAGCAATCTGGACGACGCGCTGTTCCCCAATCAGTTCGTTAACGCCCGCCTGCTGGTGGACACCCAGCAGAACGCGGTGGTGATCCCTGCCGCCGCGCTGCAGATGGGCAACGAAGGGCATTTTGTGTGGGTGCTGAACGACGAGAATAAAGTCAGCAAACACAGCGTGACGCCCGGCATCCAGGACAGCCAGAAAGTGGTCATCAGCGCCGGGCTTTCCGCCGGGGATCGCGTGGTCACCGACGGGATTGACCGCCTGACCGAGGGGGCGAAGGTGGAAGTTGTCACCGCCAGCGGCAGCGAGCAGGCGCAGCCCGCTCCGCGCCAGAGCGGTAAACACGGAGCGCGTTCCTGATGCAGGTGTTACCCCCAGGCCGCACCGGCGGCCCGTCCCGGCTGTTTATTATGCGTCCGGTGGCCACCACTTTGCTGATGGTGGCGATCCTGTTAGCCGGGATCATCGGCTACCGCTTTCTGCCGGTCTCCGCCCTGCCGGAGGTCGATTACCCGACCATTCAGGTAGTCACCCTCTATCCGGGCGCCAGCCCGGACGTGGTGACCTCCGCCATCACCGCCCCGCTGGAGCGCCAGTTCGGCCAAATGTCAGGCCTCAAGCAGATGTCGTCGCAAAGCTCCGGTGGCGCCTCGGTAGTCACGCTGCAGTTCCAGCTGACCCTGCCGCTGGACGTCGCCGAGCAGGAAGTTCAGGCAGCCATTAACGCCGCCACCAACCTGCTGCCGAGCGATCTGCCCAACCCGCCGGTCTACAGCAAGGTGAACCCGGCGGATCCGCCGATCATGACCCTCGCCGTCACCTCCTCCGCCATCCCGATGACCCAGGTTGAGGATATGGTGGAGACCCGGGTGGCGCAGAAGATCTCCCAGGTTTCCGGCGTCGGTCTGGTGACCCTCGCCGGCGGCCAGCGCCCGGCGGTGCGGGTGAAGCTTAACGCCCAGGCCATCGCCGCCCTCGGCCTGACCAGCGAAACCGTGCGCACCGCTATCACCAGCGCCAACGTTAATTCAGCGAAAGGCAGCCTCGACGGCCCGGCCCGCGCGGTGACGCTTTCCGCTAACGATCAGATGCAGTCCGCTGAGGATTATCGCCGGCTGATTATCGCTTATCAGAACGGGGCGCCGATCCGGCTCGGCGATGTCGCCAGCGTCGAACAAGGGGCCGAAAACAGCTGGCTCGGGGCATGGGCCAACCAGCAGCGGGCCATCGTGATGAACGTCCAGCGCCAGCCGGGGGCCAACATCATCGACACCGCCGACAGCATTCGCCAGATGCTGCCGCAGCTCACCGAGAGCCTGCCGAAATCGGTGAAGGTGCAGGTCCTCTCCGACCGGACCACCAACATCCGCGCCTCGGTGCGCGACACCCAGTTTGAGCTGATGCTGGCCATCGCCCTGGTGGTGATGATCATCTACCTGTTCCTGCGCAACGTGCCGGCGACCATTATTCCCGGCGTCGCGGTGCCGCTGTCGCTGGTGGGGACTTTCGCGGTGATGGTGTTCCTCGACTTTTCGATCAATAACCTGACGCTGATGGCCCTGACCATCGCCACCGGCTTCGTGGTGGATGACGCCATCGTGGTGATCGAGAACATCTCGCGCTATATCGAAAAAGGCGAGAAGCCGCTGGCCGCCGCGCTGAAGGGCGCGGGGGAGATCGGCTTCACCATCATCTCCCTCACCTTCTCGCTGATCGCGGTGCTGATCCCGCTACTGTTTATGGGCGATATCGTCGGCCGCCTGTTCCGCGAATTCGCCGTCACCCTTGCCGTCGCTATTCTTATCTCGGCGGTGGTCTCCCTGACCCTGACGCCGATGATGTGCGCCCGTATGCTAAGCCACGAATCGCTGCGTAAGCAGAACCGATTCTCGCGGGCCAGCGAGCGTTTCTTCGAACGGGTGATCGCCGTCTATGGCCGCTGGCTGAGCCGGGTGCTGAACCATCCGTGGCTGACGCTCGGCGTCGCCCTGAGCACCCTGGCGCTGTCGATTATCCTGTGGGTCTTTATCCCGAAAGGCTTTTTCCCGATCCAGGATAACGGCATTATCCAGGGTACCCTCCAGGCGCCGCAGTCGGTCTCCTTCGCCAGCATGGCCGAGCGCCAGCGGCAGGTGGCCAGCATTATCCTTAAGGATCCGGCGGTGGAGAGTCTGACCTCCTTCCCGGCGCTGAACAGCGCCCGTCTGCAGATCAACCTCAAGCCGCTGGATGAACGCGACGACCGCGTCCAGACGGTGATAAGCCGCCTGCAGCAGGCGGTGGACAGCGTCCCCGGCGTGGCGCTCTACCTGCAGCCGACCCAGGACCTGACCATCGACACCACGGTGAGCCGCACCCAGTATCAGTTCACCCTGCAGGCAAACTCCCTCGAGGCGCTGAGCACCTGGGTGCCGCCGCTGCTCAGCCGCCTGCAGGCCCAGCCGCAGCTGGCCGACGTCAGCAGCGACTGGCAGGACAAAGGCCTGGCCGCCTATATCAAGGTGGATCGCGACAGCGCCAGCCGCCTCGGCATCTCAATGGCCGATGTCGATAACGCGCTGTACAACGCCTTCGGCCAGCGGCTGATCTCCACTATTTACACTCAGGCGAATCAGTATCGCGTGGTGCTCGAGCAGGATACCGAGGCGACGCCGGGTCTCGCGGCGCTGGAGAATATCCGCCTCACCAGCAGCGACGGCGGCATCGTGCCGTTGACCGCCATCGCCACGGTGGATCAGCGCTTTACCCCGCTGTCGGTGAACCACCTCGATCAGTTCCCGGTGACCACCATCTCGTTTAACGTCCCGGACAACTACTCGCTGGGCGAAGCGGTGGAGGCGATCCTCGCCGCCGAACAGTCGCTGGATTTCCCGACCGATATTCGCACCCAGTTCCAGGGCAGCTCGCTGGCCTTCCAGTCGGCGCTCGGCAGCACCGTCTGGCTGGTGGTCGCCGCGGTGGTGGCGATGTATATCGTGCTGGGGGTGCTGTACGAGAGCTTTATCCATCCGATCACGATTCTCTCCACCCTGCCCACCGCCGGGGTCGGGGCGCTGCTGGCGCTGTGGCTGGCGGGCAGCGAGCTGGACGTGATCGCCATCATCGGCATCATTCTGCTGATCGGCATCGTGAAGAAGAACGCCATCATGATGATCGACTTCGCGCTGGCCGCTGAGCGCGAGCAGGGCATGCCGCCGCGGGAGGCGATCTACCAGGCCTGTCTGCTGCGTTTTCGGCCGATCCTGATGACCACCCTCGCCGCCCTGCTCGGCGCCCTGCCGCTGATGCTGAGCACCGGCGTCGGCGCCGAGCTGCGGCGTCCGCTGGGGATCGGCATGGTCGGCGGTCTGATGCTCAGCCAGGTGCTGACCCTGTTCACCACCCCGGTGATCTATCTGCTGTTCGACCGCCTGTCGCTGCACCTGAAGCGCCGCTTCCCGCGTCAGGAAGAGGAGGCGTAAGTGAAGTTTTTCGCCCTCTTCATTTACCGCCCGGTGGCGACGATCCTCATCTCGCTGGCCATCACCCTGTGCGGCATTCTCGGCTTCCGGCTGCTGCCGGTAGCCCCGCTGCCGCAGGTGGACTTCCCGGTGATCATGGTTAGCGCCTCGCTGCCGGGAGCCTCGCCGGAGACCATGGCCTCGTCGGTGGCCACCCCGCTGGAGCGCTCCCTGGGGCGGATTGCCGGGGTCAATGAGATGACCTCCTCCAGCTCGCTGGGCAGTACGCGCATCATTCTCGAGTTTAACTTCGACCGCGATATCAACGGCGCGGCGCGCGACGTTCAGGCGGCGATCAACGCCGCGCAAAGCCTGCTGCCGAGCGGAATGCCCAGCCGGCCGACCTATCGCAAAGCCAATCCGTCGGATGCGCCGATCATGATCCTGACGCTGACCTCGGACACCTACTCCCAGGGTGAGCTGTATGATTTCGCCTCCACCCAGCTGGCGCAGACCATCGCGCAGATCGACGGCGTGGGCGATGTCGACGTCGGCGGCAGCTCCCTGCCGGCGGTGCGCGTCGACCTCAACCCGCAGGCGCTGTTCAACCAGGGCG
>OHBN01000150.1_pt1 | contig 31749 bp, 21 predicted proteins | sample 1577381 | NCBI WGS metagenome assembly OHBN01 (sample SAMEA3879520, study PRJEB24766) | human gut metagenome | biome: human-associated habitat; feature: feces | place: USA | collected 1985/1987
GACAGCTTATTCAAGTGCGCCAGTTTATGGCTTTCCTCTACTTTCTTTCACACTAATTACCTTCTTTCCTTCACGATTTCTATATTATTTCACGCAAATATCCTGCTATTACATTTTTCAGGACGTAATTCAGGCTATACACTACACTTTTCAGGACGTAATCTCGTGCCATCTCACGCTTTTCAGGACGTTACTTCAAAAACCGCCGCAACAGCTTCTCTTTTTTCTCATCATACCTCTGGTACCGTATCGGCAGATCCATCCATGTCTTTTTGTCCACGATACTCCGATAATGGCTGAAGGTCTCGAATCCGGTGCGGCCGTGATACCCACCCATGCCGCTCTCACCCACGCCACCGAAGGGCATGGCGCTGGTGGCGAGATGAATAATGGTGTCGTTGATGCAGCCTCCGCCAAAATGGCAGTGATCCAGGATCCGTCTCTGGGCTTTTTTATCTTCACTGAAGAAATACAGCGCCAGCGGATGGGGATGTTCCTCCACACAGCCGATCGCCCAATCCACAAAATCTCCCGCGGCAGCTTGGGTTCCAAAAACCTCGCCGCTAAAATCATTTTGTGCAATGCTTTTCTCCGTATCATACGCATTATAAGTCACCACCGGCAGGATCGGTCCGAAGATTTCTTCTTCCATCACGGCATCCGACCAGTCCACATCCGTCATCACCGTAGGCGCAATGCGCAACGTCTTCTCGTCGTACTGTCCGCCGCAGACGATTTTTTCCGCATCCATCAATCCCAGCAGTCTGTGAAAATGCTTTTCGTTAATGATTTTCCCATAATCCGGATTCTGCAGGGGATTTTCTCCAAACTGTCTCGAGATCTCCGCCCGGATAGCTCCCACCAATCGGTCGCGGATCCTGACATCACACAACACATAATCCGGTGCCACACAGGTCTGCCCGCAGTTTAGATATTTTCCGAATACGATCCTCCTCGCCGCCAGCGGAAGCTTCGCCGTAGCATCCACGATACAGGGACTTTTCCCGCCCAGCTCCAGCGTCACCGGGGTCAAATATTCCGCAGCACTTCTAAGCACCTCCCGTCCCACGGTCTTGCCTCCGGTGAAAAATATCATATCAAAGCGCTGCTGTAACAATGCCTGATTCTCTGCTCTGCCGCCAGTGATCACCGCCACATATTCCGTAGGGAAACATTCTTCCAAAATCAGTTTCAGCACTGCTGCCGTCGCCGGAGCATAGGCACTGGGTTTTACCACTGCGGTATTCCCTGCGGCAATAGCATCGATCAACGGATCCAGCGTCAATAGCACCGGATAATTCCATGGACTCATGATCAGCACGGTGCCATAGGGTGACGGAGACCGGAAGCTCCTCGCCGCGAACTGCGATAACGGTGTCGGCACTCTCTTTTCCCGCATCAGCCCCCGCAGGTGCTTCTGCATCCAGGTCAGCTCCGAGAGCGTCAGTCCGATCTCGCACATGTAGCTTTCCATCCGGCTTTTCCCAAGATCCTGTTGCAGTGCATCGTTCAATTCTGTTTCATGGCGCTGCAGGGAAGCCTTTAACTTTCCCAGCTGTTTTGCCCGGAATTCCCGGGAAAGTGTGGCTCCCGTGGCAAAATATTCTCTTTGTCTGCTTAATATGGTCCGGATCTCCTGCTCTGTCATACGTGCCTCCTATCTGCTCTTCTATTCTTTATACTATCCATTTTTCTGCCATAACGCAACCTCTCCACGATCATTCCGTCCAAAAACGGCGAAGCTTTTCACTCCGCCGCCCGCCTATTTCTATTTACTTTATTTCCACGCAAAATTTACCATTCCGTACACATAGATGAACAACACTGCCGCCGGCACAAAATATTTGAACACCGGCTTCATCCACGGCTGCACCTTTAAGCCTTTGCCGGCATTTGCTTCCTCCAGGAATTTGTCCCAGCCCCAGCCGATCTTATAACAGCAAAATACCGCCAACAGGATCGAACCTATGGGCATGATGTTATTCGACACCAGGAAATCCCAGAAATCGAGCCAGGTCGTCCCTGCTGCAAACGGTTGAAAATGAAATACACTGAAGCCCAGCGCTGTCGTCAGAGCCAACAGGAAACATCCGGCACCACACGCCACGCACCCTGCCGGTCTGGACCATCCGGTCAGTTCCCGGACCATGGCCAGAATATTTTCACACACACCCAGCACTGTGGACATGGCTGCGAACACCATGAACAGGAAAAATAAAGTTCCCCACCATCTGCCGCCTGCCATGTTATTAAATACGGTCGCCATGGTATCGAACAGAAGGCTGGGACCCGCCGTCACTTCCACATCATAAGTGAAGCATGCCGGAAATATAATGATACCGGCGATCACTGCCACCAGTGTATCCAGGATAATAATATGGATAGACTCACCCATGAGAGAACGGTCCTTGCCGACATAGCTTCCGAAGATCGCCATACCGCCCATTCCCACGGACAAGGTGAAAAATGCCTGATTCATGGCGCCCACCACCACAGAACCGGTGATTTTAGAAAAATGAGGGATCAGATAGAAGCTCAATCCCTCTCCTGCTCCCGGAAGTGTAAAGCTGTGCACCGCCAGCACCAGCATCAGCACGATCAATGCTGACATCATATATTTGGTAATACGCTCCAGCCCACCCTGCAGATGGAAGCTTAAAATGACAAAAGCGATCAGCAAGGTGACTAGCAGATATGTCACATTCACCGAGGGCGTCGTGATCATTTTCTCAAAACCGAAATCCTGATTCTGCCCTGTCAGAAATTTTACAAAATAATAGAGGATCCATCCGGACACCACCGCATAGAAAGCGATCAGCGCAATGTTTCCAATGAGACAGACGATGCCCCACAGATTCCATTTGCCCCTGCCGCCGGACAGTTTCCGATACATATAAAGGGGACTCGTCTGCGCCGCGCGCCCCACGGAGAATTCCATGATCATGGTGGGCAGGCCCAGCACGATCAGGCAGATCACGTAGATCAGCATGAAGCTTCCGCCACCGTTCTGCCCGCACATCCACGGGAATTTCCACACATTTCCGCAGCCGATGGCACACCCCGCCGACAGCATGATAAATCCCAAACGACTCCCCAGTCTTTCTCTGTTTTCCATACCTCTGATCCTTCCCAAAACCACTTATTCTAAACACGGGATACGGCATATATTTTTGCTGTTTTCCCATATTTTCGCCATCTTTTCGCATTGACAGCCCTATTTTCTCATTATATAATTTTCTTAAATATTTGAAAAACAAATTATTTACATTGCATTGATCGAAGAATTGAATTTACAATATAGAAAGAGTATCTACCCTATGGATGTCAAAAATCTGGAAACCTTTGTTATGGTGAACGAACTGAAGAGCTTTACGCTGGCGGCCGGACGTCTGGGTTATACCCAGTCCACCGTATCCTTTCAGATCAAACAGTTGGAAAAGGAGCTGTCCATCCCTCTGTTTGAGCGGATCGGGCATACCGTAACCCTGACCAATGAGGGGGAGAAGCTGTTACCCCTGGCCCAGCAGATTCTGCGTCTCGCCGCCGAAGCCACCCACATCAGCGGCAACACCGCCCCGGAGGGTCTGGTGCGGATCGCCATTGCAGAATCCCTGGCCAGTTGGGAATTTCACAGCCGTTTTAAAGATTTTCATGAAAAATATCCCGGAATCCGGTTGAAGATCATTGCTACCAGCACCGATGAAATGTTCCAGATGCTGGGACAGAATCAGGTGGACATTGTATACACGCTGGACCGCCGTATTTTTAATCACAATTATGTGACCGCTTTCGAAGCTCCGGTGGATATTCACTTCGTCACCGGTGCCGGTCACCCCTTAGCCGGACAGACTCAGATCACCCTGGAACAGATTCTGGAATACCCGCTGATCCTGACAGAGAAAAACATGAGTTACCGGGCTGCACTGGATGATCTGCTCTCCCAAAACGGTAGGGAGACCATGCCTATCATGGAAGTGGGCGATACCCAGCTGATCCGCAATCTTCTGTGTCAGGGTCTCGGCATCTCCTATCTGCCGGAGTTCGTGATCGCAGAGGACCTGGCAAAGGGAAGTCTCGTCAGTCTCCCCATGGCGGAGATTCAGCCGGATATCTGGCGGCAGCTTTTATATCACCGGAACAAATGGATCTCACCGGAATTGAAATGCGTAATAAAATACCTGCAGGAGGAATAATCCCCTGCAGGTTTTCTATTTTGTCATCTTATCATCTGAAATTTCTAGAATCCCATCAGCAGGCCAATACCATGTACCAGGAAGGCTGCCACCCATGCCACAAAACACTGCCAGAGTACCACTGCAATGGCCCATTTTCCACCCAGTTCTCTGCGAACAGAAGCGATGGCGGCCACACAGGGAGTATACAGCAGACTGAATACCAGTAATGACGCGGCTGCCAACGGGGTAAGTACGGTGGCAATGCTGCTGCCGAACAATACTTCCAGGGTTGCTACCACACTTTCTTTTGCCATGAATCCGCTGATCAGAGAGGTACAGATCCGCCAGTCACCCAGGCCGAGCGGTCGAAACAGCGGTACCAGCAGACCGGATACCATAGCCAGCATACTGTTTGCCGAATCCTCAACGAGATTCAGTTTCAGGTCAAAGCTCTGCAGGAACCATACCACGATGGTGGCAATGAAGATCACAGTGAATGCTTTCTGTAAAAAGTCTTTTGCCTTTTCCCACAACAGCTGCCCTACATTTTTGGCTCCCGGCAGACGGTAGTTCGGCAGTTCCATTACAAAAGGCACCGGTTCTCCCTGGAATAACGTGCCCCGGTATAAAAATGCTACCAGAATTCCCATAAGGATACCAAACAGATACAATGCCGACATGATCAGTCCGCCCTTTCCCGGGAAAAATACGCTCACGAAGAACGAATAGATCGGTAATTTGGCGGAGCAGCTCATAAACGGTGTCAGCAGGATCGTCATTTTACGGTCTCTCTCACTGGTCAGTGTTCTCGTGGCCATGACCGCCGGGACCGTACATCCGAACCCGATCAGCATCGGCACAATGCTTCGTCCGGACAGACCGATCTTTCGAAGCAGCTTATCCATAACGAACGCCACACGGGCAATATAGCCGCTGTCCTCCATCAGAGACAGGAAGAAAAACAGAGTGACCACGATGGGCAGGAAGCTCAGTACACTGCCCACACCGGTAAAGATACCGTCTATTACAAGGCTTTGGACCGCACTGTTGACATGAGCTGCCGTCAATGCCGCATCAGTGATCTCCGTCAATTTTCCGATTCCCAGTTCCAGCAGTCCCTGGAGCCATGCTCCGATGACATTGAAAGTCAGATAGAATACCAGCACCATGATCAGGATAAAACAGGGAATTGCCGTATATTTTCCGGTGAGGATCCGGTCAATCTTCTCACTGCGGATCCGTTCCTTACTTTCTTTGGGTTTTACTACTGTCTGCTCACATAATCTCTCGATAAAATCAAAACGCATATCGGCAATGGCTGCACTTCTGTCCACGCCACGCTCCGCCTCCATCTGACAGACAATATGCTCCAGCATTTCTTTTTCATTTTCATCCAGCTGCAGCTTCTCCAGGATCAGATGGTCTCCTTCAATGGCTTTGTTGGCTGCAAAACGCAGGGGCAGCTTCGCAGTCTCCGCATGATCCTCGATCAGATGGCATACCGCATGGATGCAGCGGTGTACGGAACCGTCATGATCGTTTTTATCGCAGAAATCCTGCCGCAGCGGCCGTTCCTGATATTTTGCCACATGGACTGCATGACGGATCAGTTCATCCACGCCTTCGTTTTTCGCAGCGGAAATGGGGATTACGGGTACTCCCAGGAACGCTTCCATGGCGTTCACATCGATGGAGCCGTGATTGCCGGTGACTTCATCCATCATGTTCAGAGCTACGACCATGGGAATGTTCATTTCCAACAACTGCATGGTCAGATACAGATTACGCTCGATATTCGTCGCATCCACGATATTGATGATAGCTCTGGGTTTCTCATACAGGATAAAATTACGGGATACGATCTCTTCACTGCTGTAAGGGGACATGGAATAAATACCGGGCAGGTCTGTCACCAAAGTATCCGGATACCCTTTGATGGAACCGTCCTTACGGTCTACGGTAACTCCGGGGAAATTTCCCACATGCTGATTCGAGCCGGTGAGCTGATTGAACAGTGTAGTCTTGCCGCAGTTCTGATTTCCCGCCAGGGCGAACGTTAATGTCGTTCCCTCCGGCAGAGGATTCTCGTCTTTTTTCGAATGGTATTTTCCATCCTCACCTAAACCCGGGTGCTCCGCATCCGTCACCCGGTCCAGCCCTTTATGTTCTCTTGTTCTCTTCGATATAGGTGCGATCTCGATCTGATCCGCTTCCGCCAGCCGTAACGTAAGTTCATAGCCGTGCACCTGCAATTCCATGGGATCCCCCATCGGAGCCAGCTTTACCACCGTCACCTCTGCTCCCGGGATCATACCCATATCCAGGAAATGCTGTCTGAGTTCTCCAGAACCACCGACGGTTTCGATCACGGCGCTTTTGCCGATTTTCAATTCTTTCAGTGTCATAACACTTCTGTATCCTTTCGTATCTCAACATTTTAATGTACTGTGTTGTAACAGAAGTATTATAGCGCATTTGGTATTGAAAATCAGTATCAATTTGCATTTTTTATTTCCATGATTTTTTTTAAAAAATTTTTCAAAAATGGAATAAAAATGTAGAAAAAATTGACGAAAACAGTTACACTTAAAATAGCATCAATAAAAATAGGGAGGGAACTTATGAATATGAATATAAAAGAAAATAATAAATATCGTTATACGGATACCGCGGAACGCAATATCAGAATGAACCGGTTCTATATTATCGCTTCTTCGCTTTTGGCGATCGTGTTCCTGTTTTATCTGTGGTTAAAACTGGCAAATCACAACATTGCACCCATTGTTACATACGCAAATACCATTCTGATCGCCGTTTTCTGTGTAGTAAATGCCGTGACACACCTTCGAAATAAGGCGACACGACTATTAAAAGTCTTCGCTACCATCGAGATCGGCATTGAGTATTTGTTGGTCGGTTTACAGACAGATGCAAGTTTCATTCACTATGCGCTGATCGCCATTTTCATATTACAGATTCCTTATTATGAGAAAAAATCTCTGAAGAAAACCGCTTTGGGATTATTCGTGCTCTACCTGATCGTCATGATCGTTCAGGCTACGAAGGGAATCTACGGTCAGGATGTGAATGCCGTCTGCTCTACCCTGCTGGTATTTCTGATTGGAATCATTATTTTGGAAACCGGTAAGATTACTATATTATTTAACAATGATGCCATCGGTTCTTCCCGGGAAGAACATAACCATGTAAAAGAAGTACTGGATAATGTTCTGGACGTATCCCAGACCGTACATCAGGAAACCACCAAAACCACAGATCTTATGAACCAGCTGGTACAAACTACGGAATCTGTAGCCAACAGTATGCGGGAGATCTCCTCTGCCACCAATATGACTGCCACCAGCATCGAAGAACAGAGCCAGATGACCGGTACGATTCAGAATGCTATCGAGCAGACCGGTCATATCTCCGAGCAGATGGTGCAGATCGCCGAAGATTCTAACGAAAGCATCCGTAAGAACATGGCTGCTATGGAATCCTTAAAACAGCAGTCCGCCATGATCAAGGATACCAACCATTCCGTCACCGACGCCATGGCAAAATTACAGGAAAAGACAAAAGAGGTGGAAACTATCGCCGGAAGCATCATGGCAATCTCCGGTCAGACAAATCTTTTAGCCCTGAACGCTTCCATCGAAAGTGCCCGTGCCGGTGAAGCCGGACGCGGTTTCGCCGTTGTAGCACAGCAGATCCGTCAGCTCGCAGAGCAGACCAAGAGCTTTACCGAAGAGATCACCAAGATTACCAACGAGCTGAATGTCAATGCCAACATGGTAGTCAACACTATCAACGGTTCCATTGAAGCTACCGAACAGCAGGGCGAAAAGATCCTGGCCGCTTCCGAGACTTTCGAACAGCTGAACAAAAATATGGAAGCACTGGCTTCCCAGGTGGAAGAAGTAAATCACCACATTCTGGGATTGTCAGAATCCAATAATAAGATTATGGAAAACATCTCCCAGCTGTCCGCTGTAACCGAAGAAGTCACAGCTAATGCCGAACAGGTGCACACCATGAGCCAGAACAACCTGGATTGCGCAGAACAAGTAAAAACGGCAGTAGAACATATCCGCTCTACCACCGATGAGATGGGAACGCAGGAGGGGTAACCCTCCTGCGTTCTTTGATCTTACTATTTCAATTTCAAACCGTCTTTAAAAGCATTTCCTACTTTATCTCCCATTGCAAGATAAGTATTATTCACAGGATCATAGCTGATTGGCTTCAATTTCTTCGGATCGATCTTGCCATCCGTCAGGATGCTTTCGTCCGCATTGACGTTGACGATATCGCCCACCAGAATGCCGTCTTCAAAACTTTTCACCTTACATTCCAGCGCCATGGGAAGTTCATCGATCAACGGTGCATTGACAAAATCACTCTTGGCTGCATGGAAACCGGACTTTGAGAATTTATCAGGTACTTTCTTCGCAGATTCCACGCCCACATAGTCGCAGGCTACCACGGTATCTTCGGTTCCGATACTTACGGTAAATGCTCCGGTCTTTGCCAGATTCTCCGTGGTCTTATGCTCTGACATACTGATGGAGATCTCATTCATGTCCGTAATGATTCCCCATGCTGCGTTCATGGCATCGGGTACTCCATTTTCGTCATAAGTTGCAATGATCAGCACCGGCATGGGATACATTACCGGCTTTGCTCCAAAATTTACTCTGCTCATATTCGTCCTCCTTGTACTAAATTAATTTTTCCTTCCATTCTGCTTCCCGGAATCCGGTCAACACCAGATCCCCGTCCACGACAAACGGCCGCTTTACCAGCATTCCGTCCGTGGCCAGCAGCCGAAGTTGTTCCTCTTCCGTCATGTTCGGAAGCTTGTCCTTCAACTGCATGTTCTTATATAACAACCCACTGGTATTGAAGAATTTCTTTAACGGTAGCCCACTTCTGCTCTGCCATTCTTTTAATTCTTCGTAGGTGGGGTTGTCCTCTACAATGTGACGATCTGTATAGGTGATATTATGTTCCTCCAGCCACTTTTTTGCCTTTTGACAGGTGGAACATTTGGGGTATTCTATAAATAGCATGGGGACCTCCTAAATGTAGCAAAATTTATTTTTTAACTAAAGTCATTATAATTCACTTGATTATCTTAATTCAAGGTATAAATTTCTTTATATACTTCAATATAAAAAGTCCCCCGCCTCACGGCGAAGGACTACACTTTCGACCCAACCATTTATATCCCGCATATCGGTCAGCGGTAAACTTTCATTACACCTACATTCTATCAAGCACGCAGGCGAAAATCAATAGTATTTTTCATCTGCAAATACTTCTCTATCAATTTCGGCTGTATCAACGGATACGTCCACTCCTCCGGCAGTTCGTCCAAGAGTACTATCTTCTCCATCTCGCTATGCAGTTCTGTCGCAAATTCTGTTATCTCCGCATAGCAAAGCAGCCCAAAGGATTCTTCTCCCGTATCATTTACTCTGGTCTTCCCGGTTACAGAGTATACACACAGGGGCTTCATATCGAACCTGATTGCACCGGTTTCTTCCTGCAATTCTCTTTTCGCCGTTTCAAGAATGCTTTCACCGGCTTCTCTATGTCCACCCGGAACTTCATAGGTGTCTCTTTCTTTATGCTTGCAAAATACCCATTTCCCATTGCTCTGTGAGACGATCACCGCAAACTTCAACAGGGAATCATCCACTGAGTCATAAAATTTTACTTCCAGCATTTTCTTTCCTTGCCCTCTCAATTAAATCTGCCTTGAAACAAAATGTACCGTTTCTTTTCTCTGCTCAAGTATGTAAGGTATCAGTTCCAATGGATATACCTTCGTGTCCTTCCTTAGTTCCTCCAGCGGAATCCAACAGAAATCCAGATTGATTCTCTCATGATCCAATTCATCATATCCATGAAACACCCCATCCATAGGAATACTATCGTCCAGTAAATGAACATTATAATATAAGCAGATCTGGTGGCAGGGTCTCTTTCCCCATGGAAAATAAATTTCGCCTATAGCCAGCAGATTATCTACCTCTATCTCAGCGTGAAGTTCTTCTTCAAACTCCCGTTTCAGCGTTTCCATGCTGGTCTCCATAGCAGCAACATGCCCGCCGATGATAGCATAGTCATCATTTTTCGGACGTTGCAACAGGATCTTTTCATTATGGATCAATATACCGCCAACCCTGTAGGAAAATACAAAATCATCGTTTTTAAATAGAATGTCCATGTGATCTCCCTTCACGTCAGATATACTCATCCTGTTTTACCTAAACTTTAAAATCAAAACTGTTATTCCCACGGAAATCATCATAAGCCCAAGCAAAATGACCAGCGCAATAACCTTTGCATTTTTCTCCATAAATCGGATAGGTGTCCCATACTTTTCATCAATGTTTGCATCTCTTCGCTCATTCCTGATATTCTGCTCCCACTCCAGATCCTTCAGTTTCATATATTCGTCATAATGGCGTTTTTCCAGACGGTCTTCCTCTTCGCGTACCAATAATTCCAGGTTTTCTTTATAAGAAGCCCCACAATTACTACACCCCTTTTCGTCTGTGCTTTTTCCCCTTATCTTATTATCACAGTATTCACAGGTAAATTCATAATCACTTGCAGGTTTATAAACCGGAGGCTCGCCGATTTCAAAATTGTAGTATTTATGACGTATCAGCTTATATTTTTGAATTGCCTGCATTGTAGTACTTATATATTCCGTTTCCTGTGTAATGGCTTCTTCCTGGGATTTCATATATTCTAAATACCTTTGATGCATGGCCCGTTTCTTTAACTGATACTCCTTGTTCTTTCCAAAATTACCGCCACAGGTTGGACATTTTTCATTCGCAGAAGATACCTTGGATCCGCAAAACTCACAGGTAAATTCAAAATTCTCCTGAAAATGATCCTTTTTGTAGGAAATGTACTTAACCGGTTTCAGGTCCTTACGTGCTCTAATGCCCGAAAAGAAAAACAAGTATATAAGTAATAACAGGCCAAAGGTAATTGCTATATTAAAAAATACTGTTGAAAACAAACTGAAAAATTCCATAATAATGTGTCATTCCTCTTTCGTATCAGTCATAATATTTTAAACACAATGTAGTTCTGAACATCATTCTGCCATGACAAAAATTAGCAACTTTATAGTTTTATTTCCAATTCAAGGCAATTCCATTCTTCCCCCATTACAGTATACTTTTCTATCTCATCTTGAGGTACCTCCTCAAAGCCTGTTGCCTTATAGCAATAATAAGCAGATTCATTATTCTCAAAAACTCCTAATGAAACTTTATTAGCACCATATATATCTTTGGCATATTTTAATCCTAATTTCAGCATATTTTTCCCATACCCCTGTCCGCGTTTTTCCGGATTAACAATTACAAAGCCAAACCGTAACTCCTCAAAGGATTCTCTCGGTCTTCTCATAGTAAAAAATCCTGCTATCTCATTATCATCAATAGCAGTAAATGCCATAAGATTACTTACCGTGTTGAACTGCTCCACAGAAATTGGATATTCCCCCAAAACTCCTGCTGTCCATTTATAAAAAGATTTCTCATCCTTTATCCATGACATAATTGTTTCCGCATCGTTTTTATTATAGGGTCTTAATCTTAACATACTACCGCACTCTCTCATTCGTTTATAATATTATTTATCATATCCTGCTTGCCATTCGTGTACGCCACCCTATCGTCTGCGTACTTACCTTCTAGTTTTTCCTTTAACTTCTGATATTGCAAAGCCACATCCCCACTCTGCCATAAATTCGTCAAGAAACGCTTGCATTACAGCCTGTCTGTGTTCTGCCATTTTCCTTCCCTCAGCCGTATTCATCATGTCTTTCAGCAAGAGCAACTTTTCATAGAAATGATTAATGCTTGTAGAATCTTGATTATTCCGATACTCTTCTTTGTTCATTCCCATTTTAGGTTTTATTTCCGGATCATAAATCTTTCTTCCCTTACTACCGCCATATGCGAACGTTCTGGCAATTCCAATAGCTCCTATAGCATCAAGTCGGTCTGCATCCTGCACACATTTTCCTTCTATAGTATCAGGTACGACTGAGTCAGTTCCTGCAAATGAAACCTCATCTATAATTTTGCATACCGCCTCTATCCTTTCACCCTCTATTGTATTAGTTGTCATAAAATCAACTGCATTTTTCTTGACAGTATAAGTATCCGGAGAAAGCTTAATATCGTCCACATCATGTAACAGAGCTGCCAACTGCACTGTTTTAACATCTGCATTTTCCTGTTTTGCGATTTTAGTAGCCAGTTCATATACTCGTATCGTATGATAATAGTCATGACCACTACTGTCTCCTGAAAATATACCTTTTATAAACTCTAATTCATCATCCGTCATCTTTTCTCCTGATCCCCTCAAAGTAATATATTAATTTTTTCAAATTCATTAATATCCTACAAGTAGCGTCAAGCCAAAACCATTCTACTTTGTCAAAGTCTATTTGATTTCGCAATGTCCACTGTAACCGCTTCCCACATATGATATATTCGGTATTTTCTTAATTTTACGCTTTACTGTTGCAATGCCAATTCCCAATTTTTTTGCCATATCAGCTGTTGTTACTCGTGGATTTTCCTCTATCATTTTAATTTTTTCTTCTTGAGTATCATCTTGCGTGCCATTTTGCTTCAACTGTGTTGCATAACCAGCGCCATAATTCAGATTATACAAAGTCAGTGTAAAATCATCATTATCTGCCTCAAATACCGGCATCTTAGTCTCGTCAAATTCCACCTGTTCCTCATAGTCTGCCAATTCCTGAATACAATGTTGTAAGATCTATTTCCGGCATATCAACACCTCCATAACCTTCATTGCAAACTAATTTTATAAACAGAATTATTTGTACTTCCCTCTGCTTCTACATAACCTGTCCCAACCAATATTTTTAAATACCTTCTTACAGTTGCTGCTGATTTTCCGCTAACTTCTTCCGCCTCTTTCGGCGTTATTTCCCCTTTTTCTTCAATAATTTTAATTATTTTTTCCAACTTATAAAAATCGCTTGCTTTCAAAACTTCGCTCAAAACTTCGCTCAAACTTCGCTCATTTTTTTCATCAACTTCGTTCGTTTTTGATTGATTTAGATTCCTAGTAAACTCTTCATGTATAAACAGCCTCGTTATAAAATAACTTCTATCTTCATCCGTCTCAAATTCCGGTTTTGGAGAACCATTCGCCTCAAGCGCATCTAAAATTTTCTTAAATCCGGTGTTTCTCCCCTCTGTCAAATGCAATTCTTTTAAGAAATCCCCAATTCGACGATTTCTATAACGACGATTTGATACACGGAAGCTTTTTAACCCTTCAATTGTAACCGAGCGGTCAGGTCCAGGGAAGCTTACAATTTCAACTCTGTCATTTTCAACACGGACCTCGATTGGCTCACGCTCATCATATGCCCGGTGATAAACAGCGTTCGATAATGCTTCTTCCACCGCTGCATACGGAAAATTAAAGAAACGATCTGCTTCCGCTCTATCCGGATGTTTTACAACTTTTTCTGTAATAATCACATTTTTGATATACTGCAATGCATCCCGAAGTTGTTGATGAATTGGGCCTTTAAAAGTTTTCTCGATAATATCATTACCACCAAGTCCACTTGGGAACTGTACCACATCAATCTGGGTATACGGAAAGAACTTGTCCGGTTCCATACTAAAAAACATCAAACCCACATTTTTAGGTTTAGTGTATTCTGGCAAAGCACTAACAATATTCATATCTTGGCACACTTCAACAAAATCCCCCGTTTTTGCCTTCTCATACAAGGAGCTCTTTATCTCCTTCAGATAATTTTGAATAAGCGTAATATTTAAATCCGACATCTCCGCCTGATGATTTACACGATCATCAAAGGGAACTCTGTTTGCAAGATTAAATAAATCCTTTTCTTCATCATCTGATGGTTCTACTGTATTTGATGCCTTACGGATGTAATGGATTCTCTCCTTGTTATCCTTTTCCATAGTCTTCGGTGATGAATATGGTCTATTATCTCCGCCCGGACACCAGATAACAATAAACTGCTTATCCTGATAAGTTTCCTTACCAATAATCGGCATATAAGCAGGTCGAATAAGCTTACATTTTGCAAATATTTCCTTCTGATATTTATCAAGCTTTTCAGCTGGCACACCCTTTAGAGGATATACTGGGCGACCATTCTCTTCCTCCACACCTATAACAATATAACCACCACCCCAGTTGTCAAGGTCATTGGCAAATGCACAAATGGTTTTCAAGGAAGCTACCGGATCCCATGTTTCTTTAAATTCAATTCTTGCCCATTCGACAACTTCGCCGGATAGTAATGTTTTTATGTTTGTTGGAATTGCCATAATTGTCCCTTTCCTTCTGACCAAAATCTAATTTATCACATAAAGTATCTAAAATCATATGGTCTATCATAAACAACTAAATCTTGCTTAGCAACCCTCGATAATGTCTTAGCAAAATCTAACGTTACAGGCAAAATCTTATATAATCCATCCCCACTATTCCAGTTCATTTTTGTAAGCATTAAAATCTCATCTACTAATTCTTCTGCCGAAGATTTTCCCATAAATCTTTTTACCAATAATGGAGCTGGTATTCCTCTACTATTCTTGTAATAATTCAATTTTTTGCCAGCTAATTCATCATGTTGAACACTTCCATGTGTCCAAATTAGAAATGTATCTTTACCAAGTGGAATAACTGTTCCTCGTTGGATTGGAAAAGGTGTTGCAGTATCATTCTGAAATCTTATTGCCCTCCATGCCGAAAATTCTTGAATTTGCAATAGTTCAATATTATCCACTCCTGCAAGTCCTTTGGTTATGCCTTCCATTTCTTCCTTTGTGAAATGCGTTGTCTTATGTATTACAATTCGATTCAGTTTATGCAAAGGAACCGATTCATCATAAATTCTTTTCAAATTATTCATAAGACGACATGCATCTCCACTCCTCATATAGGGATTTCTCTGTATAATCTGAGGATCTTTTAACGGACGTAAGTACAATTCCATACCATTTCCTTCCGAATCAAACAACTGACTACAGCCGATGGAAATTTTTTCGTCATTTTTTATTGATTGTACATAACTTAATCCAATATATGCTGTATCATATCTTGTTATCCTAGGCTTCCACAGTTTTCCTATAGCCTTTGCATATATAGCAATAGAAAGTCCCCACATGATTTTCGCCATGTCATTCTTAGTATGCACTGATCTTTCTTCTATTATCTGTGTAACAATTCCTTTTCCTGCGCAATATATCTTCAGTGAATCATGCAAATCAAAATATACATTTTCGTTTTTAAACTCTCGCATTTTACTTAACTGATTTGGAATATAGATTACCAATACATCAAATTCATGCTTTTCTCTTTCCATTACATCAATATATTGGCAAATTCCATTAAAGAACTCTTGAGCAGATGTTTTTAGGGCTTCACTTAAAGAATATCCCATAAACCTTTTAGTATCATCACCATTTGGAATATCCAATCCACATTTAAACACATCATGAAATCCAATATACTCCGGCAAAAACGCCTTATCCTGCTTTAAAGTTGTTGCATGATGCCTATTTAGTTCATTTAAGTGTTCCCATATATCTTTTGCACATTCTCTAGGCGACAATACCGCTAATCGCACACTCCTATTAACATATGATTCTAATGGTCCATAATTAATTAATCCTTTTAACTGATTAACCGCAACGCAACCATCATTATCATAATCAAAAACAAGTTCTGTTTCCTTTGCCAAATAACATTTATCAATACTACCTGTTCCATAAAAGCGAATTCTTTGTGTATTAAATTCTATTATTGCATTTCCTAATTCAAAGATTAATTTCCCATTGTTTGATAGTTTTCTAATCCAGATATCAATCTTTTCATCCATTTGCTTATTATACAGTTTTGATATTTCATTATTTACGATACTTTGGTAGCTAAACCTGTCCAATTGGGATTCATCACTTTTTAATACATGTACTGTAGGTAATAAATTCATAATTACATTATCATCAACAAATGATAATGATATTTTAATTGCATCATAGACAAAACAATTATTTATTAATCGTCTGCTACTTCTATCAAAATATTTATTTTTCCCATATGCAATCAAGCCTATACTTATCAAGAATTTTTCTATGATTTCATAAAACATGCCAATAACATCAGAATTTTCCAATTTCATCATGTATGTAGGAATATCCATTTCCTCAATATTACTAATAATTTTATCTGCAAAAGCTTCTAATATTCCGTTCTTGCTACCTAATGCCCATACTTTTCCTTTATGCAAAATTGCAACACAAGAATCATTTATTGTTGCCCTTAATTCTTTCCAAGTACTAATGTTTGAACTAAATACATAACATTTTTTAGGGAATTGTATTGCATGCAAAGCATTGGTTATCGCAATTTCGGTATGCCTTCCTATTGAATTATATGTAATCTCTTGCTTCTTATCATTAGCTTTCCATAATTCATCTATATTAGAATTATTTAAATTCATTGCCACATATATACTATACATAAGGTCATCAAAATCTTCTATTTCAATCACGGCAGACTGTTCATTATCATTGCACGCATTCTCCATAAACTTTTGTGCCCGTTCACTAAGCTTACTATCTTTGGTCTTACACCAATAAACACCTTTCTTTATGTCGCCTTCCTTGATCAAGTCTTCCAATACCGACATAACAGAATTGTCATTGCCAGCGTATCCTATAACAATTAATCCGTTTTCTTTTATTGACGATTTCCATATGTCTGCAATTTCGTCTTCCAGATTTTGTAATTCAGATGTTGTGTTTTTCAATTTATCAAACAAATAGTCCCCATGCAGCTTTATGATATTAGGAAAACCCTCATTCAATGCAAAACCAACACTATTACTCACGGCAGATGATATTGTTTTGATTGAAAACCCCGGATTAATTGAATGAACACCAGCTTGAACTAAATTATCAAAGTTAGTCGTTGCAACCAAATCTATTTTTCCGTTGATTATCATCTCTCCCATACATAAATACCCTAACGATGGTTTTATGTCTCGCACTTTATCCCGAATATAATACTCTCTATCACTTCTTGATGGATAACATTTTTCAAAATAAAACGAATATTCTTCTGTTGACCACAATTTCGGATATCCATCTTTACCATCAAAATATGATTGTATCTCTTTCTGTACATTTTCCTTAGACAAATCACCATACAAACTTGTCCGAATCTTATTGGCTGTACAATACAATGTTCTTTTAAAATCCCATACCATTTGTCCACCTGATGGAATATTAGATGATACAGATGCTCCCGCTCCCAAGAGGAAAGACATACTTTTATCTGGCTTTATTTTAAAACTATTTACAAATGTGTTAACATCTATTGTTCTCATTCTTTCCTCCTGTTTCCAATTCAAATCATATAGTCACAACACAATATTATTTCACAATTTACCATAAGGTGTCGTCTCCTCTGCAACCATCATCACATTACCTTCTGGCATCTCATATTGATATATCTTCGCAGAAGTATTATTACCTTTTTCTACTGTTTCAAGAGAATACTCCTCAAAATTCTCCACCTGCTCCATAACTTTCTTAAATACTTCCGGGCTATATTGTGGTGGATAGCCATTCTTTACTAGGCAAATCTTTATTTCCAGTTTCAACTGGTCTCTTACATTTTGATTGTTAAGCCAATCAGCAAAGGAAGATTTTGTATCAATGATTTCCTTTACCTTTATTGCCAAGTTTTTGCACTTATCATTGATTACAATACCGTCAACCTCTTTATCCGTTCCATACTCAAAATTATATTGGTCACGCATAGAAATCAAAATATCATAAAATGCCTTTTCCTCAAAAGTAAGTCCTATTTTTCGGAAGCTTTCTCTATTTTCATCCATTGCTCTAAGTATAGCTAACGCCTGCTCTGTTGCAATTTTAATAATGTCTTCCGAAACTTGTTCCTGTGCCTCACCTGCTTCTTCCGCAGAAAGATGTTTACGTCTCTCATGGTATTCCGCAATAGTCTTTTCCAACATTTCCTGATACGTCTTTGCAGCTAATCTGTTAACCTTCCCATACTCCTTAATCTGTTTACGAAGCATTTTGACAAGAAGTTCCAATTTAGTTGCCGGCATTTTGACATCAGATAATTTTTCAAAATATTCCGGAGAAAAAATATCTTCTTCCTCTCCGCTTTCAAGAACACTTTCCACCTGATTATATTTTAATGCTTCTTCAACCATCTTTGAAACTGCACGATTCATCGTATCAGTATCTACTTCACTTGTTCCGCTCATCTTACGAACAAAACCTGCTATAGCCATAAAGCATTGTGCAAGTGCAGATTCTTCTTCCCCAAGATAACCGGAAGGCTGACAAATATCAAAAGCTGCCCTCATTCGTTTTACTGTCTTTAAAAAGTAGGTTTTGAAAGAAACTTTCTGAACACCTTTATTTCCTTCCGACTGTAATTCTTCTGTTGATACAAATACATATTCCGCTGCTTTTGCAAGGAGTCTGTATCGTTCTATAGGATCACATTCCGGATTTAAAAATGGTGATAAATCATAACCTGTGAACATGTTTTTCAACACTTCTAGTTCTTCTCTAAACACTGATGTAGCCTGCTCGACATCATCGGATGTCGGTGCAACAGATGTATCTCCTCCATATACCTTCATAGCTTCACGCATATTGTCGCGAATACCAATATAGTCGATAACCATACCATATTCTTTCCCCGGATATTTTCTGTTTACACGGCTTATTGTCTGTATCAGCAAATGCTTTTTGAGAGGTTTATCATTATATAAATATGTAAGGCAAGGAACATCAAAGCCCGTAATCCACATATCTACAACAATGACAATACTGAAATTTGATTTTTCCTGTTTAAAAGCAGCATCCAATTCTTCTGAACGCTTATCATTTTTAACTCCGCCAAGATAATCATACATATCTTTTTCATCATTACTGCCGACACTAGATACCATTGCCATAAATGGCATCGGTTTCAATTCTTTCAGTTCCTCTTCTGTTACAGAAACCCCATCCGGTGATTTCTTTTCCTCAAACCATTCCGGGTATTTATCCTTAAACTTCTGTAATAATGCATAAGCAATTTTTCTATTAGAACATACAACCATTGCTTTTTGTATTCTATCCGGATCACCTGCACAAGACGCAACATAATGGTTGTGGATATCTGTAGCAAGACGCTCAAGTCTGGAAGGCTCACCAAGAATTATTTCCATGGAGCTCATTGCTTTCTTACTTGCTTCGATATCCTCATATGTTGCACCATCATCTGCACATTTTTTATAATAATTCTCAATTTCTTTTACTTTTTTATTATCAAGCAATACCTTTGCAATACGCGGATGATACTTAATGGAAACAGTAAGTCCATCTGCAACTGCCTGATCCATTGTATATCGGTCAATTTCATCACCAAAGGTCTGATAAGTTTCCGCAATAGGCGTTCCGGTAAAACCGACGAAAGTAGCATGTGGAAATGCTTCCTTCAATACTTTTGCATATGGTTTTGAAACCATAGCTTTCATATTTTCATCGGTATCCTTACTAAACTGAATTTTCTTAGAATGTTCAAGCTGAGTTCTGTGAGCCTCATCTGAAAAACATATAATATTCTGCCTATCATTGATAAGCCCGATTTTGTCATCTTCCCTGTCGCAGAATTTCTGAATGGTACAAATATAAAAACCGCCACTTTGTCTTGCACCAAGTTCCTGCCTCAACTGTGCTCTGTTTTTTACAACAGATACTTCACCCAGATTAAGAAACTCTTTACTCTTTGTAAAAAGTTTTGAACCTTGTTTTTGCAGTTCATCTCTGTCAACAATTAATATAATTGTTGGTGAACCGATTTCCGGAATATCCGTACAACGAAGTGCAAGCTGACGTGCAAGAAAAGCCATCGTATATGTTTTTCCACATCCAGTTGCACCAAAGTATGTTCCACCTTTACCACTTTTTTCAACTACCGATTTGATAATACTATGTTTGAGTAATCTTGCAGCAAAAAACTGAGGATATCTGCATACAATTTCTCGCTCATCACTATCATAAATACTATCCTGAAAATAAATATAATCTCTGAAAATCTCCAAGAATCGCTCTGGTGAATAAACACCCTTTATCATAGTTTCTGTTTCTGCAAAAGGAAGCGTGGATACAGCATCTCCTTCAGTTACTCTGCGCCAAGCATAAAAATGCTCGTAAGGTGTACGCACTGTACCTAATCTTGTTTTCACACCATCTGAAATGCAAGCCAAAGGACAATAGTGTAAAAGATGCGGAATATCCCTCCAATAACGAATATTAATTTGCTCCCAAGCATCATAAATAGTCGCATTTGCATCAGCGGGATTTTTAAGTTCAACGACACACAAGGGCATACCATTTACAAACAGAAGCACATCCGGTCTGCGATTTTCTTTTTGACCATTATTTGTATATTCTACTGTAAACTGATTTACTACATGGAAGATATTCTTATCCCAATTATCAAAATCAATAAGTGGTATCATTCTTGGCAGCCCATCCTGCGGTGTAAACTGAACACCATTTACCATCCAACCATACACTTTGTGCAAAGTGGCAAAATCACTTTCCGCACCTACAAGACGGACATTATCATATATCTGTGTCACCTCGTCTTCTGTCAAATCCGGGTTGGTGTCTGCTATAAACTTTTTGAAATCATCAGCAATCAGTACATCTCTTTTTGTAACACGATGGATATTATTGCCAGAAGAATACTTCCAACCTTCCGCTTCTAAAAATCCAATGAAGGCATATTCATATTCTGATTCACAATAATGACAATTGTATTCTTTTAATCTTGCCATAGACTATGCCTCCTTTGCTTGTCTTGCCTGTTCTATAGACCCTTTGATAAGAATAGGACAGATATCTTTTATCTGTGCTTTGAGTTTTTCGTTAATCTCTCTGCGTTCATTATAAACGTTATATATTCCAACAATTGATTTCTGAACCTCATAATCTGGAACTGGAATCTTATAATTAGCCAAATTATCATATGCAAGGAATTCATATGATGTTCCTTGTGAAGCCCAATATACAAATCGTCCAAACTCAGCACGAACAAGCCATAACATCAAATATTCTGGTATAAGTCCACTATTCTCATTGAACTCTATTACATCATAAACATTTGACACAATACAATCTGGTCCTGTTCTCAATGCAACTGCAATATTTTCATTATTTAACTGAGTACAATAAGCTATTTGACCTGTTCTAACAATCTTCCTCCCATAGAAATTGTCATTCGTCCTTTGTGGATTAATAAACCTTTTGTTTATATTAATTCCCTGTTCTAATGTAATTTCTCCATTATTATTTTTTTCATTATATTGATGCACGTAATTACCAATAATATCGCACGGCAGTTTCCGTCTTAAATCTTCAATATATGCGTCACAAACAAGCTTTAAATCATCTAGCCCTCTCTCATAGTTCTTCTGGTTTTCACACATCGAATTATAAACGGCCACATATTTTTTTTGAATTTGTATAGGTGGTAACTCAATATTAACTTCACACATATTATCAAAGTAAAAATATTCTCGTGCTGAGCCCCATGAATCTCGTCTTGCATACCTATCAAATTCAGGTCGACTCAACAAAAGAAATAAATATTCTTCCAACAATACTTTCTTTCCTAATTTATTTAGTTTAAAAGTAACGTAGAATGATGACACAATAAATGATTCTTTCGAATTATTATATGCTATAGAAATTTTATTTCCATTTCTTGAAGTAACTGTTACAAATGAAAAAGACTTTGGATGTACAACAGTATAGTTTTTTAATGATACTCCCGATAAATCTGCCTTTGTTTCAATAAATTCTTTATTAACAGATATGCCTTTAACAGCGTCTAAACCATATTTTAAATTTTCATTTCCACCACTACATACTTCAATCAATTGTTGTAACTTATATTTAGTCAATCCCATATCCAATCCCCCTAAATGCATCTTCCAGCATCTGCTGGGATTTCTTTTCCTGCCTCATAATCTCTTTCATTTCAGATTGAATACGGGCCATTTCTTTTTCATAGTCAATTTCTAAATCATGGTCAATAAACTCAATGTATTTGCTTGGTGTAAGAGCCCAGCCTTTATTTTCAATTTCATTAATGCACACATTACGGTAAAGTTCTGGCATCTCATAGTCTGCTCCATCAGTTCCCTCACATTGCCATGTGTGATAAATATCTGCTGCCTTCTCAATTTGTTCTGTATCTAAACGAACTTTCTTTTTGCTCTCACCCTTAACAGCATTTTCTGTCCATTGGCGTAAATCCATAAAGAGTATCTCATGCTCGCGATTTCGGAGATTTCTTCCATGGTATTTTCCACCTTTTTTATTCTGATTCAGAATCCAAAGAGTAACACTGATATCTGTAGTAATAAACAATTCTCTTGGAAGAACGATAATAGCTTCTACCTTGTCCTTCTTAATCAGTTCCTTACGTATTTCCAATGTATCACTATCATTCAACGCACCATTCGCAAGAAGGAATCCCGCTACTCCATCAGTTTTCTTCAAATGTGAAAGTATATGTAAAATCCAGGCATAATTTGCGTTACTTTCAGGTGGTGTTTGATAGTCAGACCAACGACCGTCATTTTTCAAATTGTCATTATACCAGCCTTTCAGATTAAAAGGTGGATTTGCCATAATATAGTTAAAGTGCAACCCCTTGTGTAAATCATGTGTAAATGATGAATCTGCTTCTTCTCCTAAATTATGGCTTATTCCACGCAAAGCCAAATTCATTTTCGCAAGGCGATATGTAGCCGGTTCTTTTTCCTGACCATATACATTGATACCATTTAAGTTTCCCTGCTTTGACTTTACAAGTTCAGCACTCTGAATAAACATTCCTCCTGAACCACAGCAAGGATCATATAAGGTGCCATCATAAGGCTCAATCATCGTTGCAATGAGTTGAACTACGTCATGAGGTGTATAAAATTCTCCTTCCTCCTTTGTAGCATTTACCGCAAACTCCTTAAGAAAGTATTCGTATACACGACCAATAAGGTCTTTTTCCTCTCCCAATGTCTTATGACTGATTTTGTTCACTTCATCAACAATTTTCTTTATGTCATTAGCTGCTAAATTGCGTGCTGTAAATGTTCCTTTAACAAAACAGCCTTTCAACTGTGGATCTTCTTCCTCAAGCCTTTGCAAAGCTGTATCTAGTGCAACATTAAGCTGTGGTGCCGGTGTACTGATAATAGTCGACCATCTTGCTTCTGGTGGTAAATTATATGTACCATCTGCAAAAGTAGCATCATCAAAGAATGCTGCTCTAATGTTCTCATCTTCCGGATCTAATCCCTGCTCTTTAAGTGTCTGTTTTAGATTTTCAATTCCATCCTCATACTTTTCGCCGATAAACCTCAAGAACACTAGCGTAAGCATCATATCTCTTTTTTCAAAGAATGAGCCGGAATTACGTGCCGCACGCAAATAATCTCTACAGTTAAATAAAATATTATCTATGTTCAATGCCTTTTCAGTTGTTTTCTTCTTAGCCATATTACTTTTCTTCCCTTTCCTCGTCTGGAACAAATTCCATGATATCCTGTATCTCGCAATGCAATACTTTACATACTTTTTCCAAAACTTGTGTACTTACATGTTCATTCTTCCCTAGTTTCGCCAGTGCATTTGTTGTAATTCCTGCCTGATCTCTAAGGTCAACTTTCATCATATTTTCATCTATTAATTTCTTCCATAATTTGTTGTATCTGATTGCCATTATTAATCCCTTTCGTATCATTACAACTATTTATCATTTCTTTTTCATTATATCATCAAATCCAGTTTATTTCAATCTGAAATTGATTTTTTCAATCTCTTAAATACATATAAAGAACTGATATTATTAGTCAATAAAGTACCTGTCCATCTTGTCAATAATTTTTCTTACCTACTCCTATTCCAACGTTTTTCATTGTTGTAATAATTCACATTAAGCTCTTTTAACACCAATGAATGCAGTTTCATATCCCCTTCAAAATCATCAACAGAAAATTGGAATAGCTCTGCTTTCACCTTTACTGGCACATTATCATATCTGCCATAATCATTCCTAATAACGGTTAATTTGGATACAGAACTCCAGGATGCACTATCAGAAGAAATGAAAAAAGGTCTGCTTTTATTCCTTTTTCAATGGCAACAGACCATACAAGTGACGAATAGATAAAAAGAAGACCTCACCGAAATTCCTCTCCAGTTTGGAAAAGAAAATCAGTAAGGTCTTCTTTCATATTGTAATTTACATTATTTTTTGCTTAACACTTTTGCGTTAGATTGTGTTGCCAAATTGTTGCCAAAGCTTAACCTTTTTGTTTGGAACGGTTGTAAATAATGGCTTATTTTTCACAAAAGGTTATTCAAACTCGCAAAGTTTGGTTTGATGTAGGTTATTTTAATGTGGTTATCTATACTGTTTTGTATTGATAATCTATACTTTTTCCACACGTTATTTTTCGTTTCACATATTTTTAGTACCAATCCAGTACCATTGCATTTTTTCATTATTGTGTGTAGTTCCGGTGGCTTGCAGGTTTGTTTACTATTCAGAGAATAATCATCTGATAGTTTGCAAGTCCACCTATGGAAATTATAATCTCCGGACGATGTTCCTGCAACTAGAAATTTTGAGGTACTAATGGATAGCATCATTCTTTTCCATATCATTCATCAATTTATCAAAGTCACTTTCATATAGTGAATCCTGTATAACTCTGTATTTCTCAAACTCACTTTCTGCAAATTCCTTTGCAATAGCTGCTGTTACTTTTCCTTTATCCTGAAGTACATCCGCATCATTAAATCTAAGAAATGCGTCAAGCTTTGTTTTCCAATCTTCCATAGTCATAGGAATATGTCTTCGTGCCTGTCTTGTTGCATAATCAAGATACATTGTCACAATCTCATTTAATTCTGCAAGTTCTTCTTTTTCCAAGTAGTTTTTTGCAATTGACACATCTGTTTTTACTATTTTACCATCAGGCGCATTTTTCCATGATTTAAGTCCCATATGTTCCTTATTATGATCAGCTCTTGCCACTATCACTTCTGCCGCTGTATTACCATGAACTGCATAATGCATCTTGTTCTGAACCTTTTTGAAAAATGCACGCGTAGTTGGTACATTGACATTATAATCAATACTGGTGGCATATATATCAGTGAGTTTCTGATAAAAGCGTCGTTCACTCAACCTTATCTCCCTAATTTCGGCAAGCAAATGTTCAAAATAATCCTCTCCGATAAACGAGCCATTCTCCATTCGTTTCTTGTCTATCACATATCCACGAATAGCAAACTGGCGAAGCACATATGTACACCATTGCCGGAACTGTGTGGCACGAGTACTATTAACCCGATAGCCAACACTAATGATAGCATCAAGATTATAGAATTTCAACTTACGATTTACTTGACGTTCACCTTCCACCTGAACAACCGAGAAATACTCGGTTGTTACCACTTGTACCAACTCTCCACTTTCATATATATTTTTCAAGTGAAGTCCATATCTGTGGAGCAGTCAAATAATTGCGCCATAGCTTTCTGTGTACACCAGATAGTTTCATTTTGATACATTACCTGCACTCCATTTTCTTTTCCCTCAATTTGAAAAATCAGGAACTCTGCTGTACTATTTCGTATTTCTATATTTTTTGCCATAGCTCTCTTATTCTTTTAAGGTGACCTTTATTCCGAGATGTAAAACTTCAGAAACATTCTCGATAAAAGCCTTTTTCATACGATTGTTGCTATGGGTAATCAATAACCATCCTCCACCCAATTCTTTCTGACTTTTACCGTACTTTGCATCTCTTCGGTTTGAAATTACGGGTACTTTGCAGAATTTGAGATTATACTCTTCCACCACCTTGCGAACCTCAGCCACTCCTATTTTTTTGACAACATTTATAAGTGTTTCAACAGCAGTTTTCTCCGCTATTATAGTTCCGTCAGGAAAAACAACCGTCATATCTCTTGTCGGACCTCTTTCTATCTTTTCATCCAGACGAGAACCATTATTCCGATGTGTTACCTCCGGATCGAGCACCATCTCCTTGGCATCCGTCAACTCCGCTGCAAAGTTACGCTTACGGCTAAGATGAACGCTCAAGGGCTGTTCCGGCACATAATCCACAACTAAAACAAGTTCACGCTTTACAGGTTGCAAAGCCGGCTCTATTGTTTTGCTCAACACCGGAAGAATCTCTTTCTTGATAATTTCTTCTTCTAACTCATTTGCCTCTTGAATAAGATCTTCATTAATAGACAAACCTAATTCCTTTAGGTTTTCCATTGTCTGATATAGTTTGCTTAATCTGCTCATAACTTTGATTTTTAACTACTGATTAAAATGATTTTCTTTATCGTTTCCACATTCACCGTTTCTGTAGTGGAAATACGATGCGGACAAAGACCAAACTTTGTGAGCAATCGGTCTTTGAGGGCATCCCGTGATTGCTGTACATCGCTTTTCTGGTGAAAATTCCAACCATCAACTTCAATCGTTTGGAGTGGTTGTTTGGTGAGCGAATTGTAGATAAGGAAATCCACATGAGAAAACGGACTTTCTGCGAAAGCCTTTTCTTCTTCACTAAGCAAACTCCAATCGCCAATTAGTCGAGAGAGTGGATAATGACATAATACTTCCGCATTAATCAAATTCAAATCTGCAATAGCTTTTACCAAAACCTCATAAACGAGGTTTTCAGATAGATGGTTCGATACCGAAGGATGGGTGGCTTCATGCGCCAAACGCTCTGCGGTGTATTGCTTATAAAGCAAATCAAACACAGAGTGGAGCTTGCTTTCTTTGACCTCAAAATTGTTATATTGTATATAGGTTATCAGTTGGGCAAGATTCGACTCTTTAGGCAGTTCATTGCCATTGGTCACGATGCACAAATGAGCCTTGGCGCGTGATATGGCAACATTGAGCAAGTTGGCATCATCAGAAAACTCCGTTGGCTCGTTGTCTACTGTACTTATGATGATGGTATCGCATTCTCGACCTTGATATTTATGTACCGTACTTGCAATAGTACGTCCTAATGCCTTGTTTGTTTCTTCCGCTTGGTTTCGATAGGGAGTAATGATGCCCACGCTATCCATATCCTTATATTTTGGCATTACTTCCTGTGTGATAACATCAATCTCTCGCTGATTGAAATGCTCTCTCGCATGATTGCCTTTAGCTGTACGGACTACTTGCAACACATTCTCTTCACCGTTATCGCTAGTCATAGCCACCAGTTCACCGTTATAAAAGCGTTGATTGCAGAATTCGATAATCTTGGGATGGCAACGATAGTGCTCACGCAACAACGTGACAGGGGCTTCCGTGAATACCTCCACACATGATTGCAGAAAGCTATGTGTCACGGCGTTGTATCTGTCATCTACACTATAGGTTGTCTGAATGGCATTTAATGCAAGTGCTTCTTCACGGTTCACTACATTAGGTAACTGCTTGTCGTCACCAACAATCACGGCATTCATCGCACACGAGAGTGCCAATGCTCCGGTCTTAATGTCCACTTGCGACGTTTCATCCATGATTACATAATCGAATACCATATCCTTACTGATGCAGCTCTTGGCAGAATAGGTAGTACTGAGTATGATAGGATATTCTTTCAAGAACTCCTCGGTTCTTGGTTTTATGTCTCTAAGAGAGAATCTTTTTCTTTTGCCGGTTCCATATCGTTTGGCAATCTTATCCTTCAACATTTGCAAGGAAGAGGAATGCAGATCTTTTACAGACCGGTTAATATCAATGGATTTAAGCGTATGAGCGATGGTACTCAATTCTTGCTCGATTTCAGCCTTATGAGAAAAATAGTAGGCTTCTTCCAATCCTGCTATCACTTCTGTAACTTTACCGTTAAGGAACAAGAATGTCTTCATTCCCATAGCAAATGACCACTTCAGACGGAACCAGAAACCGGTCTTATGCTCTTTCTCTACCATCATTCGGTAAAGATTGAGTAGAGTCATCAGTTTGGAAGAAGGTTTACCATGAAGCCATTTGTTATCAGTATTGTTTGTTCCTAATAGCGCATTATATTTGCTCTCTTTCAGCAACGCATCATATTCCGTCTTTAGTTGAGCTTGACGTAACTGTCCGTCAAATCCTTTAGAAACGCTTTGGAGAGAATCATTCGCCAACTGATATATTGTTGATTTGTCCTCAATATTCCAATCTGTCATATCAGGATAACCTACTTGATTGGCAATAAACACCTCTTTATTTTTCGTACGACCGAGTTTGGCTACTATAAAACCAAGTCCTTCGCTCTCCAATTTTTCTGCTACATTCTCTACGGCAGAATTGTTGTTAGACACAACAAGCACTGTTTTTCCTACCATAAGCAAATTGGCTATGATGTTGAGAATCGTTTGCGTTTTACCTGTTCCCGGAGGTCCTTGTATAATGCTTAATTGATGCGTCAATGCCTTCTCCACCGCAGACTTTTGGCTGGCATTGCATCCGAAAGGATAATAAACCTGCTTTGGCAAGCGATATGTTGCTAATTTTGACTTGTCACCAAGATATTGAGCCAAAGGAACATTGTCGCGCATTGTATCTACCAATTCATACTGCTTGGATAAGATATTATCTTCATCCTCTGTCATCAGACCTGTTTCAGCAGCCAATTTACGAAGATATTCCCAAGTAGATCCACCATTTTTGTCAATGGGAGTACGAGTGATATAGACATCATTTCCCTCAAAGTTCTCATAGTAACCATTGGAATAGGTCACTCGATAGAATGTATGACGAGTGTCAGAAAACCGCAATACTTCTGCCACATTGTTGATGTGCTTATTCTTGATATACAATCCTTTTTCGCTGAAATCTATGGTCTCTGGATCGGCAAAATATAACAGACGGGCTTTGTTGTAATTGAACACACGAGTAGATGACGAGAAGCGAACAGCCCAAAGACCGTTCTTGTTCTCGCTGATAGAGGAAACTTGCTCGGTGATAAACATACACTTATCGCCACATCTCTCTAAATCTACTATCATGTATAACTGCGAATCCATAGCAAAAGTGCCAAATTTTTATTTCTTATCTTTTATAAGTTTCCAATATTTTGCCAGCATCCAAATTTCTGAAGATTCGTTACCATTAGCTTCAGCTAACTGCTTGATTTTCCTCTTAAAATCATCAGGTTTTTTGAATGAAAGCATCTGTCTGTTTTTATTAAGGATACTAATTATTGCATCATCTTCTAACACCTCTGTAACTAAAAACTTAAACAAGTAATCCTGATAAGTCTCCAAGTCATTCCCTACATATTGGAAAATCCAAGGGGCTAATGCAATTACCTTTCCTTTGGTTGACTGATTTGTGTTGAATTTATTTAGGGTATCTATAAAGAAATTTTTCACGTCACAGCCTTGTACGTTACATATAGACAATAACTTACCAACAATGTCTTGGTTTGCAATGGCAGTATTATTAGTTACACAACTATTTATCTGCTCTTTTATCGCATCAAACAAGTTTTGATTAATTTCTGGATGATACATGACATAATAATCGGCTAAAGTGTGCGAGTTTTTCAAGTCATCACACCAAACCTCTTGCGATTTGCTTTGCAAGGTTGAATTTAGAGCATTTAATACTGCAACTGATAAATCATTTTTTACATTAAGGCAGTCTTTTATTAGTTCAGGAGAGAAAACATCTTCACCTTTATAGTGAGTAGACCATCCAGCAAGTTTAGTCAACAAAGCCTTGGCTTCAAGTGAATAATGAGCTTTTATAGATGTATAATTTTTCAAGCAATTTGTGATTGATGCTCTACTATGAGCATTATAGCTATTGGTCAAATGTCTTACAACACTATTTGTTAGTTTACTATCATATGAACTATAACTTACTAATAGATCACCATAATTGATATACCATTTAATGGTGTTTGAGATAGAAATAATATCTTGGTCAGAGGGTGAAGATAGCATTGTAGAATATGGGCTGTATCTTCTATACTGGTACGAACCGCATTTGGACATACCAATGCATATTAAATCATAGAATATTGGATTCTTACTATCGATGCTACCCAATATATTATAGATAGCCGAGTCGGCCATTATAGAATCTGCATTATCTATATAGGATCGAATCTCTTTCAGGCGTTCAATACATACTCTAACATCATCTACGTTGTTCCCAGAGGATTTTAGATTTTCGAGCAGTTTTTTCTCAAAGCGATTCAATTTATATTCATCAGCTAATGTCTTATTGATAAATATGGATTTCCAATCCGAAATGCTTAAATCAGAAAGGTATTCGTCTAAATCTTCTTCAGGACAATAATATCCATAGTCATTGTATGAATCTTTCGTGATTTGAGTAAGTTTCACGAACAATGCAGGTGATATTTGCCATAAACATTCAAGGACACAATCTAAATGAAATGAGTCTACTTTCCGCAAGGCATCAATGCCTTGTATATAAGTCTGGCAATCAAAACTATCTTCCTTTATGCTTTGGTATTGTTTAATCAGCATAGAGATATAGTTTTTCCTATCTGTTTGTGATATATGAGAAAGTAAGATTGAGTGGAAAGATTTATAACGTGTGAAGTCAGCTTTTAATGAGTGAATACGATGGTATAGACATTGCCAAATATAATCGACAACACCTTTCTCAATATTAGATAAATCAGCCTTTTCGAGTGCTATTGTCGCATTCTCAATGTTAGTGACATCTAGAATAGCTATTTCTGCAATACTCTTAAAGGTAGAGTTCTCTTTGGCTAATTGGTTAATTGTCTCCACTTCATTATTATCGAGAGCAGTTTTCATTTGCCGTGTAAAAACAATATCCATTGATTTCTCTACAGGTAGTTGATAATGTATAGCCGACATAAATTTAGGCATACCGGTATCATTACTATAAAGGCAAGACAAATTCCCTAAAAATGAAGGAGACAAAAGTTTTATTGACGGTTTAGCTGAAATTTCATCCTTGCCAAAAATGTATAATGCTAAGTATCTATCAGGAATAGATGCATCAGAGTTAAACTTCAATGTAATTAGTTCGTTTATAAAAGCAATGATGTTGCGAGGGGTTATTTCTGGGGTCATAGCGTCATATATCTGCGTAACCTCCTTATCTGGAGATACTTCTTTACCAAAGGCTTCTTCCCATTTTTGATAAAAAAAAGCTTTCCAATCAGACATGATAGGAGGAGCTACACGATGTACCACACTAAATGTCTTGTTAATAAAGTCATTGCCGTAACAATGGCTATTATCGGTATTATCTTCCGATTTGAAGGCATTTATGATATGTGAGCGGTCAAATGGTACAATTATAACAAGATTATCAAAAGACTCTTCTGCAAAAAAAGAGTGTATAGCAGCCCAAAACTCTTGTA
>OHBN01000200.1_pt1 | contig 25458 bp, 28 predicted proteins | sample 1577381 | NCBI WGS metagenome assembly OHBN01 (sample SAMEA3879520, study PRJEB24766) | human gut metagenome | biome: human-associated habitat; feature: feces | place: USA | collected 1985/1987
GCGGGTGCATATCAGTTAACGTAACACTGCAACTAAGGCATTACAGAGCCACTTCAAGAGGTGGTTCGGTAATGTCACAACGAGGTAAGCCATATGCGCACCACTGGAATCCTAATGGCAGAAATTACGCTTCGCCCATACATGAAGCCGCTGCTCATCCTTTCAGTGCTTTTGCGCTGGGGCTGGCTCACTAAGAAGTGTATCCGGATTGGCCCTGTAATTGGCAAGCAGTCGTAATTATAAAGTTCTGCAAATGGTGCATCAAAAGCGCCATTGACAGAGTTTTATATAAGTTTCACGACTTACCGATCAAAAAATTCCCCGGTAAGTATTCGAGCAACCCAGAGGAATATTCTGTATGGCGTCGAAAAAGCTTACAGCTGATCAGCAGCAGCTTTTCGATGCTCTGACTCCGCTGCAAAAAAGGTTCGCACTTGCAATCATCAAAGGTAAGAACCAGACGGATGCCTATAAGGCTGCGAAGGGGAAGGCTAAGACGCCAGAAGCCATTCGCAACTCGGCGAGTCAGATCTTTACAAATCTTGGTGTGCAAGCCTTTCTCAAATCAGTGCAGGGCGAGATTGTCGACGAGGCAATCATGACCCGAGAGGAGGCGTTAAAGCGCCTTTCTAAGATGGGTCGAACATCCATCGCCGATATAGCCGAGTTCAGCAACAGTGTCGTTGGCGAAGATGACGATGGCAATCCTGTGTTCCAGGCCGTGTGGAGCTTTAAAGATTCCGCTCTTCAGGACCCTGACGCAATGAGTGCAATCTCTGAGCTAACTACGGGAAAGGACGGCATCAAGCTGAAGATGCACGACCCCAAAGCGGCAATTAAGCAGCTTGCCGAAATGCAGGGTTGGGACGCTCCGAAGAAAACCGAGCTGACCGGCAAAGACGGCGGCCCACTGAATCAGGTGACGTACACCGCTGAAGACTATGCGAAGGCCCAGCAGAAGCTGGAGGGAAGGTTAGAAGGGCTGGACTGATATGAGCGGAATTATCGAATGGGATGACCTGTCATTCCCGGAGCGCGTGATCATCCGTTCAAAGTCTACGAAGTCATTCCTGAACTTCACCCGGATATGGTTCGAGCTGATTCAGGGTGATCGGCTGCTGGTTAACTGGCATCACCGCCTGATGGCTTCGAAAATTGATGATCTGCTTGCCGGGCGCCTTGTCCCGCGAAACCTGATTATCAACATCCCGCCAGGTGGTACAAAAACTGAGTTCTTCTCCATTCACTTCCCGGCGTATGTCAACGCCCTGGTGCAGGAGAAGCGGCTTAAACGCTTTCGCAACCTGAATATCTCTTTTGCTGACACGTTGGTAAAGCGTAACAGCCGGCGCACCCGCGACATTATCGCCAGCCGTGAATATCAGGAGTTCTGGCCCTGCTCGTTTGGTGTCAACCAGGCGGAAGAGTGGGAAATAAAGGACGAGCGAGGGCGCTCTATAGGCCAGACGGTATCGCGCTCAAGCAACGGGCAGATCACCGGTGGTCGTGGTGGCTACTACGGACCAGAGTTCTCCGGCATGGTGATGCTGGACGACTATAACAAGCCGGTGGACATGCTCAGCGAGTCCCGACGCAAAAGCGCGAATACGCTGCTGGTAAACACCATTCGATCACGCCGCGGCGATAAGTCGAAAGAGCACCCGACTCCGTTTGTGAGCATTCAGCAGCGCCTGCACACCGACGATGCGACGGGCTTCATGCTTGCCGGCGGAATGGGCGTGCCGTTTCACCATGTCGCTATACCGGCCATGATCGACGAGAAGTACATCCAGTCGCTCGATGAGCCATGGCGTTCGCTTTGCTGGGAAACGGTCAAAGATACCGATTCTGTGGTCGTTGGAGGCGTTCGCTACTGGTCCTACTGGCCGCAGATGGAAGACGTTAACGACCTCCTGCAGCTGTGGGAAAAGGATCGCTATACCTTCCTGTCGCAATACCAGCAAAACCCGATGGCGCTGACAGGCGGGATCATCGACACCAGCTGGTTCAGAACGTACACCACCCTGCCGAAGCTAACGCACCGCGCCGTGTACGTCGATACGAACAGCGGGAAGGTAGAGGACTGGCTGGATTACACCGTGTTTACGCTGGCTGGCATGGGCGTGGACGGGAATCTGTACATCATCGATGTAGTTCGCGGCCGGTGGGACCCGGAAGACCTCCTGAAGAAAGCGGAAGAGGTTTGGGAAAAGTGGCGCCTGTCTGGCTCCATGCGGGTTATGCCGCTGCGTCATATGGCCATTGAAGAGAAGCAGGCCGGGCAGGGCCTTATCACCACCCTGAAAAAACGTAGTCAGACCCCAGGACAACTCGCAATTCCGGTGAGGGAAATCCCGCGCGGAACCGGACAGAACAAGCTCGTTCGCTGCCTTAACGTCATCCCCCAAATCAAAACCGGGAAAGTGTTCGTCCCCGCGACGCACACCGACGACGGACAGAAGCTTTCCAGCATCTTCTACGAGGACGGCACGATCGCAGGCTCAACGGAGTGGGTTCTGACGGCGATGACGGAATGCGCTGCTTTCTCCGCTGATGACAGTCACGACAACGACGACATCCTCGATACCTGGATGGACGCAATCGACGACAACCTGATTTCCGGCCCGCAGCCGATGGTTATCGACCCGAATCAACTCAGGAGAATTTAAGTGTGGTGGTTTAAAAAGAAAGAAGTCGCCGCGCCTGAGCCGGCAAAAGAACCGGAAGCACCGAAGGTTGGGATCAGGCCGGAGGCAGTTGCCGAAGTCCGCGCATTACCGAAACGAGAGTTTCAACGCTACGAGCCGCCGAAAGGGGTGATCCCCGAGGCTATCAAAAGCGCCATTCTGGCAATGGACTCCACGCCTTACGATGATCTCAATGCTGCGTATGGCGGTTACGGATACGGCGACTTTGATAGCTTTCCCGGCTACCCATATCTGTCCACGCTGGCGCAGAAGCCTGAATATCGCAAGATGGTCGGCACCATCGCGGAAGAAATGACCCGCAAATGGATAAAGCTCAAAACTGTCGGCGATGAAGACAAGGCGGATCGGGTAAAACAGCTCGAAGAGGCCATGAAGCGGTTTAAGGTGCGCGAGCGCTTTAAAGAAGCAGCAGAGCATGACGGCTACTTCGGCGGCGGCCAGATTTACATCGACGTTCGTTCTCCACGGGGCATCTCCGCATGGATGGACGACAACGAGCTGCAATCGAAGCTCTTCATGAGCGACAAGAAGATCACGAAAGGCAGCCTGCAGGGGTTCAGGGTCATCGAGCCTATCTGGACCTATCCGGGGATTTATAACTCCGACAACCCGCTTAGCCCGGATTTCTACAAGCCGACGCAGTGGTTTGTCATGGGACGGACCGTACATGCAAGCCGGATGATTGATTTCGTCTCTCGGCAGGTGCCTGATCTGCTGAAAGCATCGTATAACTTCCGCGGCCTGTCTCTCTCGCAGATTGCTGAGCCATACGTCAATAACTGGCTTCGCACCCGCGACAGTGTCAGCGACATGATCCACTCGTTCTCAGTTCCGGTAATCGGAACAAATATGAGCACGATTCTGCAGGGCGGTGGGGCAGATAGTCTTCTGGCAAGGCTTGATGTCTTCAACCGATGCCGCGATAACCGTGGCGCATTCGCTAAAGACAACAACCCTACCCAGCCAGAAACGGTTGAGTTCGTTAACGCCCCGCTTAACGGTCTCGATGCCCTGCAGGCACAGTCGCAGGAGCACATGTCAGCGGTTTCGAGCATCCCGCTCGTCAAACTGCTGGGCATCACTCCTAATGGCCTTAACGCAACGTCTGACGGCGAAATCCGCGTTTTCTACGACTACATTCACGCCCTGCAGCAGTCTGTTTTTAAAGACAACCTGAAGCGTGTGATGGACATCATTCAGCTCTCTGAGTTCGGGGACATTGACGATGGCATAACCTTCGACTTTGAGCCGCTGTACGAAATGAGCGCTAAAGAGCGGGCGGAAATTCGCAAAGTAGACGCGGACACTGACGCTGTCTATGTGGCCGCCAGCGTGCTCTCCGGTAATGAAGTCCGCGAAAAAATTGCCGGTGACCCGGACTCTCCCTATCACTCTCTGGACCTGAATGATGACCTCGAAATCGAAGACGACTACGACGAAGAGGAAGAAACAGACCCTGACGATAAGGGCGGTTCATCCTAACGCTGGCGTCGAAGCATGGTACCGCCGACAGCTTGATAAGCAGGTGCAGGAAATGCAGGCATCTGTTGTCTACTGGCTGTCGGTAAACTATCGGGCCAGCGGCGCGGCTGTCGCCATGGATGCATCACCTGCAGTGATGATGCGGAATGCCATGCAGAAACTGGCTAAGCGCTGGACGCGGCGGTTTGATGACATGGCGCAAAAGCTGGCCGACAGGTTCGCTAACGACGCCATGAAAAACGCGGATGCGTCACTGGCCACAGCCTTCAAAGATGCGGGATTTACTGTCGAGTTCAAGATGACCTCGCAGATGAATAACGCTCTTCAGGCGACCATCGCCGAGAACGTTGGCCTTATCCGCTCCATCCCCGAGAAGTATTTCACCGAGGTGGAAGGGCTGGTTATGCGGTCGGTAGCGCGTGGGCGCGACTTATCCTATCTCACAGATGAACTCCAGAAGCGATACGGGATTACCCGGCGCCGTGCGGCGTTCATTGCCCGAGATCAGAACAACAAGGCCACCTCAGTCGTTCAGTCTGCGCGACAGCAGGCACTCGGCATTACCCAGGGAATATGGAAGCACTCCCATGCAGGTAAGAAGCCTCGCCAGTCCCATGTAAAAGCTAATGGCAAGCTGTTCGACCTCTCGAAAGGGATGCTCATTGATGGCGAGCACATCATGCCAGGCGAATTACCAAATTGTCGTTGCACCTGGGAGGCTGTCATTCCAGGGCTTTCAAAACAGGATTGAGCAATGAACCCCACAGAGTGCTTAGCTTTCGATCGCGCCTCTGTGCGCACCATCGACGCAAATGGCCGCCTTCAGATTTCACGAACGAATATCAGCAAGGCAAACGTCAACGCCTACTACGGACGAGAGATACCAGGAAGCGAAGAGCTTGGGCTCGAACCCAACAAACTTTACCGGCTTTGGCGCCACCCGGACGAGCTCCGGAAAGCAGCCAAAACCTTCAATAACATCCCCGTGCTCAGCAAGCACATCCCCGATTTTCCCGCCGACCCGCCCAATGAATTTCGTGTTGGCGTGACGCACTCCAATGCGGAGTTTGACGGCACGTATCTCACGGTTGGTATGTCGATCTGGGATAACAGCGCGATTGCTGGAATTGAGAGCGGAGAGCAGCGAGAGCTATCTGCATCGTACAAGTACGTCGCAGACATGACCCCGGGTGTTACCCCTGACGGCGAGCCTTATGACGGCGTTATGCGTGACATTTTCGGAAACCACGAAGCGCTGGTCCCTGACGGCCGCGCAGGGCCAGATGTACTGGTCGCAGATTCATTACCACCGGAGCTTAATCACATGCGTAAACATAAGGTAGCGGCGATCCGCGCCACCCTTAAGCCACTTCTGGCGCAGGATGCAGATCTGGAGGCAGAAGTCCGCAAAGCTCTTCTGGCTCTTGATGAAGCCGAAAAGGAAGACGAAAAAGAAAATAAACCCGCCGACGACGAAGACGACGACGAGAAGGATAAGAAAAAAACGGCGGACGATGAGGACGATGAAGAAGACAAGGACAAGAAGAAAACCGCCGAAGATGAAGACGATGAAGAAGACGACAAAGTCTCTAAAACGGCGATGGACTCTGCGATTCGCCTGGCGGCCGATAGCGCAACTAAAAAGGCTGCGGAAAACTTCCGGAAAATCCGTGAAGCCGAGCAGGTTGTGCGCCCGCTGATCGGCGACGTCGTTGCCATGGACTCAGCAGAAGATGTCTATCGCACCGCGCTTGAACAGAGCGGCGTGGATATCTCCGGCGTTCACCCGTCCGCTTATCCGGCGATGGTCAAAATGGCGATCAGCCAGAAAGAAAATTCACGCCCTGTCATTGCGCAGGATTCCGCTTCCGTCAGTGAGTTCGAAAAAGCATTCCCGACCGCTGGCAAACTGAAACGAGGTTAACATGGCAGGTTTTCAGACACGAATTAACCAGTATCCGGCCCCCGGCGTCGAAGGGGCCTTTGCTGGCACCAACCCTCACGCGACCTATCAGGCTGGCGAGGGCGCTCTGGTTGCTGGCGAGGATGGCCTGACTGTCGGCCGCTTCGCCTGGGACGTTGACGGTGTGGCTTCCAATGCCGGTAGCGGTGTTCCGTCTGGCTTTGTCCATCGTGATGGTCAGGCCTCGATCACCGTTTGGCTGGGTCAGGCATCCATGCTTATCCAGCCCGGCCGCGAAATCACCCTGATGGTAGCCGGTGACTTCTGGGCCAAAACGTCAACCGCTGCCACCCGCGGGCAGAAGGTTTTTGCATCCCTGACCACCGGTGAGGTGCAAGTTGCCGCAGCCGGCGCAACCGTGGCCGGTTTTATCGAGACTGCATTCTATGCCGCAAGCGATTGTGACGCTGGCGAGCTGGTCAAAATCAGCACCTGGAGCAAGTAATGAACGAATTTCAGCGACACTACGCCGCAGCCAGCGGGAAATATGGCATTGTGCTGCCCGGCGCGAAGGACTACCTGAAGCCGGAGTTTGCGGAGAATTTCGCGCTGGCGATGGATGCCCAGCCGCAAATGGTTACTGCGAATAACGCCGGTATCCCGGCCTACTTCACGAACTACGTCGATCCGGAACTTATCCGCGTTCTCGTAACGCCGATGAAGGCCGCAGAGATTATCGGTGAAGTGAAAAAAGGCGACTGGACGACGCTGACCTCGCAGTTCCCGATCGTCGAGTCGACTGGCGAAACCAGCGCTTACGGCGACTTCAACAACAACGGCATGACGTCCGCCAACGTCAACTGGGTGCCGCGCCAGTCGTTCCATTATCAGACTCACACCCGCTGGGGTGAGCGCGAGCTGGACATGTACGGCGCCGGGCGTATCGGCTATGCCGCAGAGCTCAACGTGGCCTCTGCGCTTGTGCTGAACAAGTTCCAGAACAAGTCCTACTTCTACGGCATCGCCGGACTGGAAAACTATGGTCTGCTCAACGATCCGTCTCTGAGCGCTCCGGTGACGCCGGCGGCGACTGGTTCCGGCGGTAGCGTTACCTGGGCAACGAAAGACGGGCAAGCCGTATATGACGACATCTCCGGTCGTCTCTATAAGCAGCTGGTCTCTCAGACCAAAGGCCTTGTAGAGCGTACCGATCGCATGGTGCTCGGTATGTCTCCGGAAATGGAAGTCAACCTGACCAAGACGAACCAGTACAACGTGAACGTCACCGATCAGCTGAAGAAAAACTTCCCGAACATGCGTATCGAAACCGCTGTTGAATACAGCACCGACGCAGGCGAGCTTGTGCAGCTGATTGTTGAGCGTCTGGGTGAGCAGGACACCGCTTACGCAGCGTTCACCGAGAAGATGCGCGCCCACGCTGTCGTGGTGGAAGAGTCTTCCTGGCGGCAGAAAAAATCCGGTGGCACCTGGGGTGCAATCATTCGTCAACCGCTGGGCATTGCCAGCATGATCGGGGTGTAACATGGCCGAAACAGTAACTGTAGGATGCAAACTGCCGAACGGCCTGATCCTGGAGCAGGGCGAGTACAAAGTGGAGCTTAACGGCTCCAACTCCTCTCTCGTTGTCGGCGGCTACGGCCTGACCGAAAACGTGGACAAGGAAGCCTTTGAGGCGTGGCTGGCAGTACATGCTGATCAGCCCTACGTTCGCAAAGAGCTGGTGTTTGCCCAGGCGAAAACCAGCAGCGCCCAGGCGAAAGCGAATGAAAACGCTTCGGAGAAAACTGGTCTGGAAGGTCTGGATCAGAACAACCCGGCTCCGGGCATTGAGAAGGCGGACAAAAAATAATGGCGATCGTTGTCTTTGATGTTGCCGCATTTCGTGAGCGTTATCCGGAGTTCGATGCCGTAAGTGAAACGCTGCTTAATGCGTACTTCACGGAGGCAACGATTTACCTGAATAACACGGACAGCAGCCCGGTAAAAGATATCTCTATCCGGGCTCTTTTCCTGAACATGCTGGTTGCGCATATTGCGGCGCTGAATTCAGGCGTAAACGGCGAAAAGGCTTCTGGCCTGGTTGGTCGTGTGGCAAGCGCATCGGAGGGGTCAGTGTCAGTATCAGCTGACGCAGGACCCTCAAGCGAAAGCTCCTGGTGGTATAAGCAGACTACTTACGGGTCAGCTTACTGGGAGGCCACAAAGCCTTACAGGACCGGTTTTTATGTCCCTGGCTCATCCCCTTCAATGTACCCGGGCCATTATAACCGTCGTTCATTCATCCGGAGGTAGCTATGGATGGAATGTCAGGCGGCGATAAGCTGATGGAGCACCTGCAGTCTATCGCAAAGGGGCTTTCCTCTGGCGATGATTTGAAGGTGGGCTTCCTTGAAGGGTCCAAGTACCCCGACGGGACGCCGGTAGCACTTGTGGCGGCCACTAACGAATTTGGCGGCACTGTAAAAATCCCGGCGCATACCCGGGATTTGAACTTTTACGTTCGCCGTGACGGCGTTTCTCGCTTCGCTAAGCCATCAAAGGCCAATTTCGCGCAGTCAGTAATGATACCCGAGCATATCGTTACGATCCCATCCCGGCCGTACTTCAGGAAGACCATTTCTGAACATGGTCCGGAGTGGGGTGGAGAGCTCGGGAAACTCATGAAGGCAAACGATTTTGACGGCCGCAAAAGCCTTGCGCTGATGGGGGAGCGGATCAAGGGGCAGATTCAGTCGTCCATAATCGCCTTTTCTGAGCCGCCGAACGCAAAAAGCACGGTCGACAAAAAAGGGTTTAATGACCCGTTAATCGACTCGGCCCACATGCTGAACTCGGTCGACTACGAGGTGAAAGAGTGAATCTTCATTCCATAGTTCGAGGCGCCATTAGTGCGGTTAATCCTCGCGTCGAGGCGCAGATTTACCGCTCGATCGGACCAATCAAAAACCCGGATTACTCGACCTCTCCGGGTTTCGCGCCGCCGGTAACGATGATGGTGCAAAAGCAGGCGCTGAGTCAGGCTGATATCAGGCACATGGATAACATGAACATCCAGGGTGTGCTGGTCAGTATCTGGACGGATGGCAACTGGTGCGGGATTAACAGAGATCGGCAGCAGGGCGGCGATAAGTTCGTTATCGGCAATGAAACATGGCTGGTTGTGGATGTGCCTGAAATCTGGCCGGACTGGACGAGGGTTATCGCATGTCAACAATTGACGTAGGCCTGCAGGTCACTGAAAGCGATCTGTTTAAGGCGACTGGCGATTTCCTTTCTGTCCTCTTCCCGGACGCAGAGATCACGCAGACTCAGCAAAATCAGACCCCCATGCCGAAAGGCGGCTTCATTACTATGACGCCGCTTTTTCTGACGGACCTCTCAACCAGTGCTGTCAATTACGAGTATGACGGCGTTAGCGATTACGGGCGGGCAGAACTTCGCCGCGTTGATGAATGGCAATGTCAGCTCGATTTCTACGGAGATCAGGCGCAAAACAATGCCACCATCTTTTCGCGCATCGCCCGCTCCGAATTCGCATGCACCTGGTTCAGGGAAAACGCAAATGTCCTGGTGCCGCTATATTCCGGCCCCCCGCGGCAAACCTCGATGATCAACGGCGAGAAACAGTGGGAATCCCGCTGGACGCTTGAATTCTATGCAAACCCGCTGATTGTCGTCAGCGTTCCTCAGCAGTTTATGACAGGCGCAGATGTGATATCGCAGCCGGTCGACGTGAGATTTCCTCCGGAGAAATAATAAATGGCAATTTCGCTATCAAAAATCGCCCAGATGCTTCCCGGCGTACTGAAGGCGACAGGGACAGCTATTGATCTCAATGGCCTGTTTCTGACCGACAGCGCATACGCGCCGGTTGGTGCAGTACCCTCATTTTCCAGTGCGGATGAGGTAAAGGCGTACTTCGGCAGCGCGTCGATTGAGTACACCGCCTCGGTGCTGTATTTCGCCGCTTTCGCCGGTAAAACACAGATGCCTGGCAAACTGTATTTTAGCCGATTCAATACCGCAGCAGTGGCGGCATTCCTTCGTTCCGGATCGCACGCCGCGACCACGCTGGCACAGCTCAAGCTGCTTTCGGGTACGCTGACTCTGACCGTTGACGGCACGGAGGAGACTTCTGCGTCTATCAACCTCAGCGGCGCCACCAGTTTTGATAACGCTGCAGAGCTGATTGAAACCGGCATTGGCTCCTCGGTTGTAGTGACCTGGGATAGCGTGCTGAAGAAATTTATCATCACCTCTGCCACCACGGTCGTGGATAGCACCATTACCTTTGCTGATGAAGGTACGCTTGCTACGGGTCTGAAACTGACCGAAGCGACCGGCGCGGTGATCTCCCAGGGTGCGGCGCCGGCAGTGGTTGACGATATCTTTACTGCCATTCTGGCCAAAGAGCAGGACTGGGTAACATTCTCCACGACGTTCGCTGTCACCAAAGACCAGGCTAATGCGTTTGCGCTCTGGACAAACAGTCAGAACCACCGCTTTGCCTATGTCCCATGGGATGCTTCAGGAACGGCAATCGTGGCGGGCAGCTCGAATGCACTGGTGTACGACATCATCAACACCTACGCCTATAACGACACCTGCCCGGTGTATGGTTATCCGAACCACGCAGCAAACGCTATGGGGTTTGTGGCTGCTCTGAACTTCACGCAGGCCAATGGGCGCTGTTCTCTGAATGGTCGTCAGGTGTCCGGCCTGCTGCCGATGATCAGTAACGATACTGATTACGAGGCGGCCAAGGCCAACGGCTATAACTTCTACGGCAACTATGCCTCGAATGCCGTCGAAACCAACCAGTGGGCGCCCGGCTCTATTACCGGTGATTACGCCTGGCTTGACGCCTGGGCGGGTCAGGTATGGGTTAACGCTCAGCTTCAGGCGGCTCTTGTTGCGCTGTTCCAGCAGGCGAGCAATCTGCCCTACGCAGCAGCCGGAAAGGCTCGCATTGAGTCGTGCATGAAGCCGACCATTGAGCAATTCAGGGCGTGGGGTGGCATGACGGCGGGCACCGATCTTGACCAGTCGCAGATCGACCAGATTAACGCCATCGTTGGCGTAGATGTTACGGATTCGCTTCTGGCTGAAGGGTATTACGTCTACATCGGCCCGTTCACCCCGGCAATGCGCGCCGCGCGTACCAAGCCAACGGTTTACTTCTGGTACACCGACGGCGGGATCATCCAGGGTATCACCGTTAACAGCACGGAGGTGCAGTAATGGCCGGTCAAAATATTACGTCGGCAGACGCCATCATTGAGCTGGTCATTGCTGAGCTCTACCCATCCGGGTTTAACCTGGAACAGTTCGAAGCGCAAAACATCTTCGAAATGGGTGATACCGATATGGCAGAGTACCAGCGTACTGCTGACGGTAAACTGCTGGGTGGTTTTGTTTATGGTGATCTGCCGTGGACGTTTCATCTGGCGGCATCCTCCCCGTCGATTAAGTACATCGACAACTGGCAAACCACGCAGATGACCACGCGGTCTGTGCTGCGTGTAAATGGGACTGTGATCCTGCCGTCGCTGGGCAAAAAGTACATCATGACCAACGGCATCCTGCAGCGCGCGCGCCGTATGCCGTCTGCCGGCCGTGTGCTTCAGCCGGTAACTGGGCTTATCCAGTGGGAAACTGTCACCCCGGCAGACTACTCAGCGTAAAAAAATCAGCCCGGCCAAGTCCGGGCTTTTTTATTCCCGCAATACCACGCGCTTCACACGCGCACATCACAACACAGAACCTTTCAGGATGACCCTTGAGGATACCGGTTTGGCTATCGGTGCCTTTCTGTGGGCCGGATTCCTGTGTGACAAGGTTCATCACTAAAAGGTAATTACCGAGATGTCTAATATCATCCCCATGAATTACGATGACCGTTCATTTCCTTTTACGGCTGACTGCTGGTTCAATGCCACGGTTGCCGCAAAGCATCACGGCAAGCTACCAAAGGACTGGCTAAAGACTGAGGCGACAAAAATTTATATCGCCGAATTGGCTGAGGAGCTTGGAATTGCTGGCTCCGGCGTAAAAGAGGATTTTTCTCCCCTTTTAGTCAGAGTGGAGAAAGGGCGAAACGGCGGGACCTTGCTTCATCCGGAGTTGGCGGTGGAATTCGCCCGCTGGTTGTCAGTAAAATTCGCCCGCGCCTGTGATCGTCATATTAAAAATCTGCTGCTGAGTAAAAACTTCCAGCTCACCGAAGATCAGATTGTCGGCTTGATGGTGTGCCAGCAACCAACTTCCTGGGAGAAGCGCTTTAAAGACCCATTCTACCAGGCGCTGTCGAAAATGTCCGGCCTTCCTTACTTTGGTCATGTTGGCGGTTGCCCGGCGCTGTTCGGTCAGATCACCGCTCGATGGGTGTACGGTGTCGCACTTCCCGATTATGTCTATCAGGCAGCAAAACAAGCCGCCGGGGACAGCAAGGAGAAGATTCACCAACATCTTAAGCCTGATGCACTGGAGAAGGTCGAGCAGCAACTGATCGCCGTTACCAACATTGCCAGTTGCAGCATTGACCAGAAGGACTTCGAGGCCCGTTGTATGTCCGCGTTTCCCGTTAAGGGTCAGATGAAACTGCTGTATGCGGCGGCGTGACCATGAATAACCGAATCGTTGAATGCACCTCCAGAGCGGGGCGCGACTTCTCGGAATTCATGACAGGCGAGAAGAACATGATGGAGGCGCTGCGGTCGGCTGAAGAATTCACCGAGCAGTTACGCGTTCACGGCTGCGTTAATCACCACTTCATCAATTTCATGATGATGAAAGCGATAATGAAGGTATTTGACGACTTGCGCCGAGAGGAGTTGCGGGAAGAGCGACGACGCAAACGTGAAGAGAAGAAGAAATGAGCCCACTACGGTGGGCTTTTTATTGCCAGATAACTCATTCAGGAAACAAAAATGGCTCGTAAAAGCATCGTATTCACGGTTGAAGCGAATAACCGTGACAAGGGTAAGCAGTTCAAAATCACCGAAATGCCGGCGAGAAAGGCCGAAGAGTGGGCGATCCGCCTGGCGTGCGCCGTAATTGGCGCCGGAGTTACCGTTCCCGACAATATGATGATGGCCATCAGTGCTGCGGTAGCTCCGGCCCCAGCCGAGGATAACGCAGAGGCTCGCGAGCTGTACGAAAGCGTGATGGCCAGCGGCATGGCAGGTCTGGCTCAGTGGGGTATCACTTCACTGGCTAAAGTTCCGTTCGCACAGTCAAAGCCTCTGCTTGATGAGCTGCTTGGCTGCGTGAGATTCCTCGGCGGTAACGGTATCGAAACAGCGCTTGTTGACGAAGGTCAGATCGAAGAAATCAGCACCTGGTCGCGCCTGAAAATCGAAGCCTTCAAACTCCATATCGCTTTTGTAGCAGCCACCGCAAGTTAGAAATCCCTTTATCCGTTCCTGAAGATTCAGATCGCGGCTTCATACAGTATGCGAATGTACCGCGCACCATCGCCGCGGTGATCTCCGGGAAAATGGCGACACTCCACGAACTGGACACCGTATACAGCGTCCAGGATATGTGGTGGCTGATTGAAATAATGACCGTGGATAACACCAACAGAGCCATAGCGGAGAGTGATCATGGCAGCAACGGTAATTGACGCCCTCCTGATTACGCTGGGCCTTGATACGTCTGACTTCCGTAAGGGGCAGAAAGACGTTAGCGACGACCTCAAGAAGCAGCGTGAGGATGCGAAAAAAACTGCCAAGGAAATGGCGGAGCAGGGCAAGAAAGCCGCTTCGTTCTTCAGCAGCATCAAGACGGAATTGCTGGCACTGACTGGCGTTACCGTCACTGCCGGCGGCCTGATGAGCTTTGTGAAAAGCACCACTTCCGGCCTGATGGATTTGTCGATCCAGTCGAAAGCACTAGGGATGAGCGCTAAAGAGCTTGATGGGTGGGCGAAATCTGCGGAGGCTGCTGGCAGTTCAGCTGAAAAGATAAGCGCAGCATTGCAGGGGTTTCAGGACGCAAAGCAACTGGCTAAGGTCGGGGTGTACGATACGCCAGTGCAGGAAGCTGCAATCCGGCTTAATTCACTGACCCATGATTCTTTCAATATCAGGGACGACTCAGCACAAACCACGTTCAGGAAAATACTGGAGTCGGCAAGAAAGGTTACCGATCCAGATATCCGTCGTCAGATTCTTCAGTTGGTTGGTATTGATGATGCTATCAATCAGCGCAACCAGGAAGGCAAATTCCTAACTGATGTTGATCGCCTGACCAAAAGCTCCGGCATTACAGACGCCTCAACCAAAGGCGCAAAGGAATTTACAGCTGCATGGGCGGAGCTGGGCCAAAATCTCGACACGGTAAAAAACCAGATTTACGTGGGCTTGATACCAACCATTCGCGATCTGAATGGTCTCCTCATAGAGTGGTCGTCTGGTAACGCAAAATCCTCTTCATTCTTCAAAGAGCTGAAGCGGGACATTAACGACATTACTGGTATTGACCTTGGTAGCTGGACGCTATCAGGCGATCTGCGCAACCTCAAAGATAACTTTTCCATGCTCGGAAAAGTGCTTAATCACCTGGGTAACGCTTTAAACGAGCTCAATAACGGCAACTTCTCCAAGGCTGCCGATGAGTTTAAAAAGGCGTGGTACGGCACTGAAGACGGAAAGCCTACCGGCAATGATGCGCTGCCCGGAGTGACGAAGGCAGCCGAGCAGGCGCTGAAGAAAAACGGCGGCACGCTGGATTTTAAACCTGATCAGGACTCTGCGTATCTAAGCCCGCAGCAGCAGGCAACGCAGAAAATGCTGGATGCAGTTAAGTTTCAGCCGCTTCCTGAACAGCGCAGGCAGCAGCAGGATGAGAGAGACTACTGGGAAAGCACCAAAAATCTCCTTTCAAAAATCGCTGACGCCCTGATCTCTCCAGCGGGCGCGGCAACAATGCAGCCGGATACTTCGGGATACCAGCCAAACGTCCCGCTTAACGCTCAGGCCGCTCGTCTTGGCGCTAAAGGAAAGGCTTTTCTTCAGGCAATGGCTGGTGAGTTCGGCGCGCTGGAAGGTAAATATGGACTTCCTGCCGGTCTGCTGTCTTCGGTAGCTGCTACTGAGTCAGGTGGTGATCCGTTTGCGGAGTCGAAGGCCGGAGCCAAAGGATTGTTCCAGTTCATGCCTGGCACGGCAAAGGACATGGGGCTCAAAGGCCGTGATGTTTACGACCCCCACAAGTCTGCAGAGGCAGCAGCGAAATATCTAAGATGGTTAATGGATGCCACCGGCGGCGATCTGGAAAAAACTCTTGCTTCCTATAACTGGGGGCTCGGAAACGTCCAGAAGAAAGGCATGGATAACCTGCCGTCGGAAACTCGCAATTACGTCCCTAAAGTCATGGCCGGAATGCGCCCCGGCGCCGGGATGGCCGTAGACCGCGCGATGCCCGGGCAGTCCGGTGCGACTTATCAGTTTTATGGCACCAAAATCACCACCCAGGCCCAGAACGTGGAACAGCTTACCAGCGACATCAAAAAGCACGGCGACAACCGTGTCATGCTTTTGGCTGGCTACTCAGGACAATAAATCATGTCGTTTTCTCTGAATGTCTCGACAGTGCTATCCGCCATTCAGGGAGGAAGCCTGTTATCCGTCCTTAACAGCGCCCTGTCGCCAACTTACCGGATCACCTATAGCACCGTTGACGAGTCGCTTTTGACGGCTGCAGCCGGGCAGGAGGTTTTCTCTCCTTCCGGCTGGGTTAGCGTTGATCGCTACGGTGATGCGGCAGTTACTAAGGGGCCGGTAGAAAAGGGCCGGTACACGTCCTATAACAAAGTGAAACAGCCGTCTGAACTCAGGATCATTTTTGCCCTTGAGGGATGGACGGCTTTTTCCGGGTCACTGCCTAACCTGACCAATTTCTCTTTGCTGAGCCGGAACAATTTCATTCAGAAACTGGATGAGATGAAAAACACGGCCAGTACCTACAACATTGAGACGCCGGACACGGTGTATAACAGCTACGATCTGACCCACTTCGATTATTTTGTGGGGTCATATCGCGGGCAGACGTTGTTGATGGCGAACTGCACTTTCGAGGAGATCATGGACGGCGGGGAGGTCATGCTATCAAATGCTGTGATTGAAGGGCCGCCGACCAGCAACGCGAAAACCAACAATGGCGCCGCAGCCTCAACGCAGGTGATCACCGGGGCTACGAAAGAGGTGACTTTGAGTAATGTTAAAGATGCCTGGTCAAGTGCCAACACTACCTTATCAGACGCCCTCCAGACGACCGGAGCGGCGATTGTATCTAACGTTAACTCGGCGGCCGAGTCGGTCTCTAAGGCGTGGGACAGCTCTTCTACTGCAGTTTCTAAGCAGATAAAAAGCACCGTCTCCGACTTTCTGGGAAAGGTGATGTGACATGCAGGAAATTAGCTTATCACCGTCTCTATCTCAAAAGGTCTATGTCACGCTTGGCGGCCAGAACTGCGCGATCAAGTTACATCAGCGTTCAACCGGGTTTTACGCCGATCTGTATGTCGATGACAAGCCGATATTTCAGGGTGTTCTCTGCCTGAACTGCGTTTACCTGGTTCGGTATAAATATCTGGGGTTCAGTGGCGATTTGGTTTTCGTTGACTCGAAAGGTACAGCCGATCCTTATTACGACGAAATTGGCACCAGATTCAAGCTGTATTATGCGACGAGCAGCGAGGTCGGAAGATGAGTTACAAGGAGAGAGAGCTTACCGTATCGTTCACGCTGGCCAACGGTACGTTTGACGGCGGCATTGGCAACACCCTGACGGTTAAAGGTTTCAAGTGTGAAGCTGCTATATCAGCCTTTGGCGGCGCTACCGGTACAGTACTTGAACTTAACCTCTGGGGCCTTTCCCTGGAAAATATGTCCAAGCTGACGACAAACGCGCAAAAGATAATCGCGTATGCACAGAACTCAATTGTCGTTTACGCCGGCGACACCCGTGTTTTTTCCGGGTCAATAACGTCTGCCAGGATTAACCTGAATCAGATGCCGGATGCGCCGATTGAGATAACCGCGGCAGCGGCTGGAAGGGAGCGCCTGATCCCATGTGAGCCTACGTCCATTCGCGGCGATGCTGATGTTGCTGATATGATTCGTGCTCTTGCCTTTAAGGTTGGTTTAAAGTTCATTAACGTGGACGTTAAGGCTACTCATCGGAATCCATATTTCGATGACAACGCAATAATGCAAATATTAAAAATTGCGGCAGCACATGATATTTCTGTTGATATAGATTTTGGCACTGTCACAATTTATACAGGTAAAACACCGTCGGATTCAGTTGTTCCGTATATTTCCCCAGCCTCTGGGCTTATTGGTTATCCAATATTTTATGAGATGGGAATTAACTTTAGGTGCATTTATTCACCAGCTCTAAAATTGAACACTAAGATCATTCTTGAGACAGAGCTCCCACACGCTAGCGGTGAGTGGGTGGTGCAGGCGGGGACTACCCATTATCTGTCCTGTAAAGTGCCTGGTGGGCTATGGGAGACGTTTGTTGTGGCATCTCCGGCATCTGTCATCGGAGGGGAAAGCAATGGCAACTAACCAAAAAGCTTCTGATATCTCCTGTCAGGGTAACGCGATCTTGTCCCTTATAGCCACGGCATCAAAGGGCAATGTTTTTGCTGATATTGTTCTGGTTAAAGATGTTAGTGATGGCATTATGACTGTGCTACCTCTTGTGAGCGGCGCGAACGTATCCGGTGGGGAGATTAAATGTCAGGAGGTATATGACATTCCCTTTATTCGGTATCAGGCCGGGAACAGCGCTGTAAAAATGACTCCCCGCATTGGCGATATTGGTCTGGTAATCGCCTGTGACAAAGATACAACCAATGTCAGAGCATCAAGGCAAAGTGGCCCGCCACCAACTCAGCGGCGCCACTCATACTCGGATGCTGTTTACATCACGGCGATCGCTAGCCTGAATGATGATCCGACGGAGCTTGCAGAGTTCACCGGTAGCGGCATAAACATCAAGAGCCCTGGCGTAGTTAACATCAACGGCATGAAAGTACACCCAGACGGGAAACTTGAGCTTGTCGATGGCTCTATCGTTGATGGGCATACTCATGGTGGGGTAGTATCAGGAGGAAGCCGAACCGATCCTCTGGGGGCGGCATAGAGGGAATAAAAATGTCGTTTTTAGTTATTGCAGCATTGTTGGGATTAATACCTGCGTTCATTGCGCAAAGTAAGGGGCGATCTTTCGGCGGTTGGTGGCTCTATGGATTCTTGCTTTTCATCGTCGCAATTATTCACGTTCTTTTCGTCCCCTCGCTTAATTCTTCTGTCGCTGCCGTAGCTGATTCTCAGGGCCCAATGAGGGACTGCCCCTACTGTGCAGAGCCAGTGAAGTATCAGGCCACAAAATGCAAACATTGTGGTAGTGAGATAGAACCTATGCCGATCCCTGAGCCAAAATATAATGGAACTCAGATAGCATGGAGCAGAATTGCAATTTTAATTGGAGGAATTGTGTTGCTGGCTATCATTTCAGGCATCATAGGCAAATAAACCCGCTAAAAAATCAAAAATAAAAACCTCGCTTCGGCGGGGTTTTTTTATGGGCGAAATCCATGAAAACAATATCTCTCAAACTCGACCCCGATACCTGGGATCTTGTCCTTGATGAGCTGGGTAATATCGCAACGGTTGAAAACCCCTACGCCTGCGCTCAGGACGTAGCGACGGCATGCCTGGCCATACGCGGCGAGTGCATTTACGAAAAAGACACCGGCGTTAATTACAAAGAGCTTCTGAACGTTAAGGCCAGCACCGGCGCCATGGCGGCCGCGCTTCAGGTTGAAGCGTTGCGGATGAGCTATATCGCGCGAGCTGAGCCGACGCTGATTAACAACCGCGATACGCGCCGCACTACCGGCGTTATTGCGATCGTGGATACCAACGGCCTGGATTCCAGCGTCACCCTGTGAGGAAAAAATGACGACAATCTCTACGGCGGTACCGGCCGTGACCTTTTCCACCACTGGCCTTGATGTTCCGGATGAGGGAGACATTCTTGCCGGGCGTATAGCAGATATTGGTTCTGCATTCGGGACGGCGATGAGCACGAACCTCAAGACGCCGCAGGGGCAACTGGCTGTAACTGATACTGCAATCATCGCAGACAAGAACGATCAGCTTCTGGCTATCGTCAACAATATGAACCCGGACTTTTCCTCCGGCAGGTTTCAGGATGGCATCGGCAGGATTTACTTCCTCGATCGCATTGCTGCTGCGGGTACGGTTGTAACGGCCACATGCTCTGGCGTACCGGGAACGGTGATCCCGGCACAGTCCTATGCTACCGACGATAACGGTTATATGTATGTGTCCCTGGCAGCCGGAACGATTGGCGCAGACGGGACGGTAAAGATCGAGTTCCAGAACCTGACTACCGGGCCGATAGCTTGCCCCATCGGTACGCTGACAAACATCTATGTCGCGGTAAGTGGCTGGTCGAGTATCACCAACGAGACTGCAGGTGTGCCGGGCTCGAATGTTGAAGGGCGATCTGCATTTGAGTATCGCCGTCGCCAGTCAGTGGCACGTAACGCCTTTAACACAGCAGCGGCTGTGCGGGCTGCTGTCCTGGAAGTCGACGGGGTGCTTGATGTTTATGTGATCGACAACAAAGAGCCGACTTCCGTCGAGAAAGGTTCCACGAATTACACACTGCTGGCCAGCTCGATTTATATCGGGGTTTATGGCGGGGCAGTAGCTGAGATTGCAGCGGCCATAAATAAAAAACTCCCCCCGGGCACCGTTATGAACGGTGACACCACCGGAACCGTGCAGGATACCGAAAATTATGACGCCCCTTATCCGGAGTACACCTACAGGTGGAAAACGCTGGATGCGGTGAGCGTTCATATCAAGGTGGAATACGAAGCGAATGATGGCCTTCCATCAGATATCAACGCGCAGATCAGAACGGTCGTCCTGAATGCCTTCACCGGAGCAGATGGCGGTACCCGGGCGCGTGCCGGCGCGCGAATTTATGGCAGCCGGTATATCGGCCCTATCCAGGCGCTCGATGCACAGAACATGAACGTTCTTTCTGTCCAGATCTCTCTGGACGGAACCACCTGGTCTAGTGCGCTGACTATGGGGATAGATCAGGAACCGACTCTCGATGCGACAAACATCATAACGGAGGCGGTAAGTGAATAATGTCGACTGGACGATCTACGCGCAGTACGTGAACTCAACCAGCCTGCGGTCACTGATTGACTCCTTTAACGCTTCTGTAGCGCCAGAGGACTGGATAGACACGTTCTATGACCTCGTATTCAACATCGAGACCTGCGGCGATTACGGTCTGATGTGCTGGGGTAAAATCGTTGATGTAGAGCGTTTGCTGACTGTGACGCCATCCCAGCAGTTTCTGGGGTTTGGCGAAGCGACCAGCACCCCGGCAGAACTCACCGACCCTCAGCCCTTTAACCAGGCGCCTTTCTATACCGGCGTGCAGGACACGAACACTGCGGTCCTGACCAATGATGCATACCGCAAGCTGATCATGTGCAAAGCGATGGCGAACATCAGCGACTGCACCGTGCCGGTCATGAATCGCATGCTGATGTACATGTTCGGAGCCAGTGGGCGAGCTTACGTGCGTGACGATGGCAACCATGTCATGAGCTACGTATTTGAGTTCCAGCTTTCCGAATATGAGCTGGCCATAGTGCAAAGCTCCGGCGCGCTTCCTTCCCCTCCAGGGGTAAAAGTTAACATCGTTCAGGAGGTCTGAATTGAATAATTCAGCCATACCGTCACGTCTGACGGTTGTATTTTCTGCGAGCGGCGACAAAAACACGATCCCGGTCAATTCCACCTCTGAAACACTGGCTGACGGCCTGGCGGCGATGGATTCTGGTTTCCCGCCGCTTACCCGGATTGCACTCTCTGCCGGCGGTAAGCCGCCAAAGGGGCAGGACTTTAACGGCATTTTCAATGACGTTTACACTCGCCTGCAGTGGGGTAGCGCGGGAATGGGATTTCCATTCAGCGCAGATTTTAGCGAGGCTATTGCGGGCTATCCAAAAGGTGCGCTTATTCCGAACTCTGATTATACGGGCCAATGGTTAAATCTTAACAATGGCAACCGCTCCTCCCCCGAATCCACTTCGGGCGCTAATACCGGGTGGGTTCCTGTGGGGGGATATGGAATTTCTACTATTTCGTCTCTGTCAAATTCCAGTGTTACGCTATCTTCGGCGCAGGCATCAAAGGACCGCCTGATTCTTACCGGTTCGCTGACAGGGAATATCAATATGATTTTCCCCGCCTGGATGAAGTCATGGACTATTGAAAACCGCTGCTCTGGGAATTTCTCTGTCACATGCAAAACAGCATCCGGAAGCGGCATTGCCGTTCCAGCCGGTCGAGTTGAAAAACTGTATTGTGATGGCGTGAGTATCCTGCGCGATTTCGGCACGGCAGCAATGAGGAATATTGGCACCGCGACGTCGCGAGATGTTCCTGACATGAGTAATTTCCCACGAGATGATAATCCTGAGTCTGGCTATTTTTACCTGCCAAATGGACACCTATCGCAGTACGGAACTGTCAATTTACCCGCAGTAGGCACATTTAACCCGGCGTCGTTCGGTGGTGTTACTTATTACACCAGGTACTACATTGTCGATTTCCCTGTGGCATACCCAAATGCGCAGATATCAACCGTCGTTAGCCTGGCCGGTAAGCCTTTTGACTCACAGTCAAATGAGTTCGGTTCATGGGCAAACAGCAACCGAACCTTAAATTCAGGGCAGCCAGTTTCCAAAAATCAGTTTGTTGTATCCGTCACTTCAAACAACCCGAATCTTGTCCCTGTTATCCACTACAAATCAGAAGGCTACTAATGGCTACTACAGACACCCAACAGGCCGCGCAATTTTCTGCTGAGGCAGCAGTTAGTGCTGCCGAAGCAAAACAATATTTAATTGAAGCTCAGCAGGGTTATCAGGATACCAGCGCAGCGGCGCAAGAAGCTAAAGATGCTGCCGCGGCAGCAGCAACATCAGAGCAAAATGCTACATATTCAGAGGCTAACGCAGCTCAGTCAGCAGCGGCAGCAGTGGATGCAAAAGTTGATGCGGAGGCGGCCGCTAGTAGTGCTTCAGACTACGCAAAGAACAAATTCACATTCTATAAGACTGCCAGCGATCCTGATGGCACCATTGCAGGGTTGGCAGCAACGACCGACGGCCAGTCGTTCTGGGTAGCCCAGGGCCCAGATGCGCTTTCCGCTGCATGGCAGTATCAAAACAAAGCAGGCGTGGCCGTATTGCAGGCGAAGCAGCCGGGTACGGCGGCCATAACAGGGACAATCCGCGAATTCCCTACGCTGGCGGCTGCGCAGGCTGATGCAGACGCTGGAAATATTCCTGTTGGGTCAACAGCGTATTACCGCATCCCCGATGACAGCGCACTCGCTATTGAGGTTATTAACCACGGCGGAACGCTTGAACCTACCGGGCGGAAGATGCCATCTCAAAATCATATAGACCAGATGATCGGGCTATCTGATAGCGGCAATATTGCGATGCAAACAGATTCCACTGGTCAGGTTATTACTGTCACTGACGATTTTGGCGGTGTTAGTATTCCTGATGTGCCGGGAACAGTTCAGGAAGCATTGGCGCCAATTAAAAAAGACCGCGCTCCAGCCATCCTTCGCCTCAGTGATGCTGAAAATGCTGCCTATGGGTCTATCGATGATTTCGGAGGACTGAATCTCCCTGGCATCCCGGCGTCAGTGCAGCACATGCTGAATAACCATCAGGATAAAATTCAGAACCTGATCCGCAATGGTCGGGTGCTTGATGTCAGAGATTGTGGATTTAATGCGAAAACTGGCGAAAACGCCGTATATGCAATCCAGCGGGCGATAAACTGGCTAAGTGGCAAGGGTGGCGGCATTGTGTATCTCCCGATGGCGTATTATCCGCTATCCACATTTATCATCCCGCGCAGTAATGTTTCCATCGTTGGTGAGGGGGATAAATCGGTACTTCTTCCCTATAAACAAAACACGGCTATTCGTTTTGTTGGGACACTGACTAATTATCTCGAAAACGTCATGATGAGTAATTTCACCATTGAGGGTGAGAATCAGGTGTTGCTGCCCGGGGCCAGTTACGTTCCTGACATTAAAGGGACCTATATCAAGCACTGGCGTAACTGCGTCATGGACCGGGTTAATATGCGCAACATCGGCGCTACGGCGCTGGGTAACGATATGGCGGATAACTGCGCAATCACCCGTTGCTATATTGAGAACTTTGGCCGGCTGGCGCCGAACCCCGGAGCGGCGGGTATCTGGGAGCGCCCGCTCGGTGCATCAGGTATCGGTATTGGTACGGGGGCGCTGGACGATGAGCCGCTGTTTATGGCTTTCAATACAGTGAAAACAGGCACCAACTTCCCGATGTTCCTGGAGCCACAGGGGGGAGGTGCTGCGCGAGGAGCGATTGCGCTGGGGAATATTCTTATGGGGGGATATGCAGGCCTGGCAGATTGTGGTGTTGACGGCTTCCAGGCGATAGCTAACCAGATTCGCCTGAATAAATTCGGCATCCTCCGCTATCCCGGAACAAACAATTCAGGTAAGCCGGGGAGGCGCGCGCAGTTCATCAGCAATATCGTGGATTCAAACGAAGAGCACGGTGTTTATTCGTATAGCACGAAAACAGACCCGCTTATTGGCTGGAATATCTACGCACATAACCAGATTACAAATAACGGGAAAGATGGGATGAATTTCCGTTACACCAACCCCGACGTTGTTCTGCAGAATGAAACTATCGACAACAACCACATTGCTGGCAACGGTCGCCACGGTGTGAATGTCGAGGCGGCAAAAGCAGTGATTAACTGTGACATTACCAATAACAAAGTCTGGGGCAATGGACAAAAGGAAGCCGGAAATGGTGTTAACAGTACCAGTGCCATTCCTTTTACTGCCTGTTCGATTAACAACAATAAAATACGCGACACTCAGACTGTGCCAACACAGCAGTATCCGGTAAGCCTCACCGGCGTGCTGACTGATGTCGATATTTCGGTAAATCACTGCGTGGGTAATGTGAATAACACCATCAATACCCCGAATGCGGCCAACCAGCGCGTGACCAAAAACATTAACTCAGGAGCCTTATAATGTCGTTAAATTTAATCAGCAACAGCACTCTTAAAGGTTCACTGAAACTCCCTGACATTAATGCGCCACTCCCTACCGGCGCCGCTCTCTTTGCCGATTTTGCGGGCTCCCGGTTTGTGATGAAATATGCAACCGGACAGGTTAAGCGCGGGGCATCAGCAAAAGAGGTTATTTCCTTTCTGCGCTCCAGCCCGGCCACACGAATTGGGTCGTCTGGTTTAATTGAATATCTCATGGCAGATGAGCCGGCCATTGAATACCACCCGATGACGCATGAGTGCCTGGGTATTCGTACTGAGTCGGTATCGAATAACCGAATCGCCTGGAGTCAGGATTTCACTCAGGCTGCGAGCTGGACGCCATCAGGCGTGACGCTGACCGCTAACGATGTAGTATCGCCAGACGGAAATACCACGGCGACGAAATTGATTGAAACTGCTGGTAGTTCCGCAGTAACGCATACATTGCTGGCGACTACTACGATGGCGGCGACTTCCGGCCAACCTTACACCTTCAGCATCTGGGCGAAAGCAAATACAGGCAGCGTACTCCAGATTGCTGCACAAGGCGCAGTGGCTACGACTCAGTTCGTTAACTTTGACCTTAAGAATGGGAAGATCGGGAAATCCTCACCGCAGGTGCTGCAGGCGACAATGCAGGAATTTAAGAATGGCTGGTATCGTTGTGCCATCACTATTTCACCGACATCGTCTGTATCACCACAATTCACGCTGGCTCTGACCGGGAGTGATGCGTCAGCAGCAGCGCTGCCGTCTTATATACCGACAACGCCAGGCTCAGTATATATCTGGGGAGCGCAGCCAGAGCGTCGCGATGGTGCTTCTTCGTACATCCCGACAAGTGGCGCAGAGGCATCACGTGCCGCTGATATCTGCACCACGCCGACCAACTACGATGCAGTATCGTCAGATGCCGGGACCATTCTCATCACCTGCGTGCAGCCGCACAGTAACCAGTCCATTAGCGGAACCTATAATGCACTGGCGTGCGCTACGGTGATTGATAATTCAGTGGCAGGAGAAAGTCTGCGCTTGTCTTACCGAAATTTGACGAACAACAATGGCCAGGCGCAGTGGGCGACGGCAGACGCCAGCGGTACATCACAGTCACTTGAAA
>OHBN01000221.1_pt1 | contig 22446 bp, 18 predicted proteins | sample 1577381 | NCBI WGS metagenome assembly OHBN01 (sample SAMEA3879520, study PRJEB24766) | human gut metagenome | biome: human-associated habitat; feature: feces | place: USA | collected 1985/1987
CTTATCAGAGAATGCTGACACAGAAACAGTGTATTCGTTGGCTGTATCTTCTATCAATTTCCTGTTTATACTACCAGTCGCCTCAAAACTATCTACTCTTTTCAAAAACTTGGCTCCATCTGTTTTCATGACCTGCGCTCCTCCGAAAGGCCATGCTGACGACAAAGCCATATCTACTTTCAGATTTAATTGCGAGGCTTTTTTCAGAGTATGACGGATCATTTTGTACCATTCCGGACTACGATAAGCTATCTGCTTATCCTCATATCCCTTCACTCCATAAGTAGAAATGATAACTACCCCTCCATATCCGGCTTTCGAATAAGTAGCCAAGTGTTGGTCTATCAAATCTTCCGACACGACATTTCCCAACCAGAACCACCAAACCCACGGTCGCTCTTCTGCCGTATATTTCCGGGCGTCATTTCTGGAAACTACCTGTTGAGCTTCCAGCATCAAGCCAAAAGAAAAGAGCAAGAGCAAACTCAGAATACACTTTCTCATTGCATGCATCATTAATCATTATTAAAATATCCTCCTCCCCCTGTCAAGACAAGGAGAGGAAGATATACTATCCATCCTTACTTAAGAATCCACATCAAGTCATCTACCCCGTCCGTTCCATTAAACTGTCTTTTAATGGCTTCTTGAACATTCGCTTCATTCGTCTGATACTCGGCCTGCGGATATCTCCATCTGACAGGAATCTTTCCACTCGGATTATTCATATTATCACCAATGTTCAACGCCGGAATTCCTGTGCGACGGATATTATAAAATGCTTCCCAACCGGAATTATTGAAGAACGCAATATACTTCTGATTGAGAATCTGTTCCAACTGTCCTCCATAAGCAACAACCGAGCTATTAAGATATTCTGAAATCACAGACTCACTGATGTCGTAAAACTGCATAGAAGCACGAATGCCTTTCTCATAATAATCTTCTGCATTTCCTTGTATCCACCCCCGATTAATGGCTTCTGCAATGTTAAAGCAAAGCTCCGGGTAGCCCAACAAAATCATCGGCTCACCGGTAGGAGTACAATAACGCTCCCTACTATAAATAGAAGCCTCATCCCTGTTGGCATAAATATTCTCATAGCTATCATTACAATCTACGCCTCCATATTCCGTAACATCAAAATCTGTATTATCAGGATTGGCCGCTACCGCTGCTTTTGTACGTTCGGCAATGACAGTGATGCGCGGATCATTATATTTCTTAATCAAATTATAATATGTATTACCTATCCGATAATAATCAGAATTAGCCAACTGATAGAACAACAAGTAACGATTCCCCTCAATGTCATACCACTTGAATGTCATATTATCATCATTTGATGCGAACAACGGATACTTCGTAGGATTATCAAGTATCTCGGTAAACTGCTCCTTCATTCTCAAATCCGCATCATCCATCTTCTTACTAAGATTAATCAGTATACGAATCCGCAATGCATTAACAGCTTTTTGCCATCCGGCTACATTGCCCCCATAAATAAGATCGCCATTTCCAACAGACACTTTCCTGATGACCGCATCTCCCAAAATCGTATTTGCTTCATCCAAAAGAGACAGACAGTTCATGAAAACATCTTTTTGCGCATCATACTTAGGAGTAAAATTATTTTCTGATTTACCTTTCAGCGCATCAGTCATTGGTATGTCGCCCATTTGCATAGTCATATCCATCAAGCAATATGCTTTAAAGAAATTGGCTATTCCCCTATAGGCAGGTGCATTAATCCGGTCTCCTTCAAACTCCATAGCAAGTACATCACGTAATACTGAGTACCAATCAAATCCCGCTTCGCCTCCCAAATATCCCTGGAATGCGATGTCTCCTTGCTGGGAAGATATTGAAGCAATGTATTGAGCCCATCCATTGTAAGTTCCTACCATCGGTCGGTATGATCCCAGCGTATTAGATATCACACTCGTCAGAATCAGTGTCGGAGGTACTTGCCCTTCAGACGGTGAATTCGGATTCATTTCATATTCTGATAAAGACTGGCAAGCGGAAAACAAAAAGATACCTGCCACCAGTGCCGTTAATCTATTATTTACTATTTTCATAATATCTCACTTTACTTAAATTCAACTTTTAGAATGTTAGGTTCACATTAAATCCGACATTGCGGAATGAAGGAGTTTGCAAGTTATCCCACGTAGTGCCTTCATTATATTGATCGGGGTCAACCAAACCGGACTTGGTAATCAGAAAGAGGTTCTTCGCTACCAAAGACACGTTGGCTCCCTTTATAAAAGTATTTCTCAGAAGCGAACTGAGATCATAGGTCAGAGAGACTTCGCGGAACTTCAAGAATGAGCGGTCAACAAGCACACATTCATCAATACCATAATATCCCTTAGAATTTTGTATATAGTCAAAATAATTGGTAGTCTTTGTATTCGGAGCAAACTGACGGGTATCACTGATTATGTTTCCATCTCCATCACGTTCCAATGTTCCGGAAATTACATTGACACCTTGAGCTTGGTAGTCTTTACCTGCATACCAGTCTTTACGAGCCTGATCATCAATATCCAAAGAGCGACCTCCAGCCCACATATATCTGTTATATTGGCTCAAGATTTTACCACCAATACAAGCATCAAAAGAGAAATTCAATGTAAGCTTATCATAAGACATAGTATTCGTAAAACCAACCATCAGATCATTATTCGAATAACCTAACTTTTGTTTGATGTCATCTTTCTGAATTTGTCCGTTCGCACCAATAATCACTTGTCCGGCATATTCATTACCTTCCGGAGCATACATCATGGCTGTACCATAGATGGCATCCATACGATCACCTACTTTCAGCTCACCAAATTTTGTTTGGCCTTCAGGAAGTTCCTTCAAATACTGCCGGTAAGAAGACAAGTTCAGGATGGCATCCCAACTAAACCCTTTCGGATTTTTAAAGGGTGAAGCCGTTATCGAAAGCTCCCATCCCTTACGCAGAGTCTTCAAGCCATTCAATATATAAGATTTCCATCCGGAAGCCTCTGAAATAGGCTGGGAGTAAGTTTGCGGTCCATCAATAAAATAGAAATACGTGGCATCGAACGCCAAACGATTATTGAACAGACGAAGTTCACCACCAACTTCATATCCAGTGCTGTATGACGGTTTAATATCTTTTGAATAAAGACTTGACGGAGAAGTCAATCCGATATTATCATTCCAGGATTGCGTCTGTGTATAGACCGAAGCAAAATAGTAAGGAGAGAAAGCACTGCCTACCCGTGCATAAGAGCCTCTTAACTTCAGATAGCTGATAAATTCAGGCAACTTCACATATTCGGACACAATAGTCGACAACTGTGCAGAAGGATACAGATAACTGTTCTTACCAAAGGTGGGAATAGTTGACGACCACTGATTACGCGCCGTCAAGTTTAAAAGAATATAGTTCTTCCAACCTAAATCAAGATAACCATATACAGCATATTCCGCCAATTCACGCTTATAACTGCTTGGTTTTGTCGGTTTCAATGTATTTTCAAGAGTGTAAATACCTGGAACGGCCAGTCCATCCGTAGCAGCTTTATGACCACGGTCGTTGTATTGACGAGCATTAAAACCTAACATAGCACCTATATCGAATGCTCCAATTTTCTTGTCATATTTTGCCATCAAGTCAGTCAATATTTGAAAATCAGTATAATAGGTTTGAGAATAATTACCGTTTCTTGCATAAGCCGTCGACTGTGCTGTCCTGTAATCTTCCATAAGTTCATTCATATTGACTCCGGTACGCAAAGTTATGTTCAGTTCTTTAGTCACATCATACTTTAAAGAAGCACTGCCATAAGAGGTGTTTTTGTGATAACCATGTAAATTCTCATAAAGAATAAAATAAGGATTATTATAATCATAAGATCCATTTTCATATCCATCCGCCACATCAAAATTACGTTGCTGTAATCCCTCAAGTCCGGGTGCCCAATAATCTTTCAAGTCCCTGACATCGACATTGGCACCTGCCCAAAGAATCATAGAATAAATAGGACTATTACGGCCATAACCCACAGAAGGAAAATTCGGAGAATCCATCTTATTATAATTGATGTTCGCATCAAAACGCAGCTTATCCGAGAACTGTATACCACCACTCATATTTACGGTATAACTATCCAGGCTGGTATTCTCAAATACTCCTTTCTGGTGCATCTGACTCAAAGAAATACGGAAATCCCCTTTCTGCGATTTAGTCTCTACGCTCACATTATTGTTGGTTACAACTCCTGTACGCAACATATTATCCAAGTTATCTTTACCACGTGGTATCCATGGAATAGCTATTCGTTTTCCATTTTCATCATACGGGCTATTCCACTGAGCCAATAATCGCCCATCCAGTTCGGGTCCCCAGGCTCCCCAAAATTCGTCGGTAGAATTGCCTACACGGTATTGACCTTTATAACCTGTACCATACTTCTTCTGATAAGAAGGATTGGCAATCATACCAGTATCAAATCCGGTAGAAGAGTTTACAGAAATCCGGACACCTTCTTTCGCTTTCTTGGTAGTAATCTGAATGACACCGTTTTGCCCCATCTGGCCATAGAGTACGGCAGCAGCAGGCCCCTTCAGTACAGACATACTTTCGATATCCTCAGGGGCAACTTCCCAGAAGGTGGCACTCTCTACGGGCACCCCATCAATTACAACTACCGGAGCAACACCGCGCAGCAACAAAGCAGGAGTATCAAAAAGATTAGGCGAATTAGAAACTTTCAATCCTGCAATTTTACCCGTCAGATTAGAAGCTGTGTTAGCCGCCGGCATTTTAGTCAGCCCCGGTGCTACCAAATCCTGTACGGCATAACCTAATTTCTTCTTCTCCTTCTTAATACCTAATGCAGTCACCACTATTTCTTCCAGCACTTCGGAGGCAGAAGACATCTTCACGTTTATCACTCTCCGATCACCAACCACTTCCGTTACAGGAGTAAGCCCCACATAGGAAAATAACAGTACACTACTTGCTCCCGGAACTTTTATAGAATAATTCCCATCTATATCCGTAATTACTCCCGTCGTAGTTCCTTTGACAAGAATGGTTGCACCTATTATCGTTTCCCCCTTATCGTCTATCACTTTTCCCGTTACGGTGACTTCATTGCCGGACTGCCCGAACAATGTTGTTGCACACACCATGAGCACAACAAAAAATATACTGAATAAACTAACAGTCTTAGTCATATCTTTTCTTCTTTATTTATATTTCTATGAAAATTCAACCTGTCACTCCGCTGCATCACGAACACAACGTACTGTCCAGCCCTCACCCTGGTAAGTCCACGATATTCCGCTATCACCGGTATCTCCTCTACGATGGTAAATCAACCAGGGATATCCGCCTTCTGATATGTCGGACGACCACCAAGTTGTTTCACGTGCCGAGAGTGAGTTCCAAGATTTCCAGCTGCCATCCGTAGCACGACCGGAAACAGCCCAACCTGTCCAACCGGTTATGTTCTGATAATGGTCATGAGCCAGCAAACCATTCATATAATTCATATCTCCACTGGGGAAATCTTCCGTACTGGCTCCTATCGAACCTAACAAAGTGATGAACTCATCTTTTGAAGGTATATGCCAACCTTCGGGCGCCAATTTGCGTTTGTCAACCACTGCATGCCAATTATAAATAGCTCCATAAGCTTTAGCCTGCCGGTCTGTAACTCCGTTATTGAAGTTATCCTCACTCCAAACCCAATCCGGCGCCTCACCAAAAATCCAGCTATACGCTCCTTGCTTAGAGTCTCCTGCTCCTACCCAGTCATCTGCATGGTCTTTATCACAATACAGCACCGGAGTACCATCATTGTATCTGGTAACTTTCAGATTCTCCGCCAACCAATATTGCTGGCCAATCTTTACCATTCTGTAGCTATTCCCATCAATATCCTCTACCGGCATTTCAATCCGCATGTCCGAAGTGTAAATTGTTTGAGAACCTTCCACACGATATCCACGGATATGGTAAACATTTCCCGAAAGTAATCTGGAAATCTCGCCTACACTAACGGCTCCCCCCTTAGATACATACTTTTTATCTGCCACAGTGGGATTTTCGTTTTGACTGAGACATACCCCCGATTCGGTGATATTACTCAGATCGCCATTGATAACCATCATATAAGTCAACTTAGTATTCGTCAGATCAACTATACTAACGCCAAAGCCGTCACCACTATACGCTGATAAATGAGTTTGATAGAGTATCTCCGAATGAATATCGGTAGTAGTCATTGTGCCGCTAAGGCCATCAGAAGTATCTTCCAGATAGATATAGCGCCTGCCTTCAGGATAATAAATAGCTAAACGCTCTCCTCTCACTTCCCATGTACCAGTATTTTTCTGCCCGGAAGCCAAAGCTTCGGAATAAATGCCTTCTGCCTCAAATTTCATAGTAGTACCAAGCAGAGAGAGTTCACTTGCCGCTCCGTTCATCGCTTTGGTTACAAGCCAAGTGCCAACTACCCGCTGATCGTTCTTATTTGCTTCCGGAGCTACATTCTGTGTTACCTCAAAAGTTTTGGCATAGCTGTCCGGCAAATCCTTACCATTTATTTTTACGATTGTAGAGCGAGGAGCACCGGTCGTATTATCTTTAAGCATAATACGGATAACAGTAACCTTAGGAGGATTTCCTGAAACAATATTATTATTCAGCAAAATTGCCCAGCCATCGGGAGAGATTGCTTCCAACTGCAAGTTTGTCTTCACTTGAAGCTCCAGCACACTCTCAAGTCCGTCCACAGTTACAGCATCCGGCAAATCTATAATCTCGAAGCCATCCGGATTGAGCTGAACCACTTTAATTGTACGTACCACAGAACCTGCCGTAACGGTAACCTCTGCCACACGCTCTTCTATTCTTTCGTTTTTCTCCACTTTAATCACGAAAGAAGACTTTCCTTCAGAACCGCTTTGAACTGATAGTTTACACCAGTCAGCATTACTTTTTGCAGTCCAATCATAGTTGGATTGCACTTCAATCTCTTCATCCGCACCTTCGGGAATCACGTTCAATGTCTCCTTAGAAACCGTCATTTCATAAATAAAGTCAGGCAATAGCTCATCTTTGCGACACGATGCAAAGAGCAGGAGGCAAAAGCCTATTAAGAAAGTTAATTGATGCTTTTTCATGTTTAGATAATAATTAATAGGTTGTTAATCAAATGCTTTTCATACATTACTCACTAAATTTAAAGTTAAACTGATTGTAATCCCAATTAAACTATATCGATATTATTTTCTTGGATTCTATTAGCAAATGCCATATAACTGCCCATTTAGGCAAAAGCAAATATAGACACTTATTTCAGGACTGAAATGATTCCGACAGAATATTACCATCAATTGGCAAGATAGTAATATTCTGTTTTCAGCCTATTGCATTCTGCGAAGTACCGGGAACTCCGTAATACGCAGAGTGGTACATCCGTAAGGAATCAATGTTATATCTTCTTCCGGCAATCCGTCGTTATCCATTCCATAAATCATACGGCTATAGGGTTGGGGGCCTGCCATTTCATTATACAACTGCCAAGATGGAATTCTCTTAGCTTTTACCTTTATCTCAACTGGAGCATTCTCCTGACTCCAAGGGAAGTCGGTTTCCATCTTATCAGTATGTTCAATTACGGTAAAGACTTCCTCCATTGGTTTTCCGGTAAAATCTACAAGCCCATAATTCCATTGGGTAGTTGGCAATACTTCATAATAACAATCACCGTATTTAGCCGGATTATCTTTTACAGGTTTCTTCACCCATTTCTCTCCAATTTTCAGTGCATATACAAGAGGTCCCCTTTCTATGGCAACTGAATTTTCATACCATTCAGAAGTTTGCACCCGCATAGGCAGAGTCAACTCCAAAGAATCTCCATCCTTCCATTCCCGTTTTATGATTTCAATAGTATTTCCAGCCACTTTTCTATAAAGCACACCATTTATTCTGATTTCAGCTTGTGTGCACCAGGAAGGTATGCGAAGATGAAAAGGAAAAGAAGCCGATTGTACTTGTACATCCGGGAACTCCAAATCAAAAGAAACTGTATGGTTCATAGGGTAGTGAGTTCTTTCCGTTACTTTCACAGGAATACCGTCGGCTACACTCACTGTAGCTTCGGAAGGAGCATAAACCAATGCCGCCAGTCCATTATCAGCAGTAGCATACCACAAGTTTTGCGTAAATTTGGGCCAGCCTTGGTGAAGATTGGAAGTACAACACGGATAACCGGAAAGAAATCCGAAAACAATATCCGTTTCACCATGGTTGATATCAAAATTATGCATGTGCCGGGTCAGCATAACCTGATTGGGCTGTTGGAAATATTGGCGAGTCATAAAATCATCAGATATTTGGGTGGGAAGAGCATTAAACGCCAACTTTTCTAAATGATCAGCAAACTGGATATCTCCAGTTATCTCAAGCATGCTTTCAAGAGAGTACATTAACTCCACAATAGAACATAGCTCAGCCCCTTGAGTGGGTTTGTTTCCATGAAGCGCCTCATCAGCACCATACATACCTTGCGGTTGGCCGTGATATTTGCGGATATCAGCAAAAGCCTTCTTTACTGCGCAAATATAGAGTGAATCAGGTTCTTGCTGATAGTAAATTACCGGTTCCTTAATGCCTTGTGCCAAATTCACACCATGAATGGTATTAATGCGAGTCAAGTCGTCGCGATGCCAAAACATATCTACATAATTATAGCTTTGCTGATGTAACAGCTTGCCAAGATCAAGCAAAAAAGATTCGCCGGTAATATTATAAAGCCAATATACCACTTGCAGATTGTCGCATGCACGATATTCAGCCCAGAAAGTCCAGTTGCCTAAAGGGGTATGAGGCAAGGTATGGAGCTGATAACGGAAATAATTGGAAAGAAACGTAAGTACTCTTCCATCTTTGGTGGCAGAATAATACTGCTTCACAATCTTCAATACCACCATCCGAGGCCACCAATCTTCAGAATTATTACGCTGCAATCCCTCTTCCGGTTCATAATTACGGGAAGGTCCGAAAAATCCGTCTTCACGCTGACTGGCAAGCGCCCATTCAATCCAAGGTTGAACCTTTTGTTTCAACGAATCATCATCCAGAATATAAGCTAATGGCAACAGACCATCAATCCAATACGGACCACGTTCCCACTGGTCCCCATCTCCTCCAAGCCAACCATTACGTGCACCCATCACTTTCGGATAGAGTATATCTAATGAAGAAGACATACCGTTACGCTGCCGGATAAGCATTTCCTTCAGCCAACCGGAAGGTTTAATACTGCCAATAGGCAATTCTACATAGGGCTTACGTTGCAATGGATACAAATTGTTACGATAGTTCATTGCTATAGCTGTCTGAGCAACTATTTGCTTCGCATTGGAAAAAAGTGCCAATACAAATAGCAAGAGTAGCAAAATTCTGTTTCGGTTCATAGTACATTCAATATTCTTGTTTCTGCCAGCGAAACTATTGAATGTTTTCAGACGAGCCAAAGAATTACAGAAACCTACCATTTTTTGGCAAGATACTACAATTTCATCCGTACTTAAGCACGAGTCACCTTGCAGTATAACTTCCGTTACCCTACGGGGGAATGCTTTTTACCCCAAATAGTAACTCCATTTACACACCGAGGTAAAGGCCGTTACATACCGAGGTAAAGAGCGTTACAATAAGGGGTAAAGGTCGTTACATACGGCGGTAAATGCTTTTACATCATGTGGTAAATCGTCGGTAAACGCAGCACTTTAATTATCAGCATATTAATAAATAAAGATGCCCATATGGATTATAACCACATGGGCATCTCAACAAGCAGATGTAGATGAGAAAAGATAAAAGGATATAGTGTGACACACGTTTTACCTATATCATTCGAAATCCTTGCCAAAGATTCGTCTCCGGCACAGGTGCTTCTACCTCTATTGTCTCTTTTGACACCGGATGCACGAAACTGATAGACCGTGCATGCAGGCAGATACTTCCATCCGGATTGGAGCGTGCGGAACCATATTTCAAGTCCCCCTTGATAGGACACCCCATCTTTGCCAACTGACAACGTATCTGATGGTGCCGTCCGGTTTTCAAATCCACTTCCAGCAGGAAATAATTCTCTGACTTACCTATCATGCGATAATTCAGGATGGCTTTTTTACTTTTCGGCACCTCCTTATCATAAGCATAACTCTTATTCTGCTTCTCATTGCGCACCAGATAGTTCACCAATTCCCCTTCTGGTTCCTTCGGAGCATCCTTCACTATAGCCCAGTAGGTCTTCTTCACCTCACTGTTCTTGAACATTTCATTGAGGCGGGACAACGCCTTACTGGTCTTGGCAAATACAACAAGACCGCTTACGGGGCGGTCCAGCCGGTGGGTAACACCGATGAAGACATTTCCGGGTTTCTGGTATTTCTCCTTCAGATACTGCTTTACGATTTCCGAAAGCGGCGTATCTCCCGTTTTGTCTCCCTGAACGATCTCGGAAGCGGTCTTGTTGACTATAATGATATGATTGTCCTCGTATACGACAGTCATACTCTTTCTTACATATTCATACCACCATCTACCTGAATCACCTGTCCTGATACATAAGAAGACATATCAGAAGCCAGGAAGGTAGCGATGTTTGCCACATCTTCAGGAGTACCACCACGACGCAAAGGAATTTTCTTTGCCCATTCAGCTCTTACTTCGTCAGAAAGAGCGGCAGTCATGTCTGTCAGGATGAATCCCGGAGCGATAGCATTGGCACGGATGCCACGAGAACCGAGTTCCTGAGCAATAGATTTAGCCAAAGCAATCATACCTGCCTTGGAAGCTGCATAGTTAGCCTGTCCGGCATTGCCATGAACACCAACCACGGAAGCCATATTGATAATGCTACCTGCTTTCTGACGCATCATGATCGGAGTACAAGCATGAATAAAGTTGAAAGCAGATTTCAGGTTAACGTTGATAACCATATCCCATTGTTGCTCGCTCATACGCATCATCAGACCATCACGAGTGATACCTGCATTGTTTACCAGAATATCAATGCGGCCGAAATCTGCATGAATGGCTTCTACTACCTTCGCAGTATCTTCGAAGCTGGCAGCGTTTGAAGCATAACCTTTAGCTTTCACGCCCATTGCTTCAATTTCTTTTGCCGTATTCTCTGCATTCTCGTCAATTACCAGGTCAGTGAATGCAATATTTGCTCCTTCAGAAGCGAACTTTAAAGCGATAGCCTTACCAATGCCGCGTGCAGCACCGGTTACAATAGCTGTTTTACCATCTAATAATCCCATACTTTTTTAATTATTGATTAAAGTTTTCTTTTCTATGCAACGCTCCGAACACAATGTTGACCACGTACTTGTCGCGTTCTTCATCTGTCAGTTTAGCGCCTATGTGTCCGCGTATATAAGGTACCTCGATACCTTTCACGCAATAGTGTACCAATTCGGCAGTCATGTCAATATCGTCAACCTGAAATACCCCTTTCTCCACACCCTCACAAAGAACATCCTTGAAAAGCTGTAGTTCTTTGGCATCAAAACGCTTGCGTACCTTCTCTACCCGCCATATATCGCGGAAGAAGGTAGCACGAAGCGTTCCATTCCGGTATACCACCTCCTTCACAGCATCCAAACGGGTATAAATCATTTCGATAATCTTCTGGTCGGGCGAGATATCTTTCTCCGCCACCCGTTTCATTACATCCAAAAGTATCTCCAGCTCCGACTCGAGAACAGCCGTATAGATCTCTTCCTTACTTTTAAAATAGGTATAGAGTGTTCTTCTACCTTTTTTAGAAGCAAGAGCGATATCGTTCATTGTGGTATTCTCAACCCCCATCTTCGCAAATAGCTGACGGGCTACATCCACTAATTTAGCTTTTGTCTTCGATACGGCCATATTAATAATTGCACATTGCTTAATAATTTGAGCAAAAGTAAAACTTTTCTGCATACCACACAAGAAATCATGTGTTTTATTAACATTCCGTCATAGGAAGGGAAGAAAAAAAAAGCATACACTATCATGTTACTTATCAATAGTTTAGAAACAACATCACATTTTTTAAAGAAAAAAAGATGGATTTTATTTGTTAGTTTCATAAAAAGCCGTACCTTTGTACCCACAAAACATCGCGGAGTGGAGCAGTTGGTAGCTCGTTGGGCTCATAACCCAAAGGTCATTCGTTCGAGTCGGATCTCCGCAACTATAATGAGGATAATTAGCTATATTTCAGCTTTTTATCCTCATTTCAATTAAAGAGGTCGGACAAATGTCGGACAAACGAAATAGCTGAAGTTTAATCATACGTTTTCGTATTCGAAAAACGTATAAAAAAATGTCTCTATCCAAAACTCGAAAAGGCTCCACAATAAATAATATAGTGGATTACACCCTCCCCAAACTACACACCGGTAAAAATTGGTATGTCGACTTTACTTGTTTTGATCCCGCAGATGGAAAGATGCGGCGAAAAAAATACATGCTGGACTCTATCTCCAAGATTTCAGAGCGTAAAAAAAGAGCTGCTGAAATCATCGCTAATGCCACATCACGCCTACGAAGCGGATGGAATCCATGGATTGAAGCATCAACAGAACGTCAATATGCCAAATTCTCAGAAGTTACCTCTTTATATATAAGGTATATCGAGAAACTCACAAGTAACAACACGCTGAAAAAGAAAACAGCCTACGACTATCAATCGAGAATGAACATGTTGCTCGAATACAACTCTACCAGAAGCAACCCTATCACCTACATATACCAGTTCGACCAATGTTATATCAGTGATTTTTTAGACTATATATTATTAGACCGGGATTCAACAGCCAGAACCAGAAACAATTATCGTACATGGCTGTCCGCATTCTGCACCTGGCTACAAGAAAAGAAATACATAGATCACAATCCAACGGAACGAATAAAGGCATTAGTAGAAGGAGAGAAACGCCGTTCCGCTTTAACCGCACCTGATTTAACAAGATTAAAAGAATATCTCGGTGAAACGAATCGGCATTTCTTACTTGCCTGTATGATGGAGTATTATACTTTTATCCGGCCGGACGAATTAAGCAATGTTCGCCTAAGCGACATAAACATTAAGGAGCAAAAGGTATTTATATCTTCAACCATCAGTAAGAACCGACGTGATGGCATGGTTGGCCTCAATGATACCGTCATAAAAATGATGATAGAACTTGAAGTTTTTGAAAACCCATCGCATTTTTACTTATTCGGAAAGCAGTTCAAACCCAATGCCATCAAAGCGGATTCCCGCATATTCAGGGAATATTTTAATAAAGTACGTGCATTCTTAAAGTGGCCAAACAGCTACCAATTTTATAGCTTAAAAGATACCGGCATTCGCGATTTGGCTAACTCTGAAGGCATAGTCGTTGCGCGTGATCAAGCAAGGCACAGCGATGTTGCTACAACAAACAGGTATTTAAAAGGAGATTCTTTAGCCGTACACGAGGAAACAAAACATTTTAAAGGCGGATTATAAAGAAAGCCCCTATCCTCACGGACAAGAGCCTCCAAAAAAATGTAAAAAAAATGTTTCGTTTATATTTTATGCCTTCTCGTACAGCACCCAATATGGCTGTCCTGCCAAATATTCCACACGATAGCCAGCATCACTGAGTTGTTTAGCCAACTCCGCCGGACGGACAGCAATGATATTGGATATATCGTACACCAATTCCGCAGAAGTCTTGTAACACTTCTGCGAAGTAGTACCAATAGGCGAATAGTTATGGCCGATAAATTCGGCTATAGCTTTCTTCCGTTCAGCTTGTTGCTTCTCCAATTCGTCTTGTTTGTCCGGTTCTCCGTTGTCCTGGTAAGAACGGAATCCTATCTTCTTGCTCATTGTTCACCGCCTTTCCTTTTGAGTTCATAATACTTGCCGCCTTTCTCTATATCCATGCCCAGTCTTGGATAGTGTTGGATGAAAACATAGAGTCTTCCTTGCAGGTAGCCTTTCTCATAAGTGAGTTGCTGGATTTCCTTGTAATATTGCATATTCTGTTGTTCCAAGAATGCGATATATTCGTCTTTGGTCATACCTCACCCCCTTTCTCATTAAAGGTGATATTGACTGTCCCACCATTGACATAGATGGAAATGGATTTCTCACTTTGTGTTGCACGGATTTGTTTACGTCCGGCGCACAATTCAATGCCCAGCTGGGCAAATACTTGCTGGAGCTTCTCCGCGGATACATAGCGTTCGCGGACACTTTGAGTTTTTTTTGTCATAATGAAGAGCATTTAAAATAAAACAATATATTATTAAAAACGGGAAAGGGAACTTTCTCTCAAAAATGGAAAACTTATAAACAAAGAAAGTTCCGCTTTCCCGTTGCTCTTCACCTTGACAAGGCAGTGGGTGCATTAACACTCCACACGGGGGTCGGAACTATATGATACCATTGGACATAAAAAATGCCAACGGCAAAAGTTGGCGAACAGTCTCGCCTTGTCAAAATGAAGAGCACTGCAAAGATGCAGGTTTATTTTGAAATAGCAAAAGAAAAGCGGAGATTTTTTATTTCTCCGCTTCAACTTCAATTATTGCAAAAAACAATGCTGTTATGTATTTTATAGATGATGATATTTCTGTTATAATCAAAGAAGTTATGTCTTTTTCTTAAAGACATAACTCGGGTTAGAAAACAGCTCGTAGCCATTCCCATAGCTTTATTAGTTGGTCTTTTGTTAGGGTTCTTATTATAAAAAGAGTAGCACACCTTACAAGAAGATGCGCTACTCATGCCTTTAAAATCGCGATGTTTGACTGATGAAAATACTAAAGGCACTATATGTAAGTCATGTAAAACAACTGGCATCATTAGATGCCACAAAAATATAAAATTGAAATTAATATCCCAAAGAAAGCCTGTTTTTCTCCACCCCAATTCACGATAAATACATAAAAAAATGAAATACATAAACTTTTCTTTATGGGATTTGCACATAAACAAAACTTTATGTATATTTGCATTGTCATTAAAACGAAGAGATATGGAAAAAGAAACCAAAATGCAACTGGTTGCAAAACTTACCCAGTTAAAATTGTTATCTAAAATGTATGAACACACTTTCAAGAATGCAGGGAACCAAATGAGTACACAGAAAATGAATGAACTCCTGGATGCCAAACTTGAAACAGACAAACAGATAGCACTTTTGGAAAAAGTTCTAAATGAATTGGAAAAATGAAGTTAAACAAGCTCCCCGTATGGGGAGCATAAAACAATACGATTATGGCACTTAAAGATGATTTAAAGAAATTGCATGAAATCGCTCACTCCGGTGCACCGGATGCCATGGAGAAATATGTTGCGCTCTCTGACGAAATAACCAGCAAGTACACGGACCAGAAAGATGTCGATGCAATAGCCGATTTTTTAATCAATGGCTACAAGGAAATTGCATCAGAGGCGGAAGAACAGATCAACTATGTTACATTAAAACAGCAAATAGCCCCTTATACAGAAATTATTCCGTTAGGCTACATTGCTAAAAAGTATTTCGGTAAAAGTACCGCATGGCTCAGCCAGCGTATCAACGGAAGTAAAGTAAGAGGCAAAGTTTATACACTTAGCAAAAAAGACCTGGAAACATTTAATTTTGCTCTTCAGGACATCAGCAAACAATTAGGTTCACTCTCCATATCTTGAGAGACGTTTTATTGACACTTATCCCCGTAGTATGAACCGCTACGGGGATTTTTATTCTACCCTGTAAAAAGTCCCCTTCAACACCCTATTTAACCCATCCGCATCTATTTCCGCCTCAATCTTCTCGCACAAATACTGCTTATTGGCAATAAGAAATACCTTGTTAACATCCGGCAAACGGTTAGCCTGGAACCGTATAGTATAGGGCACATCTGAATGAAACAAGCTGAGTATTGACAACTGATGGCCGATGCTGTCCGGACAAACGTCATTCATACTGAGCGAATACGGAAGAAAATCAGTGAGCTGCGCCGTAGTCTTCTGTTGATAGTCTGTAAAAGGATAAGCATATTCATACGAATGTACCTGACCACTATAAGTCACATCCTGCCGGTTGAACTTGCCGGTATTGATAGCCACCTCCATATATTTATTTTTCTCTTGCTTTTCTTGCAGCTCCACATCGCCGCTGATTGCCTCTTGGATATTGAAGCGCTCTTGATGGACAGTAGTAGCCTGATATCCTACAGCCGGAATATTGAGATACATAGCTGCATAAGGACGATTTAATGTATATTCAGCAACAGAACCGTAGACACCAACATTGAACTGAAGGATTTTGGCAGGTACAATCTTTAGTGGGGTATCTATATCGGAAGATTCCGGATTACGTATCAAATCTGCATACAGGTTGACTTCACGCAGTTTGTTTTGATCATTCTCATTATAATTGATATAATAGCGTTTACCAACGACAAAAAGAGTGCTCTTCTTGTCACTGTCATTCATTCCATTGTAAGCGGCAAGCATTGAGTCATAGGAGTCACATTCCAACTTGTAAGCTGCATCAAAGATGTCTTTTTCAAGGCGCAAATAACCATCATCGGTATGTGATGGTAACTCATATCCTACATTGCCGGAACTAAGGTCTTTATTACTTTTTGTGTCTTCAATTTCTACGGTAAACTCACGGATCAATGCAGTGCTATCAATGATTTCCTTTTCAGAACTGGAAAAATATTCATTCAAACTGACAAGGCGCACCACCTTGGTACGTTCATCAACTACCGTAACGACACAAAGGAACCTCTCCAATTCATCGAAAAACTCGGAAACTGTCCAATGCGGTAAGGCATCAGCAATCTTATTCGAACTCACGGCACTACAAATATAGACGTTACGCAGAAAATTGTCATTGAAAAATGACGTATCAAACGTATAGCCGAAATGTTGGACTATCTTCTTTATGACAGTCACAAGATAAGGTTGTACACACCGTTTACCAGCATACGGACATAGTGTAAAGTTGTTTGTTCCAAATTCATAAATAGCATCATTTTGCAGATTCTTCCATTGTGCTTCCTGATAAAATACCGGTAGCCAGACAACTTCAACATCATCCACTGAACCATAATAACCTACCATATTAGCAGGCGGTTGGAAATAGTTTTGATTATTGTTAGGCCAGCCAACGCTGCCTAAATCCAGTTCATCAATATAGATCGTGTCATTTGTCAGAAGATTAAATTCTGCATTTCCTGAAACAAGCTGTACTTTGACAAGCGTATCTTCTACTGACAGCAAAACAGCACTTCCATAAAGTAAACACCGGGCATCAACAATGAGCATGGCGGAAAGTATGGTCTTTTTCTTTGTTACGTCCATCCGGTTGATATGTCCGAATATGGTATGATTAGCCGGCATAGGGAGTTCTATGTCTAACGAATAATTGGAACTGCGGGTGAAATAAGGATTCTCCGAAGTGAAAGTTATATTGAACCCTTCGGGTAAGATAGCCAACTGGCCGTTTATATACAATTTGGTCATTGCTTGTTGCGTGATTTGTTATTCTCTAATTTTTTGTATTCTCGTTGTGCCTGGTTGATACCCCGTTTACCGGTTACATAGGTCTCCGCTACTAATGGATCATCCAGACGATTTTTAAGTTTACGCAACGCACGGGTACATTCAACGAGCATTGCCACCATAGCCGGATCATTAGTGGTTGTTGTGGCACTGGCTCCGGGTGCTTTAGCTGGAACGGTACGCGTATTTTTTCCGGATCCTGCCACAGCTGCGATATCTTCAGCTGTTAAATTACCAACATTCCCGGTACGTTGCGCCACATCGATAACATCAAATATCGGCCGCAAATTCGGATTGGCCACTGCAAAACGATTGGCTACAAATTCATCAGAATGAACGATACCCTGCGGTTGATCCCAGGCACCGGATCCTGTATAACCTCCGGTATAAAAATTTCCGAGTGCGGATTTGGCAGTCTGAAAAGCAGCTGTGATCAGAGCTATTTTGGCAGCGGCGGTAGCTATGCCAATAAATCCTTTCGACGTAATCTCTTTCATAGTAACTGAAGCTATTGCAGCTATTTGTTCTGCAATAAGTTGTTGTTCTATGACCTCTAATACCATTACTAACGATTCTTTCAGAAAGTCTTTTAAAGAGTCTTTGGCACCACCGAATGTTTTTCCTATGGCCGCTCCCATTTGCGTGAAATAAGCACCGGTTAAAACGGAAAGTATCTGAAGCTTTTCTTCTGTGGACAGGATTTCTTCTCCAACTTTTTTTAGGTCTTCAATGAGCCGACCTAAAAGGTCTGCCATGTTTTCCCACGACATATCAGCCCATTCGCTGGCATCATTCCATGCTCTTTTAACTATTTCCTCCCATCTCTCGGTCTCTTCTGTGGCTTCCCGATACTTATTGATGACCTCGTCTATTTTCTTCAGATATGCTTCGATATCTGTTTTTTGTTCTTCGGTTAATGATTCCGGGGTTTCTGAAACTTTACTATATGTTTTTTGGAGAACAAGCAGTCTTTTTAGAAACTCCTCACGAGAAATCAGCCGATCTTTATAATCCTTGGCTAATTGTTTCACCTCAAACTGCATTCTTTTCTCCTGATTAGAGAGATATTGTTTGTTCTCTTTGGCATCTTCAGATAGACACTTTTCTTTCAGCTTCAGTTGTAAATCGAGTATCTGATTGGATATTTCCTCCCGTTTCTTAGTCTCCAAACCTGCGATCTCAAGTTTTTTATTCAAAGATTTCATTTCCAAGTCCGACAAGAATTGCAGGTATTCAGCTTGTGTAATCTTATCATTGGCTAAATACTGTTTCTTCAATTCCGCCTGTTCTTTAAGGGATTCCGTCTCAATCTGTTCCAATCTTTTGCGAATACGTTCTTTACGTTTGGCCTCGTCTTCTTCACAAGTACAAGGATCATTGCCACATTTCGGACATTTTCCACCACCATTGCCTCCGGTGGGATTGTTTTTAGGCGTGCCTGGATTCAATGCTTTCCATTTTTCCTGTACCAGTTTCTTATAACGTGCAGTTAAAGATGCAACAATCTCTTCTTCTTGGGAAATCTTGTTGCGAACATCCTCGCGAGCCATCGACCCCATCGGTGAATTGTCACTTAATGCCGGGGATTTTTGCAGACGCATCAGGTTGATCCGGTGTTTATCCAGTTCGTCGGCAACCTCTTTCAACTCGATATTGGTTGCCAACACGGCATTATACCGGTCAAGTGCTTCTGTGTTCTCATTAATGATTTTTCCTTCTTTATCAATCTCTGCATTATAATCTGGAATGATGGCCTGCAATTCTTCAATAGCCTTTTTACGTTCTGAATTGGAGAGATTATTATTGTGTATTTTGGTGGTCAACTGATCGATTAGTGATGACTGGCGCTCATATTCATTGTTTGATTTTTCTGTTATCTTCTCATTGACTTTGTTTAGGTCGTAATAAGCCTTGGTGCGTTGTGTCAGTTTGTAGGATGCAATCGCAACGGCGGCAATAGCTGTAGCAATGGCAGCTATAGGATTCAGACCCAATACCGCCCATGCCGCCCGTATTGCCTTAGTTGCGGCAGAGAAACGGAGTGTCAAAGCTTCCACACCTGCCCGGAGAACAAGCGTACCAGCTGCCACCGTCCGGGTTATGATATTGTGAGAACGCATCTGCAAAATTAATCGGGTTATTGCCTTGTAGTCACCCGCCAGTGCATCATTCAAGGCGATGGTGGCCATCCGGTAGGCAGTCTTGACGATAATGCCTGCACGCATGACTTTGTTGTAAGAGGTATGATGGAGCGCAATCAACCGAAGTGTCGCATAATAGGTTGCCAACGGAATAAGCAGAGTCACGACGGTACCTCCCCACTTTTGGATCCAGTCAATCAGTCCAGGCAGAATTTTAATAACATAGCTCAGCATATTCGTACTCACCGCCAAAGCCGGATTCAACTTCTCACCCAGATCAATGGCGGCAAGTTTCATCTTATTACGTGCCTGTTCCAATTTTGCCTGTGCCGTATCACTGTTTATTGCGGCCTGTTCATACGCCACATTCGTACCGGTAACGGCAGCTGTGAAGTCCTTCACCATCTCCGTGTTCTGAAGGATTACGGATGCAGTATTATAGCCTTCTTCACCAAACATTTTCTTAATAGCACCGGCATCCATATTCTTATTCTTCAGGTTCTCCAGTGCCTTATCCAAGCCAACGATTTTAGGATTGGTTTCATCCACTCCAGTCTGAAGTACCAGGAAGAACTTTTTCAATCCCGTTCCGGCCACTTCATCTTTTATACCCCGATAGGCAAGCGTTTCCAAAAGAGCAACCGTCTGTTCAATGGGAACATTGGCTGAAGCCGCCGCCGTACCTGCATTCCGGATTGCCTTTGCCTGGCTTGCGATATTAGCAGATCCGGCCTGGGAACCGGCAGCCAACACATTGGCAAAGCGTCCCGCTTGGTCAGCAGCTTCGCCGTATTGGTTGAGCGACAAAGTAAGCGAATCAACCGCCTCATTGAGAGTGATATCCTTAGCAGCCGCCTGTAACCGCATAGCTTCTTCTGTCACTTGCTTCAATGCCTCCTTATCTCCGAGTAATTCCGGTTTGGCCGACCCCACCAACATGAACGCATCAAGAATTTCAGCTGCCGACTGGCGGACACGCAACCCCTCTTTTGTCATGGTGGTGGAAAGCGTCTTAGCCTGTTCTGTTAACCAGGCAATGTTATCATCATCAAGCCCGGTCAAAGCTTTTAGCCCGGCTTGTGACTCTTCTAACTTGTTGCGCTCATCTCTGATGGCGCGCAAAGCAATGGTAAAACCGGTCAGAAACCCGATTACCGAAAGAATTACACCACCGAAACGGTTAAACCAGTCCACCATGCTGCCAACGCTGATAGTAGCTTTCTTCGTTTCTGCAGTAATACCTTTTATCTCTTGGCGATGTTGCTTGAGTATGCCCTGAAGATGCTGTATCTTCGCCATGGTGCGGTTGTATTCCTCAGAGCCCATAGTCATGGTCTTCAGCTGCTGCGTCAATTGCCGACACTCTTTCTCTATGTGGTTGACATCATTGACTATTTCCTTTCCATCGATATAAAGATAGATGCCTCTTTTTTCTGACTTACTTTTTGCCATTTTTCTGAATCTTTAGTTTGCCAAATGTGTCCAGTATCTTTTTGAAAGCCTTGTCTCCGTAATATTCTCCTGAGATATCCGCAAGCTCGGTGATATGTTTGTCAATTACTCCATCAATGAAATCAACGGGTCTGCGAAGTACGGTGAAAGTACCGATCTCGGTCCGGTATTTCTGCTTTTTTATTTCCGCATTGGAGTAGCCTTTCTTGACCAGTGCCGTCCTGATGGCCTCGTTGCGATACGTACGCTTTTTCCGGTTATACAGATTATATCCTCTGACTACCATGCCATTGATGCGGGTATATCCACGTCCCACACCGTAATGAACGAATACGCCATATTGCTTGAACTTGAATGCAATACGGTTTATATCATCTTCGGTACCCCCTTCGGCATACCGCATTTTCTTCTCCAGACTCCGGTTTAACTCATTGGTACCTTTAGTCCTGAGATAAAGAATGCTTCCTGACATGCCAATGATGGAGTCCATCCAGGTACTTACATTCTTTTTAAATTCCGGTGCTGTGACCAGTCTGCTCTGATTAGTATCTTCTGCCATAAAAAAAGCCTTTAGTTTCAGGCACAAAACTAAAGGCTGAAAAGAGTGGGAAAAAGGACAAGAAATTAGCGAACGGAGAACTTGAAATCATTGATTCGGTTCAACCATCCTTTCCGGAAGACAAGCTGCGACGGATTCTTTTCACAGATTTCTTCAACAAACCGGATCCGGTCCGCCTTGACAGCTTCAAACAACTGGCGCTGGTTGGCCAGATTGATACTGGCAACCGTCTGAGGTCCTACAATGCCATCCACCTTAATCTGTAGGAGTTGCTGTACCCTTGTGATTCCAGGACGTCCGGAAGCCCATACCCAGTCCACACAAATGTTGGCAATGGACTGGTTATGTATAAAATCAGCCTGATAACGATCCCAATAATACTTTTTGAAGATATTGAATGCATCTTCCGGAGTAATCAATCGTAGATCATCCGCATCAATATCGCCATCGCCGTCTTTGTCATAACCGCATGATTTCCATGTAGACAAAGTAATGCCCATATTGGTTTTACCGCCTCTGTCATTTTTGTGGTCACTCCATCCGCCTTCCCATTTGCGGATGATCTTGAATAAAACTTCTGCTTTTGCCATAATTATTACTTATTTGTACTGATAAATGCATCTTCTACAATCCTTGCCACTTCTGTCGCAAACTCCCTCCATTCCTGCATCTTCTGATAATATACCGAACCCTC
>OHBN01000227.1_pt1 | contig 21698 bp, 16 predicted proteins | sample 1577381 | NCBI WGS metagenome assembly OHBN01 (sample SAMEA3879520, study PRJEB24766) | human gut metagenome | biome: human-associated habitat; feature: feces | place: USA | collected 1985/1987
GCCGCGCTCGTCGATATTTTTCAGCAGCAGCGGCTGGAGCTGTTCGGCCTGCGCCGCCGTGAGTTTCACCGCCTGCTGGCCTTCCATCAGGCGCATCAGTTCGTCGGCAACGCTATCGACCACGATCAGCACCTTCTCGTCGGCGCAGATGATGTTGTTATCAAACGAGGCGCCTTTGACGATCGCCTGCGCGGCGCGCGGTAGATCGGCAGTCTCATCCACCACCACCGGCGGGTTGCCAGCCCCGGCGGCGATCAGGCGTTTGTTGGTATGTTTGCGCGCCGCCTCGACCACCGCTTCGCCGCCGGTCACCACCAGCAGGCCGATGCCAGGGTACTTAAACAGCCGCTGGGCGGTGTCGATATCCGGGTTCGCCACGGTCACCAGCAGGTTGGCCGGGCCGCCGGCGGCCACTACCGCCTGGTTAAGCAGGGTAATTGCCCTTTGCGAGACCTTTTTCGCCGCCGGATGGGGGGCGAAGACCACGCTGTTGCCGGCGGCTATCAGGCTAATGGCGTTGTTGATCACCGTCGCCGCCGGATTGGTGGACGGCGTCACCGAGGCCACCACGCCCCAGGGCGCATTTTCAATCAGCGTCAGGCCGTTATCGCCGGTGAGCACCTGCGGAGTCAGACACTCCACGCCCGGCGTGCCGCGCGCCTGCGCCACGTTTTTGGCAAACTTATCTTCAACGCGTCCCATGCCGGTCTCCGTCACCGCAAGCTCCGCCAGTTCACGGGCATACTTTTCACCCGCCTCACGAATGGCCTGAATCACCTGCTGACGCATCGCCACCCGCTTTAATCCCTGCTGGGCCACCGTTGCCGCCGCGACAGCGTCATCCAGTGAGGCAAAAACGCCCATATCATGAACGGTGCCGGCAGGCTGGCTGCTGTCTTTCATTTTCAGCAGTACCGCTTTCACTACCTGTTCAATGTCCTGTTGATTCATGATTTTTCACCCTACTTATGGAAGAGCACCTGACCATCGGCCGCAGCCTCATCCACGATACCAATCACGCACAGATCGACCGGAGAGGCGCCGTGTGCGTGCGCCTGTCGCGCCGAGCTGCCGCTGACCAGCAGTACCCACTCGCCACATCCCGCGCCGATGCTGTCGATGGCGACCGCACATTGCCCGTCGGGCTCGCCGCGGGCATTGAGCATCTCCACCATCAGCAGTTTGTCGTGGGCCAGACCTTCATGGCGTACGGTGCAGACCACATATCCGGTTACCACAGCCAGCTTCATGTCCGTCTCCGCGTGTGATGTGCAGGCCGGAAAAGCGCAACGCCATCCGGCATTCATGCCTTTTCATGGCCGGATAGCGACGCGCTGGCGTCTTATCCGGCCAGAACTTTCCGGCACCCCCTCCCCCGTTAGATGTTGCTGTCGCCCTTGAAGCTAATCGGGAAGACCTCTTCCAGATCGCCATGCGGGCGCGGGATGACATGTACAGAGACCAGCTCACCGATACGCTGAGCCGCCGCCGCGGCTTTGCACGCCGCGATATCGCCGCGCACCATGGCGGTCACCAGGCCCCCGCCGATCTGTTTCACTCCCACCAGCTTGACGCGGGCCGCTTTGACCATGGCGTCGGAGGCCTCAATCAGTGCAACCAGGCCCCGGGTTTCAATCATTCCTAATGCTTCCATTGTGTTTTCCTCTCATAAGGGGTCCTGAAGGGGACCATTCATTCAACCAGCGTGGACGAGTCGGGGATCCGGCTTGCGTCCGTCTGGCGCGGTACCGACGCCACCAGCGCCAGTTCGATAATTTCCTCTACGCTACAGCCTCGCGAGAGGTCGTGAAGCGGGGCGGCCAGGCCCTGGATCAGCGGCCCGATGGCGCGATATCCGCCCAGCCGCTGGGCGATTTTGTAGCCGATGTTGCCCGCCTCCAGCGACGGGAAGACCAGCACATTGGCCCGGCCCTGCAGCGGGCTGCCGGGCGCTTTGTGCGCAGCGACGTCCGGTACAAAGGCGGCGTCAAACTGCAGCTCGCCATCGACCATCAGCTGCGGCGCCCGCTGACGCACGATCTCCGTGGCCTGCTGGACGTTAGCCACACAGGGATGCCGGGCGCTGCCGTGTGTCGAGAAGGACAGCATTGCCACCCGCGGCGCTTCGCCAGCGATCGCTTGCCAGGTCTCGGCGCTGGCAATCGCGATATCCGCCAGCTGCGCCGCGGTCGGCTGCGGCACCACGCTGCAGTCGGCAAACCCCAGCGGCTGTCCGGTATACTGCGGCAGCATCAGAAACAGCGAAGAGAGCGTTTTACACCCCGGCTGCAGGCCGATAAGGCGCAGACCAGCGCGCAGCACGCTGGCGGTTGACGAGAGATTTCCGGCGATACACACCTCGGCCTGCCCGGCGCTGACCATCGCCGCGGCGAACATCAGCGGGTCGGCCAGCTTGTCGACCGCGTCAGCGGGCGCTTTATCGCCGGCGCGCGCCTGCCAGGCGGCGGCAAACGCCTCGCGCATCGCCAGGTTGCTGTGCGGATCGATGACCTGCACCCCGGTCAGCGGCAGACGTTCGCCAAGGGCGAACTGCCGCAGCGCGAAGGGGCTGGCGACGAGGATCGGATGCGCCAGGCCCTGCTGCTGCAGATAATGCGCCGCCTTCAACACGCGGACGTCCAGCGCATCCGGGAACACCACCCTGGCGGGGGCGCGCAGCGCCAGTTTGCGACACTGGTCAATGATCATCTTCACCTCCCAGCTGCTGCAGTTGGCTGAGCGCCGGCGGCGCGTCCGTCACGCCCAGGATCATCATCACGTAGACCGCGCTGGAGAGACGGTTGAGCGCTTGCATAATATCGGCGCGCCGGACCGCAAATTGCGGCGTAATAAACACCTGCGCCGCGGTCACCTCCGCCTCGCGCACTTTGCCGCGCAGCAAATTAAGCAGCGCGACATCGCGCCCATGGCGGGCCTCCGGCACCAGGTGATCGTGACCCAGGTAACGCAGCGGCTGATGGGACAGACGATGCAGCTGCGCCTCGCTGAATCCGGCTATCGACTGCGCCGCCAGCGGTTCCTCCAGCGCATCGGCGCGCATAATGTTGCCAAGACGCGAACGGATATCCGCCAGCCACGGCTGCCACGGTTCCGCCAGTTCAATTTGCAGCCACACCGTCAGGGCGATGGTGCTGTCCAGCACCGCGCGGAAGGCCAGCCGCGGATCGTTTTTCGCCACCAGGGTATCGGCCGTCAGATGAGTTAAGGTGTCCGGCTTTTTGCCCACCGGCTGGTGACAAAGCTCGCAGCAGGCCTGGGGCGGATGGTCGCTGCTGGTCAGGACATGCACCGGCTGCGGCGTCTGTTCGTCATCCTCGACAAACAGGCGCCCCTGGCGGTCGAGAAATTTGACCCGCAGATGCCGACTTTCCAGCAGTTCCCTCGCCGAGGGCGTCAGGCGGGCATCGGCAGGAAGATGGATTTCACCGCCTTCGCTGAGCGTATGATTCGCTCTGAGCCACGCTTCGGTAATGAAATCGTTCATAGCGATTGCCAGTTTGCCGGCCAGGCGACGTACAGGAAGCGCACCGTCGACGGGGTACCGAATTCGATGCTGGAGCCTTTCGGGATGAACATGACGTCCCCCGCTTTGGCGACCAGCGTTTCCCCCTGATGGCGCACATGCAGCTCGCCCTCCAGCACCATATCGATTTCGTCGTAGTTCAGCGTCCACGGGAAGAAGGCGTTCTCCCACTGCATAAATCCGGCCGCCATGCTGCTGCCATCCTGGTCAGTCACCAGGTCCGTTAAGCCAACGCAGTGCGGCTGGGCGCCGTCGAAGCGGCCAAACTTCACGCTGCTGCCGTCGATCACTTTGATGCCGCCTTTGCCGGTCACGGAGTCAAATCCCGGCTGCATCGCCTCCTGCTCCAGGGACTGCTTCTCCTTCATCACCTTTTCCATCAGCTGCGCCACCAGGCTTTCGGTAAACTGGCCTTCCGGCAGCTGCGCCAGGATGGTTTCCCGGATCCGCTGGCTTTCCGTTTTGTCGCTGTCCGCCGCTGTCGCCGCCGGCGCGGCGCCATCGTCTTCGGTGATAGTGAATCCCAGCAGCTCGGCGACTTCGCGCGCTTCCGGGGTGATAATGCTGGCGCGCAGAACTACTGACATCGCCTGTTCGCCGCGCGCGTGGGCGGCACGAATATCGTTAGCGGTAATGAGTTTCTTCACCTGGCCCTTCCTCCTTTTGGCTGAGCTCACTCAAGTAATTTTCCAGCGGCGCAACGCTTTGCGGATCGCAACCGTTGAGGGCGAAAACCGGCGCCTGAAACCCCATCCCGTCCAGCAGCTGCCGCACCGCGGCGACATTGGCATCCGGCAGATCCGTTTTGCTGATCGCCACGATAAGGTGCTTTCGGCTGCCAATATCCAGCAACCCGGGTGGCAGGCGACTTTCGGTATCATTGGCCGCATGGACATAAATCAGGGTGTCCACATCCTGCAAGGTGGTAATTAAGGCGTGATACCAGCGCGGATGGCTGAAATATTCCCCGGGTGTATCGATGTCGCCACGATCGTTAAATTCCAGCGCCTGCGTTTTTCTGGCGAGGGAATAATTCCCCTGCAGGGCATTAAATAACGTGGTTTTTCCTGCACCGACGGCGCCGACAATGGCAATACGCTTCATGGTCGCTCTCAATTAACTTTTCGTTAATTCGCACAAGGTATAATTTAATAAGCGGCCTAATCCGCCGATGGTCTGCAGAAGCGCCTCCTCCACCGCGCCGACCGAGCCGTAGATCACCAGCGCGCCGCTAAACCGGTCGAGAAAACCGATGTGCACGTCGGCGGCCTTCATCGCCAGATCGCCGGCGATCATCGCCGTTTCTCCCGGCGTCAGCGTCATAATGCCGATCGCGCCGGATTCGGGTACGCCGATCTTTTTCGCCAGCTCCGCTCCCGGGTGGGCAATCAGATGCGCCAGCGTGACCTGTTTGCCTGGTACGAATTCCTGAATAATGCGTTCTTTATCCATGACTGATTGCCCCCTGAAATCTGTCCTCATGGTGACGACATTTCAGCGCGGCAAATAACAAATTTCGGCAAGTGGGGTTAAAAGGTGAAGTGGATCACTCAGGAGAGAAAATAATATTGCGGCGGAATTAAAAAGGCAGGCTCAGCGTTTTTTACTCACCGGCCTGCCTGATATTGCGCGCGGAAACGGATCCGCGCGTTAACGGGGGAAATAGAAAATTACAGCGGTTCGGTTTGCGCTTCAACAACCGCCAGCGCCACCATATTAACGATCCGGCGTACGGAGGCGATCGGCGTCAGGATATGCACCGGCTTCGCCACCCCCATCAGCACCGGCCCGACGGTCACCCCTTCCGAACTGGAGACGCGCAGCAGGTTATAGCTGATCCGGGCGGCTTCCATATTCGGCATCACCAGAATATTGGCCGCCCCCTTCAGCGGGCTGTCCGGCATGCGATCGTTGCGGATGCTTTCCACCAGCGCGGCGTCGCCATGCATTTCGCCATCGATCATCAGCTCCGGGGCGCTCGCCTTCACCAGTTCAAGGGTTTTGCGCATCTTGCTGGCTGACGGGCAGTCGGCGGAACCAAAGTTGGAGTGCGACAGCAATGCCACCCGCGGCTCAATACCGAAGCGACGCACGCTTTCCGCCGCCATCAGGGTGATCTCCGCCAGCTCTTCCGGCGACGGATCGTGATTGACATAGGTATCGGCGATAAAGGTGTTGCCGCTCGGCAGCAGCAGCGCATTCATCGCCCCGGCGGTGCTGACGCCGTCGCGATAGCCAAACAGCGGCTGCACCACGCGGTAGTGATCGTGGTACTCGCCAATAGTCCCGCAGATCATCGCATCCGCTTCACCGCGATGAACCATGATGGCGCCAATCACCGTGGTGTTGCTAATCACCGCCCGCTGCGCCTGCTCCTGGGTAATGCCGCGGCGCTTCATCAGCTGGTAGTACTCGCTCCAGTACTCTTTAAACCGCGGGTCGGATTCATTATTGACGATCTCAAAGTCAACGCCGGCCTTGATCTGCAGGCCCAGCTTCTGGATGCGCATTTCAATCACGCTCGGGCGCCCCACCAGAATCGGTTTGGCCAGTCCCAGAGACACCAGCTCCTGGGTGGCGTGCAGCACCCGGGTCTCCTCCCCTTCCGCCAGCACCACGCGCTTCGGCTCTTTGCGCGCCTGAGAGAAGATAGGCTTCATAAACAGGTTGGTTTTATAGACGAACTCGCTCAGCTTCTCGATATAGGCGTCAAAATCGGCGATCGGGCGCGTCGCCACGCCGGAATTCATTGCCGCCTTCGCCACCGCGGGGGCGATCTTGACGATCAGCCGCGGGTCGAACGGTTTCGGAATGATGTACTCCGGACCAAAGCTTAAATCCTGATCGCCGTAGGCGGAGGCCACCACTTCGCTCTGCTCGGCATGGGCCAGCTCGGCAATCGCATGCACCGCCGCCAGCTTCATCTCTTCGTTGATCGCCGTCGCGCCGACGTCCAGCGCGCCGCGGAAGATGAACGGGAAGCAGAGCACGTTGTTGACCTGGTTAGGGTAGTCGGAGCGGCCGGTACAGATGATGGCGTCATCGCGGACCTGCTTCGCCAGCGGCGGCAGAATTTCCGGCTCCGGGTTGGCCAGGGCGAGGATCAGCGGCGCCCGCGCCATCTTCTTCACCATCTCCTGAGTCAGCACTTTCGGGCCAGAGCAGCCGAGGAAAATGTCGGCGCCGTCGATCACGTCATCGAGGGTGCGTTTGCCGTCGTCTTCCACCGCATAGGCCGCTTTGGTTTCCGCCATGTTCGGCTCACGGTCTTTATAGATAACGCCTTTCGAATCGCAGACCACGATGTTGTGCTTTTGCATCCCCAGCGCCACCAGCAGATTCATACAGGCGATCGCCGCCGCGCCCGCGCCAGAGACCACCATCCGCACGTCGGACAGATTCTTCTCGACGACGCGCAGACCGTTGAGGATCGCCGCGGTGCTGATGATCGCCGTGCCGTGCTGATCGTCATGGAAGACCGGGATATTCATCCGCTCTCGCAGCTGCTGCTCGATGTAGAAACACTCCGGCGCTTTAATATCTTCCAGGTTGATACCGCCGAAGGTTGGTTCGAGGGCGGCGACGACGTTAATGAATTTGTCCGGATCCAGCTCATCGACTTCGATATCAAACACATCGATACCGGCAAATTTCTTAAACAGGACGCCTTTGCCCTCCATTACCGGCTTACCGGCCAGCGCGCCGATGTTGCCGAGCCCCAGCACCGCGGTGCCGTTGGAGACGACCGCCACCAGGTTGCCACGGGCAGTGTATTTGTAGGCGGCCAGCGGATCTTTTTCGATTTCCAGGCAGGGGGCTGCGACGCCCGGCGAGTAGGCCAGCGCCAGATCGCGCTGGGTGGCGAGAGGTTTGGTCGGCGAGACCTGGATTTTTCCGGGAACCGGAAATTCGTGGAAATCGAGGGCGCTCTGTTTTAACTGCTCATCCATTTTCTATTCCTTTCTTTCACGTATCGTTCGTAGGGGAAAAGCGTGATGACCATCCTGTCGTTCACCTTTCAGTGGCAGACAGTATCCCTCCTGGCGGGGCGATAAACTTTGAACACCGCCAAACTCTGGCCATCGTTATGATTTTGTTGTTATCAATTTATAGCGGTTATGTTACCCGGATTCGCCGCCAATAATAGCCCTGTCTGCTATGCTTTTTGGTTATGTACCTCATCAATGTTTATACCGTATACCGGCAAGCACTCATGTAACACCTTGTTCCAGGAGGACTTATCCATGAATCAGTTAGACAGCATCAAGCAGTTCACCACGGTGGTCGCCGACAGCGGAGACATCGAATCCATCCGCCACTACCATCCGGAAGACGCCACCACCAACCCCTCTCTGCTGCTGAAGGCCGCCGGCCTGGCGTCCTATAGCGGCCTCATCGACGACGCTATCGCCTGGGCCAAAAAACAGGGTGGCGGCCGCGAAGCGCAGGTGACTCACGCCTGCGATAAGCTGGCGGTCAATTTTGGCGCGGAGATCCTCAAAAGCATTCCCGGACGGGTCTCCACCGAGGTGGACGCCCGGCTCTCCTTCAACCGCGAGAAAAGTATCGAGAAGGCTCGCCATCTGGTGGCGCTGTATCAGGAGATGGGCATTGATAAGTCGCGGATCCTGATCAAGCTGGCATCCACCTGGGAGGGGATCCGCGCCGCGGAGGTGCTGGAGAAAGAGGGGATCCACTGCAACCTGACGCTGCTGTTTTCCTTCGCCCAGGCCCGGGCCTGCGCCGAGGCCGGGGTTTATCTCATCTCCCCGTTCGTTGGGCGTATTTATGACTGGTATCAGGCGCGCAAACCGCTGGAGCCTTACGTGGTGGAGGAAGATCCGGGGGTGAAATCGGTGCGCAATATCTATGACTATTTCAAACAGCATAAATACAACACCATCGTGATGGGCGCCAGCTTCCGCCGCACCGAGCAGATCCTGGCGCTGGTCGGTTGCGACCGGTTGACCATCGCCCCGCCTTTATTAAAAGAGCTGCAGGCCAGCGATACCCCGGTGGTGCGCAAACTGATCCCTGCCAGCCAGATCCTGCCGCGTCCGGTGCCGCTCAGTGAAGCGGAGTTCCGCTGGGAACATAATCAGGATCCGATGGCGGTCGAAAAGCTAGCGGAGGGGATCCGCCTGTTCGCCGTCGATCAGCGCAAACTGGAAGATCTGCTTGCCGCCAAACTGTCACTTTAGTCTCACGGAGAAAAATATGTCCCGAAGAGAGCTTGCCAACGCCATCCGCGCCCTGAGTATGGACGCCGTGCAGAAAGCCAACTCCGGCCATCCCGGTGCGCCGATGGGGATGGCTGATATTGCCGAAGTGCTGTGGAACGATTTTCTCAAGCACAATCCGCAGAACCCTGACTGGGTAGACCGCGACCGTTTCATCTTGTCCAACGGCCACGCGTCGATGCTGCTCTACAGTCTGCTGCACCTGACCGGCTACGATCTGCCGCTGTCTGAACTGAAGCAGTTCCGTCAGCTGCACTCTAAAACGCCCGGCCACCCGGAGCATGGCTATACCCCTGGGGTGGAAACCACCACCGGCCCGCTGGGCCAGGGGCTGGCGAACGCCGTTGGGATGGCCATCGCCGAACGGACGCTGGCGGCGCAATTTAATCGCCCCGGCCATGAGATCATTGACCATCACACCTGGGTGTTCATGGGCGATGGCTGTTTGATGGAGGGGATCTCCCATGAGGCCTGTTCGCTGGCCGGCACGCTTGGACTGGGCAAGCTGATCGGTTTTTACGATCACAACGGCATCTCCATCGACGGCAAAACCGAAGGCTGGTTTTCCGATGATACGGCGGAACGCTTCCGCGCCTATCACTGGCACGTCATAGGCGATATCGACGGCCACGATCCGCAGGCTATCAAACAGGCGATAACGGAAGCGCAGGCGGTGAAAGATAAACCGTCACTGATTATCTGCCAGACCATCATCGGCTTCGGTTCGCCCAACAAAGCCGGCTCAGAGGAGTCTCACGGGGCGGCGCTGGGCGAAAAAGAGGTAGCGCTGGCCCGCCAGCAGCTTGGCTGGAAATATCCTCCGTTCGAGATCCCGAAAGAGATCTACGCGGGCTGGGATGCGCGTCCGCGCGGGGAAAAAGCGGAGCACGCCTGGAACGAGAAATTCGCCGCCTACCAGCAGCAGTTCCCGGAGCTGGCCGCTGAGCTGACCCGACGTATGAATGGCGCCCTGCCGGAAGACTTTGCCGCGACCGCCCGCGACTACGTGGCGAAACTGCAGGCCGAGCCGGCGAAAATCGCCAGCCGCAAGGCTTCGCAAAACGCGCTGAACGCCTACGGCCCGCACCTCCCGGAACTGCTGGGCGGTTCTGCGGATCTTGCGCCGAGTAACCTGACCATCTGGTCTGGATCGACATCGATTAAAGACGATCCTGCGGGCAACTATATCCACTACGGCGTGCGCGAATTTGGCATGACCGCGGTGGCCAACGGCATCGCCCTGCACGGGGGCTTCATTCCGTATACCTCGACCTTCCTGATGTTTGTGGAATACGCCCGCAACGCCGCGCGCATGGCGGCCCTGATGAAGGCCCGGCAGATCATGGTCTATACCCATGACTCGATCGGTCTTGGGGAAGACGGGCCGACGCACCAGGCGGTGGAACAGCTGGCCAGTCTGCGGCTGACGCCCAACTTCAGCACCTGGCGCCCCTGCGACCAGGTGGAGACCGCCGTCGCCTGGCAGGCGGCTATCGCGCGACAGGGCGGGCCGACGGCGCTGATCCTGTCGCGACAAAACCTGGCGCAGATGCCGCGTACCCCGGAACAGGTGCAGGATATCGCCCGGGGTGGCTACGTGCTGAAGGATGCCGGCGGCAAGCCCGACCTGATCCTCATCGCCACCGGCTCGGAAGTGGAGATCACCGTCCTGGCCGCGGAAAAACTGTTGGCCAAAGGGGTAAATGTGCGGGTCGTCTCGCTCCCTTCCACTGATGTGTTTGACTCCCAGGATGAGGCCTGGCGCGAATCGGTGCTGCCGTCGGACGTCAGCGCCCGGGTGGCGGTCGAAGCCGGGATAGCGGACTACTGGTATAAATATGTCGGCTTAAAAGGCAAGATCGTCGGCATGACCGGCTATGGCGAATCCGCCCCGGCAGAGCAGTTGTTCCCGTTCTTTGGCTTTACGGTCGACCATATCGTCGCCACCGCCGAACAGGTGCTTAACGGGTGATCCACAGCGTGGGCCAGGCATCTGGCCCCTGCCAGTTGTCGCACGTCGGCTGCTGCGCGTAGCGGGAGAGGCTGAACCGCTGGCCGTCAAAACGCCAGCGGGTTTGGATCCCGCAATCGCCGGCCCCGCGGCCTTTATCCAGGGTCACCAGCTCATGGCGGCGGTCATCATAGCTGGCGTTGATCAGCTCAATCTCACGCGGCGCCTCGCCCGGCGGCTGGAATGGCAACGTTAGCCGCACCTGACGGGCGACATAGGGGCGCTGGCGGGAGACCAGCCAGGCCAGCCAGACGGTGTTGTAGGCGCCGGATTCGCAGCTGGTCATCAGCAGCACTTTGTCATCCGTCAGCGCAGTAACGCGAATTTCACGGCGGAAGGGATCGAGGGAGCAGTGGCTGTTGGTCATCCGCTCATTACCGTAGTCCATCAGATCGTTGAGCTCCTCACGCCCCAGCGGTGACTGCGCCGTTTCCGCGCTCGCCACCGCGCGCAGCGCCGGCGCCGGCGGTACGCTGAGCGGCGGCTCTTCCCCTTTGCCGACCCAGGCCGTTTCGCTACCTACCCGCTTTTGCCGATCGTCGATAAAAAACAGAGCCGCTTTCAACCCCTGCAGGGAGATGGTCTGCAGGCCATTGGCCAGCGAGAGCGCTTTACCCTCCTGAACCTGCTGGAGAAACGCATCGATCGTCACGCTGTCGGCGGTTTTAATGAGCTTATCTTCAATGTGCCAGCGCTTGTCGGTCAGGGACAACGGTTTACCATCCAGCAGCAGGCGCGGCGCTATCGGCGCGAGCGTCGCCACTGGATTGCCGGTGCCGCCCAGCTCGATACGCAGACTGGCGTCAGTGACTGCCCCAGCGCTGCGGCTGAGGGTCATCACCAGGCCATGATGCAGCCCCACGTTACGGGTGACGCAGAAATTTTGGTTGTTACAGGTGACCAGCCAGTCGTTGAAGCGCTGCTGCGTCGGTGCCGACCATGCCTGCGAGCAAGGCAGCACCGCCAGAAAAAGGAAAAAGATGACGCGAAAAAGCATGAACCGCCCGACCCCAGATAAACCCGACCACGGCGCCTATCCTGGACAACGGCAGCGGGTTACTCAATCGGATTTGTCAGAGTTCCCCGACATCAGGCCGGAGGTTTGCAGATATTGCAGCAGAATGACCGCCTTACCGTCGCGGATCTCCCCGTCAGCGACCATCTGCAGCGCCTGGCTAAAAGGCAGCTCCAGCACCTCGATGGCTTCATCATCCACCCCGCCGCCGCTGGTGGTTCGCTGCGCGTCGCTGTACTCGGCGATAAAGAAATGCACTACCTCGGTGACGCCCCCTGGCGACATAAACAGCTCAAACAGCTTTCTCACCTCGCCCACTTCGTAGCCGGTCTCTTCTACCGCCTCTTTACGAATGCAGGCTTCCGGCTCGTCGTTGTCCAGCAGCCCGGCGCAGGTTTCAATCAGCATGCCGTCATGATTGCCATTGACCCAGGTGGCGACACGGAACTGACGCACCAGGACCACCGTCTGCTTATGGCGGTTATACAGCAGCACGGTGGCGCCATTGCCGCGATCGTAGACCTCGCGCTTGTGGCGCACGACGCTGCCGTCCGCCCGCGTCAGCTCATAGGTCATGTTGCGTAGTACGAACCAGTTCTCAGAGAGGATTTTATCTTTAATGACGTGAATATTGAGTGACATACCGACCCCACAGCGTAAAAGGACGCCCTCATACTACGCTGCGGAGCCGGGTTTGTCGTCAGTGAAGCGGCGTCGTTTTCCGCGCCAGATAGTCCAGGATCCCCTGCGCCGCGTGACGGCCTTCCGCCATCGCCGTCACTACAAGGTCTGCGCCGCGCACGGCATCGCCGCCGGCAAAGATCTTCTCCTGACTGGTCTGATAACGGTAACGGCTCTCCACTCCGGCTTTAATACGCCCCTGACTGTCCAGCGCCACCCCCGCCGCTTCCAGCCAGGGCATGCGGTGCGGGTGGAAGCCAAAGGCCATGATCACCGCATCTGCCGGCATAACAAACTCGCTGCCGGGGATCGGCGTCGGACGGCGTCTTCCCCCGGCGTCCGGAGCGCCCAGCTCGGTGCGCAAAAAGCGTACCCCGTTAACCCGCCCGTTCTCGTCCAGCTCAAGCGTCACCGGCTGGACGTTAAACTCAAAGAGCGCCCCCTCTTCGCGGGCGTTTTTGACCTCTTTTTTCGAGCCCGGCATGTTGGCTTCATCTCGCCGATAGGCGCAGGTCACCTGGCGGGCGCCGTGGCGCAGCGCGGTGCGCACGCAGTCCATCGCCGTATCGCCGCCGCCCAGCACCACCACGTTCAGCCCGGCGGTGTTGACATAAGGCTCTTGCGCCGATGCCGCCAGCCCCATCACCTGTTTTGTGTTGGCGATGAGGAACGGCAGCGCATCGTAGACCCCGGGGGCCTCTTCGTTCGGCAGCCCCGCCTTCATGGAGCGATAGGTTCCGGCGCCGACGAACACCGCGTCATAATCGGCAAGCAGTGTCGCCATGGAGATATCTTTCCCCACCTCGCAATTGAGCTCAAAGCGGATACCCATCTCGCTGAAGATCGCCCGCCGCCGGGCCAATAGCGATTTATCCAGCTTGAACGCCGGAATGCCGAAGGTCAGCAGACCGCCAATCTCCGGATGGCGGTCGAAGACCACCGGCTGGACGCCGTGGCGCACCAGCATATCGGCGCAGGCCAGCCCGGCAGGCCCGGCGCCGATAATCGCCACCCGCTTGCCGCTCGGCTTAACCTGCGAAAGGTCCGGACGCCAGCCGCTGGCCAGCGCCTGGTCGGAAATATAGCGCTCAATATTGCCGATGGTGACTGCCCCGCTTTCATCGCGCAGGGTGCAGGCGCCTTCACACAGCCGGTCCTGGGGACAGACGCGGCCGGTGATCTCCGGCAGGCAGTTGGTCTGATGGGAAAGCGCGACCGCGGCGGCGATATTCCCCGCTTTAACCAGCTCGATCCACTGCGGGATATGGTTATGCAGCGGGCAGGTCCATTCGCAAATACTGTGCTCCCCACACGTGAGACAGCGGGCGGCCTGCTGCTGCGCCTGCTGCGGGGTGAACGGCTGATAGATCTCCTCAAAGTGGCTCTTACGCACCTCCGCCGCCAGCTTATCCGGCTCCCCGCGCGGGGGCGTCATCGCCATTTGCCTGACCTTCGCGCCAACATTGGGCTGGCTGCAGAGCGGCGTAGCGCGCTGCCACGGCTGCACCTCCTGGCATGCCGAGCGCAGTCGCCGCTGCTTCGCCAGGGTGATCAACGTCTCATCGTCGGCGAGAGTCAGCGCCTGCGCGGGACAGTTTTCCACACAGGCCGGCCCCGCCTCGCGGCCCTGGCATAGATCGCACTTGTGCGCGCTGGCTTTCACCAGGTCTGCGGCCTGCGGCGTCACCACCACCTGCATCACCCCGAACGGGCAGGCCACCATGCAGGATTTACAGCCAATGCATTTCTCCTGACGGACCTGAACGCTGTCGCCGGACTGGGCGATGGCGTCGTTGGGACAACTGCGGACGCAGGGGACGTCCTCGCAGTGGCGGCAGGTGATGGCGTTACGCTGGCCCTCCGCTTTGATCACGGTGATACGTGGCAAAAAGCGCTGCGGGGTCAGCACGTGTTGCTCCTCGTTATGCGCCATCACGCAGGCCACTTCGCAGGCCTGGCAGCCGATGCACTTTCGGCTATCGCTCAAAATAAAGTGGTTCATGGCTTCCTTTTGTCTTCTTGGTGAATAACCCCTCAATGCGCATGCCTATTTATTACCCGACAAGATGACGCCGGAACAATGTCCAATTGCCCAGGATAAACTTTTTCTGGAGAGAATCCGTTTTGGATCAATTTTTTTGACTTAAATGAAATGAGGTTTCACACCGGCAAGGGATAATGCGCCGGTCTGCGGTGACGAAGCAGACTCGCTACCTGCTGGCAGGAAAGCTCGAGGTTTCTTTACGATACGGCAAAAGCAACATGATAAATTACACTATCTCCTTAATTTTTCCACGATTGCCGGAGAGGCTGGCGCTAAAGTGGCACAGGCTGTGCAATAACAAGAAAATGTGCATATGAGGTTTTTATTCTGATGGCGAATTTCTTTATCGATCGCCCCATTTTTGCATGGGTGCTGGCAATCCTGTTATGCCTGACGGGCACCCTTGCCATTTTGTCGCTGCCGGTTGAACAGTATCCCGACCTCGCCCCGCCGAATGTGCGGATCACCGCCAACTATCCCGGCGCCTCCGCGCAAACCCTGGAGAATACCGTCACTCAGGTTATCGAACAGAATATGACCGGCCTCGATAACCTGATGTATATGTCCTCCCAGAGCAGCGCCACCGGCCAGGCGACGATCACCCTCAGCTTTACCGCCGGTACCGACCCGGATGAAGCCGTGCAGCAGGTTCAGAACCAGCTACAGTCGGCGATGCGTAAGCTGCCGCAGGCGGTGCAAAACCAGGGGGTGACGGTGCGCAAGACCGGTGATACCAATATCCTGACGCTCGCCTTCGTCTCCACTGACGGCAGTATGGATAAACAAGATATCGCCGACTACGTCGCCAGTAACATCCAGGACCCGCTCAGCCGCGTCAACGGCGTGGGGGATATCGACGCCTACGGTTCGCAATACTCAATGCGCATCTGGCTCGACCCGGCGAAGCTCAACAGCTACCAGATGACCACCAAGGATGTTACCGACGCCATCAGTTCGCAGAACGCCCAGATTGCCGTCGGCCAGCTTGGCGGGACGCCTTCGGTCGATAAGCAAGCGCTGAACGCCACCATCAACTCGCAATCTCTGCTGCAAACCCCGGAGCAGTTCCGCAATATCACTCTGCGCGTCAATCAGGATGGTTCAGAGGTGACGCTGGGCGATGTCGCCACCGTCGAGATGGGGGCGGAGAAGTACGACTATCTTAGCCGCTACAACCGCCAGCCGGCCTCAGGCCTCGGGATCAAGCTGGCTTCCGGCGCCAACGAAATGGCCACCGCGGAGCGTGTGATCAATCGCCTCAATGAGCTGGCGCAGTTTTTCCCCCACGGTCTGGAATATAAGGTCGCCTACGAGACCACCTCCTTCGTGAAGGCTTCCATCACCGACGTGGTGAAAACCCTGCTGGAGGCGATCCTGCTGGTCTTCCTCGTGATGTATCTGTTCCTGCAGAACTTCCGCGCCACCCTGATCCCGACCATCGCCGTGCCGGTGGTGCTGATGGGCACTTTCGCGGTGCTGTATGCCTGTGGCTACAGCATTAACACCCTGACGATGTTCGCGATGGTGTTGGCGATCGGCCTGCTGGTGGATGACGCCATCGTGGTGGTGGAGAACGTCGAGCGCATCATGAGCGAGGAGGGCCTGTCGCCACGCGAGGCGACCCGCAAATCGATGGGACAAATTCAGGGCGCGCTGGTGGGGATCGCCATGGTGCTGTCGGCGGTATTTGTGCCGATGGCCTTCTTCGGCGGCACCACCGGCGCCATCTATCGCCAGTTCTCAATCACTATCGTCGCGGCGATGGTCCTCTCGGTGCTGGTGGCCATGATCCTCACCCCTGCCCTTTGCGCCACGCTGCTTAAGCCGGTTAAGCCAGGTGAATCCCATGAAAGAACAGGCTTCTTCGGCTGGTTCAACCGCACCTTCAACCGCAGCGCCAGCCGCTACGAAACCTTCGTCGGCAAAATCCTGCACCGCTCGCTGCGCTGGATGCTGATCTACGTCGTCCTGCTCGGCGGGATGGTGTTCCTGTTTCTGCATTTGCCGACCTCGTTCCTGCCGCTGGAGGACCGCGGGATGTTCACCACCTCGGTCCAGTTGCCGAGCGGCAGCACCCAGCAGCAGACGCTGAAGGTGGTGCAGAAGGCGGAAGATTGCTTCCTCAATAACGAGAAGCAGAACGTTGAGTCGGTGTTCGCTACCGTTGGCTCCGGCCCCGGCGGCAATGGGCAGAACGTGGCCCGCATGTTCGTTCGTCTCAAAGACTGGGACCAGCGCGACCCGCAAACCGGCACCTCCTTTGCCATTATTGAACGCGCCACCAAAGCGTTTAATCAGATTAACGAAGCGCGGGTTATCGCCAGCAGCCCGCCGGCGATCAGCGGCCTCGGCAGTTCGGCAGGCTTCGATATGGAGCTGGAGGATCATGCCGGGAAGGGGCACGATGCGCTGATGGCGGCGCGCGATACGCTGCTTGAGCTGGCCGGGAAAAATCCGCTGTTGACCCGCGTCCGGCATAACGGGCTCGATGACAGTCCGCAGCTGCAGGTCGATATCGATCAGCGTAAAGCGCAGGCGCTGGGCGTCTCCATTGACGACATCAACGATACGCTGCAAACCGCGTGGGGGTCGAGCTACGTCAACGACTTTATGGATCGCGGCCGGGTAAAGAAAGTCTACGTTCAGGCGGCGGCGAAATACCGGATGCTGCCTGACGATATCAATCTTTGGTACGTGCGCAACAGCAGCGGCACGATGGTGCCATTCTCGGCCTTCGCCACCTCGCGCTGGGAGACCGGCTCGCCGCGGCTGGAACGCTACAATGGCTACTCAGCGGTCGAGATCGTCGGTGAGGCGGCGCCGGGTATCAGTACCGGTACCGCGATGGACATGATGGAGAAGCTGGCCGCGCAGTTACCCACAGGCTTTGGCCTCGAATGGACCGCCATGTCCTACCAGGAACGCCTCTCTGGCGCTCAGGCGCCGGCCCTGTACGCGATTTCTCTGCTGGTGGTGTTCCTGTGCCTGGCGGCGCTGTACGAAAGCTGGTCAGTGCCGTTCTCGGTGATGCTGGTGGTGCCGCTGGGGGTGATTGGCGCCCTGCTGGCGACCTGGATGCGCGGGCTGGAGAATGACGTGTACTTCCAGGTGGGTCTGTTGACGGTGATCGGCCTGTCGGCGAAAAACGCCATTCTGATCGTCGAGTTCGCCAATGAGCTCAACGAGAAGGGCCAGGATCTGCTCAGCGCCACGCTGTCGGCTTGCCGTCAGCGCCTGCGCCCCATCCTGATGACCTCGCTGGCGTTCATCTTCGGCGTGCTGCCGATGGCGACCAGCACCGGCGCCGGTTCCGGCAGCCAGCATGCGGTCGGCACCGGAGTGATGGGCGGGATGATCTCCGCCACCGTGCTGGCGATCTTTTTCGTGCCGCTGTTCTTTGTGCTGGTGCGTCGCCGTTTTCCGCTAAAGGAGCGTCCGCAATAAACCGACGAGCTTCGGCGGCGAGGCGTAATAACAGAAAAGGCGACCACGGTGGTCGCCTTCTTTATGTGTTCAGAACCCTAGCGCGCTTATTTACTTCGCGTTATTCCCCTGCTCACATTGCGGAAATTTATTTACGAAGCATGCCTTCAATAAAGTCTTTCCAGTTCCCCAGTTCATGTTCAATCATAATAGCCTCTCTTATTATTATGGTCGATTCTATATAACTTCATTACCGATGGGAAGTTGTGCTCCCCTATTGCTCTGATTGTCTTATGGACCGCTGACAGAGATAAAACCTCTGGTTGTCGCTACTATGCCGCTTCGTATGTAAACATAATGTGACGTAGAGCAACCTCAGACAACATTTTTGCAATAATGTTAAAGCCCTCACATCATGCCCACAGGTGGCCAACATTTAACCACCCGATATATCGAATGAGATCCCCGGTAAAAAGTTATATTTATTCATCTGAATCACGTATTATTTCAGTAAGACTTATATATTCGGAAATATCTGAGTTAACCGCTTAATTGAATGTAAAAGGTTTATCTATGCTCACCATGTACGGAATTAAAAACTGCGATACCATTAAAAAAGCCCGCCGCTGGCTGGAAGCGCATCAGATTGAGTATCGCTTCCATGATTACCGCGCCGATGGCCTTGAGCGTGCGCAACTGGATACCTTTATTGCCGAGCTGGGCTGGCAGGCGCTGCTGAACACCCGTGGCACCACCTGGCGCAAACTTGACGAGTCGCTGCGCAATAGCATCGATAATGCCGACGCCGCAGCCGCATTGATGCTGGAAATGCCGGCAATTATCAAACGCCCATTGCTCTGCGCGCCCGGTCGTCCTATGCTGCTGGGTTTTAGTGAAGCAAGTTATCAGCAGTTTAACGAGGTATAGTCTATGTCTTGCCCGGTCATTGAGCTGGCTCAGCAGCTTATTCGCCGCCCTTCCCTTAGCCCCGATGATGCGGGATGCCAGGCGTTAATGATTGAACGCCTGCGTGCGATCGGCTTTACCGTTGAACCGATGGATTTCGGCGATACGCAGAATTTCTGGGCCTGGCGCGGCCACGGCGAGACGCTGGCCTTCGCCGGCCACACCGACGTAGTCCCGGCAGGCGACGCCGACCGCTGGATCAATCCCCCGTTCGAACCGACCATCCGCGACGGGATGCTGTTTGGCCGCGGAGCGGCGGATATGAAAGGCTCGCTGGCGGCGATGGTGGTTGCCGCAGAGCGTTTTGTCGCGCAGTACCCGAACCATAGGGGCCGACTGGCGTTTTTGATCACCTCTGATGAAGAGGCCAGCGCCAAAAACGGCACCGTCAAAGTGGTGGAGACGCTGATGGCGCGTAACGAGCGTCTGGACTATTGTCTGGTCGGCGAACCTTCCAGTACCGAAGTGGTCGGCGATGTGGTGAAAAACGGCCGCCGCGGCTCGCTGACCTGCAACCTGACTATTCACGGCGTGCAGGGGCATGTCGCCTATCCGCACCTTGCCGATAACCCTGTCCACCGCGCGGCGCCGATGCTGGCGGAACTGGTCAATATCGAGTGGGATAAAGGCAATGAGTTCTTCCCGCCGACCAGCATGCAGATCGCCAACGTGCAGTCCGGCACCGGCAGCAATAACGTGATCCCCGGCGATATGTTCGTCCAGTTCAACTTCCGCTTCAGTACGGAGCTGACGGACGAGATGATCAAATCCCGGGTGATCGCCCTGCTGGAAAAATACCAGCTGCGTTACAGCGTGGAGTGGTGGCTCTCCGGCCAGCCGTTCCTCACCGGACGGGGCAAGCTGGTGGATGCGGTCGTCAACGCGATTGAGCACTATAATGAGATCAAACCGCAGCTGTTAACCAACGGCGGCACCTCAGACGGACGGTTTATCGCGCGCATGGGGGCGCAGGTGGTTGAGCTGGGCCCCGTAAACGCAACGATTCACAAAATTAATGAATGTGTGAACGCCGCCGACCTGCAGCTGCTGGCGCGGATGTATCAACGCGTCATGGAACAGCTGGTCGCCTGACGAATTGACGTAAAGAGGAAGCGCGCATGGAATGGCTTATTAAACACTGGTGGATTCTGGTGCTGGTCTTTTTGGTGGGTGTAATTATCAACGTGATTAAAGATCTGAATCGCGTTGACCACAAAAAATTCCTCAACAACAAACCCGATCTGCCGCCGCACCGTGATTTTAACGATAAATGGGACGACGACGACGACTGGCCGAAGCACGACCAGTCGAAGAAACCGTAAGTTTGCCTTTATCGCGGTACCGCCCGCCTGTAACCCCGCTCACCGGGGTTACAGCATTTCGATGATATCATCCCCTTTTGGCGTACTGCCGCTCAGCGCCTCATCAAAATAGTGCTTCGGCACGGTATAACGCAGACGCTCGATCGCCAACTGCATACTGCGATCGTCAATGGCATGCCCGAGATCGTCGACAATATCTAAGGTCACGTCGCCGCCCGCCTGCTGTAACGCCTCCTCGGCCGACACCGCCCACGCCAGGTCGATAACCCGATCTTCACCCCCGTGGATCAGGTGAATGGTGGTGGCCGTCGTTGCCGTCTCCGGCAGCGTCGCATAGCGGCCATTAAAGGCGATGACCCGCGAAGCCAGATCCGGCGCCGCTTTGATACTCTCCAGCGACATAATCGCCCCCTGAGAGAAACCGATCAGCGCGGTGGCCAGTGGACTGACGCCGCTTTTCTCCTGCCAGTAGCGTACAATTTCAATAAAGGTCGGCATAATGGCGTCGATGCGCTGCTGACGATTCTCTTCCGTCACCCCCTGCAGTGAAAACCACTGCCGACCGTTGGGGCCGCAAGGTTCCACCCCGCCGATACTGACGATCAGCGCATCGGGAAACTGCGGCGCGAACCAGCTGCCGATTTGCCCCATGGAGACCGGGTTATCCCCTACGCCATGAAACAGCAGCAACAGCTGTTGCGCAGGCGTCGCAGGACTTTGAACAATAAAATGATCGTGTTTCATGGCTGTCTCCTTAGTGTTTGCGGGCAGTGTACGCCGCTCGCCAGATATGACCATGCCATTTAACTGAATGAGTTAGTTAAAAAAATTGCAGATGCGCCACCTGCTGACGCAGCGCATCAGCGCGCGCTGCATCAAGGGAGCGCAAGGCGTCAGCGGCCTCCCGACGCCATCTCGCCTGCAAGGCTTTTCGCCCCGTCAGCTGCAGCACGGCGCAGAGTGCGGCCTCCTCTTTGCCCTGCAGTCGTCCCCGCAGGGCCGGCAACGGCATGTCGGCCTGCATCAGTAGGCGGTTGAGGCAGCCCAGCGCCGCGGCCAGCGGGCGGTGGGCGAAGGCAAAGCTCGCCGCTTCCAGCCAGTCCTCATCACTAAGCATAGCGTCTGCGACGGCCGGCAGCGGCGCGGATTCCTCTCGCCACGGGCGAAGCCAGTATTCATCGCGCTGCAGCCGCTGCGCCTCCCGCTGCGCCAGCTGGCGCCCTGCCGCGGTCAACGGATAGAGGGCCATCGCCGTATAGCAGCCGCTGCTGGCCTCGCGATGGGTACCCAGCCGTACGAGGGTAAACCCGCAGCGTTGCCAGAAGCGCCACAGCTCAGCGGTATAGCCGAAGCTGACGGAGAGATAGTCATAGCCAGCGGCATCGGCGGCGATATCGGCGATCATCCTCCGCCCAAGGCCTTCCCGCTGGCGGGTGGGATGGACAGCGATCC
>OHBN01000231.1_pt1 | contig 21148 bp, 11 predicted proteins | sample 1577381 | NCBI WGS metagenome assembly OHBN01 (sample SAMEA3879520, study PRJEB24766) | human gut metagenome | biome: human-associated habitat; feature: feces | place: USA | collected 1985/1987
CCCCCCCCCCATCCGTGGATTGAATGGACATTTCCCATAGTGTGAGATGTGGGACACCCTTTGTGGCGTATTTTCATTCACGAAAAAAACACGATGGTTCACGAAAAGAACCATTGCGGTTTCGCATGACTCCATGGATTATGTATAATTTTGTACACGATTGCACTGACAAAAAGTGGTCTATCAACGTCTCTTTACCTTATTATATATTAGGGAAGAACAGCTGAAAAGAAAATAATTAATTTGTACAATTAAATAAGATTATGAGAAAAGATGTACTGATTTCTCTCCTCGCCATTACAGGCGCCCCCGTTGCAGCATTGGCCGACGCCGATGTTGTGATCGACAAGACCGCATGGACAGGAGATGATTTGACCGTATCGGAAGACGGTTCCGTGACCGTCTCCACAGGAAAGGAAGTTTCCATCGAGAAAGAACTGGCTCCTGGCAAGTACATGCTGCAGCGTGCCACGTTTACCGACAATGCCAAGATTGTCGCTGTCTATAAGGGCAAGGAGTATGCCCCCGGCGTCGCTTTTACTATCGATAGTGACGCGCCAGCGAAAGTAAAAGTCAAGGTTCGTGCCGTGACCCCGGGCGAATTCAAGTTCTCTGGTGTCAAGTTTACCTTGATCTTTGACTTCGCCGCTCCGGTGAAGGAACTCGGTGCGCAGCTCGGCGAAATCGTCAGCGGTACCAGCGACTACTTCCGTAGAACCGATGCTTGGACGAAGGGCAAGGACGGAAAGCCCAGCCTGGAGATGCAGGTGGCCGACTATGCCAGCCAGCTTGACATCATTGAGAAGGGTGATTATGAAGTCTATGTGAAGAACCACCTTTGGCAGGGAAAGAACAGCCCCGAGCTTCGTGCACTGACCGATGGTATTGCTGCCCTGGCCAAGGTCGTAGAAAAAGCCAACGACAACGAGAATGCCTACTTTAGTGCACAGAACGCCTACGAGGCTGCTGAATATCAGTTTAGAAGTTTCTCTTCGACGTGGTATACTGTAGCCGAAGAAATCCGAGCTACCTATCAGGCAGACTACAACAAGATACAGCAAAGCATCAACGACTTTAAAGCGCTGGCACGGGAGAAGTACGACGCTGGTGAGGCCAAGGAACTGAAAACGGCTGAGTTTACGGAAAACTTCAACCGCATGTTGAATGAGTTGGAGGCCAACATTGGTGTTTCTGATGCCGCTTGGATCAATATCTATGCCGTCTATCAGGACGGTCTGCGTGTCTTCAACGCCGCTCAGGAGGAGATACACACCCAGATGCCGGACGACGGCAATTATGCCGATTGGAACGAAGAGGCTCTCAACGCCATGCGCTCAGCGTGGAAGAAGGTGAGCGACCTGTACAAGACCATCGATGCCGACAAGACGAAGGCTTCTGAGCTGGAGGAGAACTTCCGCACGCTGAAGGAAGCACAGGTGGTGGTCATCAATGCCACGAAGGACGAGTATCTCGCCAAGCATGTCGATGCCGAAGCCAAGAAGGCTGCCGCCGACCAGCTCCTTTCCGCTCTGGAGGACGACTTCCAGTATCTGGAGAAGAGCGACGATGTGAACCAGAAGTATGCCAACCGCGTCAAGGAGATCCGTACCGCTATCAATGCCCTCAAGGACAAGGTGGCCAAGGACTACAAGGCACCCCACAATATCCGCACGGCCAGCTATGATGCCGACCGCGATGCCATCCAGGCCAAGATCAGCAGCTTGCGCAGCGATGCTGGTGCCATCATCCAGAACTACGAAAACTATCAGAAGTTGCTCAAGGCGCTGGGCACTGAGACGGGCTTGCAGAAGAAGCTCGACGACGCCAAGGCTGCTGTGGCCAAGATGAAGCCAGCCGACGAGAAAGATACGTATGATGTGGCTGCCCACTTCCAGAAGACGGCTGCCGGCCTGCAGAAGACCATCGACGAGATTAAGGCCGCCGTAGAGAAGAGCTATCAGGAGAAGATGCTGACCGAGACGGTGCGCGGGGACTTCCAAAGTCAGATAGACGCTGCTGCTATGGCCATCGGCAAATATCAGGATGACGCCACGGCTGCCCTGGACCGCTACGATGTGGTGAGCACCGCCATCAAGGACTACGAGGCCGCACTGACCACGCTGCGTGGGACCGTCGGCCCGAAGACGCTCGTCGTTGCCACTCCGGCCACGGAGGTCACAGGCAAGACCTACGGAGAGCGCATCACCAAGCTTCAGACAGAGATCGACCGTGTGGCAGGCAACTTCAGTGCTGCCAAGGAGAAGCTCGATGCCGACCTTCTTGCCGCTTTGCTGGCCGTGCAACTCAAGGAGACCATCCTCACCGACGCCCAGGCCCTCAATGCTGCCTTCGCCAATGACAAGGTCAATTCCGACAAGACTGCCAAGATAGAGGCTGCCAAGGCGATGTATGATGCTGCCAGCAAAGTCGTTGACGCCATCAAGGCCGACATCGACAAGTACAAGGGCGTGCCCTATGAGTATTACAATGTGACGTGGACGGAGGACAACCTCGGACTGAAGTATGACGAGTTGCTCCAGGATCTCAATGATATCGAGGCCAGCACCAACACGCAGAAGGCCAAGATCCAGGCTGTAGCAGCCACCAAGGACGACATCACCGAGGAAACGCAGTAGAGGCTATGTCCTTGTTGAGCGTCATCAAGGGTGACGTTGACGCCATCAACGACGCTCTGAGCGAGTTGCTGGGGCGTGTGGACGAACAAAAAGCACATGTCAATGCGGAGAACCAAGCATATACCGACTTCATCGGAAATCAGTATTATTATTACCCGAAGGGTGCTGAGCTGGTCAGCCGTACGCTGACGGAGGCAAAGAAAGCATTTGTTATCCCCGGCGAGAGCATCGACCCACAGATCCAGGCTACGACCACCAAGCTCGAAGCACTGAAGGCGGAGGCTGCTACGGCGCGCGCCAAGGAGATCCTTCAGGAATCATGCAAGGATAGCTATGATGCCGAGGGCCATGTCGTCAAGGGCATCACCAGTCGTCTCAGCGACTTGCAGCTGGAGGCCAATGCGCTCAAGGCAATGGCCACCGACTCTACGGCCAACTACAATGCCTACCAGAAGCTGAAGGAAAACTTTGACGGACAGAAGATAGATATTTGGAACTATACCTATGGCTCTGGCTATTACGCGAGAGAAGACTATTCCACGCACTATGGCTTCGTCAGTGCTTTCGATGCGGTGAGGACGCGTATCAACCAAAAGACGGATGGTACCAACGCAGACTATTACCGCGGACTGCTCGCCTATCCCGACGGCGTGCACTTCAAGGAGCGCGAGGCTATAAAGCAGGCCATCGAGGATGCCTACAAGGCAGGTAAAGCCTGGACAGGTTCTTTGGAGTACAGTTACAATAGCTATAAGTATGAGCCGGTGCTCAATAAGGAGATAGTCAGACGCATGACGGATCTTTCCAACGTGCTCAAGATGATTCCCAAGCAGGCTTATGACGACTGCACCAACTATAAAACCCAGGTGTACGAACTCAACCTGAAACAGGAACTTTAGGATGAGGTGAACGGTTTGTTCAACGCTTCCGATCTCCGTCCTGAGACGCTGAAGCCCTATCTCAGTCAGCTCGGCGATCTCCTGAAGCGCATCAAGGAGCAGAAGGCGCTGGTGGAGAAGTACTATGCCGAGGGTCTGACGACCACCAACAACTCGATGGTCAGCGAGGCTTACCGTTCCATCAAGCTCGAACTCGACGGCTTGAAGGCCTTCATCGAGGGCAATAGCGACTACAACGCTGTCATTGCTGGAGACAACCTCACCCGTTACAATACCTTCTGTGCCAAGGTGCAGGAGACGGAGAACAAGTATGGTGAGGGTACGGCCCAGATTGCTGGCTACCAGAATATTTCTACGGAGGAGCTCAAGGAACTGGTCAATGTGGAGAGCATCATCGCTGCCCAGGAGAACATCTATAAGTATGCCGCCCTCATCAAGAACTTGAAGGACGATGCTGCTTCCACCTACGCGGAGACCACGTCGCCCGCTCTTTGGGATATCGCCGAGGCCAACGCCAAGAAGGCTCAGGAGTACACGGATCAGATCGAGGCTTACAAGAAGGAGCTCGACTTGGCAGTCAATACGGCTGTGAGAGCCAAGTTGGAGGAGATGCTTGCCAACCTCAACGACAACCAGCTCGCTCCCGCCAAGGAAAAGGTGGCTGGCTTCGACAAGAACGTACGCGACAACGCCTTTGCGAACGTGCAGGAGTTCTACGACAGAGTCAGTGCCGACGACTACAAGAAGTCGCAGTTGCTCGTGAGCAACCTCGATGCCGACTGGAGCTTCTTTGGCATGGTGTCCAACCTGCTCGTCGCCGACCTGGAGCAGGCTGCACAGAACGAGTGGAAGGCCCTCTACGAGGGTGTCTATGTAGGTGTGGACGGTACGCTGACAGAGGGCGACGACCGCTACGCTGGTGCCAAGGCCGACAACGAGAAGTGGCTTGCCGCCCTGGAAGGCTTCGCATATGAGGGCAAGGATGACGATTTCAAGTCTTACAAGGACTGCGTCGCCAAATACCTCACTCCGGCCACGGAATTGGCTGCCAAGGCTGCCGATGGCACGTTCACGGGCAAGATCGCTGATCTGCAGCGCTATATCAATGCGTTCTACGCAGAGGCTGGTGCTGTCTATACCAGCGCCAAGGCCAAGGCCGACGCATACGATGCCAATATCAAGAACTTCGACCAGCTGACCATCGACTACAATACCGTCACGGAGCGCATCAAGGCTGCGCAGGACTATTATGGTGCATTCAATGTGGCAAGCAGCCGCATAGAGGCCAATATCGCCTCGACGTTTGACCAGGTCAAGCGTTGGCAGGCTGACCTCACACGCCAGAACGCTTCGCAGGAGATGAGCAAGCGCATCTATGGCCTGACTATCGGCGAGGACAAGCAGTGGTACGACTGCCACAGCATCAAGATTCTCAGCATCGATGGTATCTACAACGCGGCCAACCAGGCCGAGGTTGATGCGATCAAGGCCGACATTGTTGCTATCGAGACCCAAAAGCGCGAGGCTTTGGACAATCTCACGGGAACGGCGGCTGACGAGGTCAAGGCATACTATGACGAGCATTGCAAGAACCTCGCCAAGGAACTTGACGATCTGCTCAAGGAGTTTGACGAAAACGCAACCCCGGCAGAGGCGAAGAAAGACGCTGGCTTGCTGGCACTGGAGAAGAAGGTGGCGCAGGCTCGCATGGGTCTCATCAAGCTCGTGAATGCCGAGTTGATCGAGGGCGTAGCCAGCAGTTTGGAGATGCTGGTATCGCAGGCCGAGTTGTCCTACAGTGATGTCAACATTACCTACGACGGAGTATATACGCCCGTGAAGGTAGAGTACAAGTCTGCATTGGACGCTTGCCGCAACGAACTCGATGGCGTGAAGAACCTCATCACCTCTTATGGCGACGAGATCGTGACCTACAAGACGAAGGTCATCCACCTCCTCAACGTGTTGATAGACCGCATGGGTGCTACCCGCACGGATATCATGGAGGCCAACAAGCCCTATGTTGCCCACGCCAAGGCAATGAAGGACCTTCAGAATGCCTATGACGCTCTGGTGGCTGAGCAGACCAGGGTGAAGGAGCTGATAGCGTCTTACCAGCATGCTTCCGAAGTGCGTGAATACTCAGATTGGGAAGGATTAGGGGAGATGTTCTATTTTGAGGGCGGCAAATCCTACATGGAGAACTACGAGAAGCAGTTCTTCAATGAGGCCAGTGAGAAGGCCGAGGTGGTCAGCGACGTCCTTGAGCAGGCTGCCAAGACGCTGGAGGAAGGCCCTGTGTCGGCCATTCTGACCGATAACCAGGTGGAGTCGTACAAGGACGGTTGCCTTAACGAGGCCTATGCGAAGCTTGCAACGGTAGAGGCGTTTGGAGCTTGGAAAGAGACACAAAGCGTGTATCAGGTCAATGTTAACAGCGCTCGCTACGCCATGGAGAACTCGTTCAATAAATCTGGAACGAACATCTATGACGAGGACAATACGCTGTGGGAACAGTTTAACAACTTGGAGCGCGCTTGTCAAAACTTCGACAATTATCGCAACTTCGTTGACATTTACCGCATTCTTCCCACGAAGGACATCAACGGAAATGCATGGCTGAATCCTGATGGTAGCGAGGCTTGGCAAAAGGAGATCAACTATTCGAAGGACGAGGAGTATGGCGTGAAGCTGGTCGCTGCTACGTCTGAGTCTTTGGTCGAGTCGATGAATGCTCTCAGAACTTCCATCGAGGAGAACACGTATGTACTCGGCGACGTCACCGAGGACGGCGTTGTCCTGACCGACGACTACCTCGCCGTGCTCAACGCTTTGCTCGATCCGGAGACCCTGGAGGGTGGCAAGGTATTTGCCGCAGCCGACGTCAACCGCGACGGCAAGATCTCCATCGCTGACGTGACCCTCATTGCAGCCAAGGTGACCAATGGTCTCTGGCCGTCGCTGGGTGGCACTCTGAACGCTCCGATGGTGGGATCCGAAAACCTCACCGTCTCGGCAGAAGACAACAACGGCGTACAGCGCATCGCCATCAATCTCGAAAACCGCAAGGACTATGTGGCTTGCCAGATGGACATCATCCTGCCCGCAGGCATGACGGTGGTGGGTGAGAGCGTAGGCAACCGTGCCAACGGCCACGCACTCTACTCCAAGGACATCGACGGCGTACACCGCGTGGTCATCTCCACGATAGAGAACAACAGCTTCACCAATGGCTCCGCCATCCTCTACCTCGACGTGCAGGGCGGCAGCATCGACAAGGTGGCGCTCGACAAGGTTATCTTTGCCGAGGCCAATGGCCGTGAGACGACGATCACGGGCAGTGATGCGACCGGCATCAGCGGCATGGAGGCCGAGGGCAGCCTGAAGCAGAAGATCTATACTGTGGGCGGTCAGTTGCTGGATAAGGTGAAGCAGGGCATCAACATTGTCCGCAACGCCAACGGCAAGACCCAGAAGGTTACTGGTAAATAATCATATACATCGGTAATTTTTTCTCAATTACGAGGGCGTGGTTGCCACGTATGTGACAGCCGCGCCTATTTTTGACAATAACAACGACAACATACATCTTCTAAACGTAAATAGTTATGTTTAAGATTACAACAAGTTTCAAAAGAATGGCCTTGATGATGGTCTTGGCCATAAGCGGGACGCTCTCTGTCCTTGCTGGCAACCGACTTGTGCTCAACGACGGTGGTCCCATTGCTATCAAGCCGGGCGAGACGAAAGAGATCACTGTGAACCTCGTCAATGACGAGGTGATCTATGCGATGCAGTTCGATATGGACTTCACTTCCCCGCAGGTCGAGATTGTACCGGGTAGCTTCAAAATCAACGAGGAGCGCATAGACCGTGAATGCTTCATTGCTACGATGATCCAGCAGCCTGATGCGAAGTGGCGCATTGCCCTCCTTACCAAGGACTTCACGCCTATAGAGGGATCTGAGGGTGCGCTGGGTACGTTCAAAATTCGTGCTACGTCCAACTTCTCTTCTGCTGATAATGCACAGATTTTGTTCTCCACTTGCAGTGGAGGCGACCGCCAGGGCAAGAAGGTGCTTATCGACTGCCCCAACTATCAGGCTATCACGCCGATGGTGGGAAGTCTTTGCACGGGCGAGCAGGCGTTCTCTATCAAGCCTGGCGGTACCCACAAGGTGGACGTTGTGCTGAAGAACGATATTTATTTCTGTGGCCTTCAGGCCGACATCACGCTGCCTGAGGGATTGCATATCGAGAAGAAGAGCAACGGGAAAATGAATTTCCAGTATAGTGAGCGCTTGTCCAGCAATTTCGCCATCTCTTCCGGAGAGAAGAATGGCATCGTGCGCGTCGCACTCTCTTCTTTGCCTATCGACAAGATCCAGCCTTACAAGGATGGCGACGGCGTGATCTTCTCGTTCAATGTCGTGGCCGACCCGGACTTTGCGACAAACGAGACCTCAGCCATCGTGTTTTCCAATGTACTCGCTGCCAATGAGACGACGGAGTACTCACTCGACATCACGGACGCTCATGTCACAGTGACGAGTCTCAAAGCCATCAACGAGGCTGCTTATGCGCGCCTTACCGAGGAAGTGGCTGCCCTGCAGAAGGCCCTCGACGACGCCAAGGCTAAGGTTGCCGAGGACTGCCCGGATGTGGCCGAGAACTTTGCAGAGACGGTGAAGACCATTCAGGCTCAGATCGATGCCATCCAGTCAGACCTTGATGCCAAGAACGCCGACTGTGCGCTCACGGAGACTTCTACGCTGGACGCCGAGGCCGTGAAGGGTGTCAATGAGGCCATCGCCAAATATTTGGAGGAAGCTGCTGCCGCCCAGGCAGAGCATCTGAAGAAACTGGCTAACGAGGCTGCCTATGTGCGTTTGACAGATGAGATTGCTGCCGTACAGACTCGTTTTGACGAGGTGAAGGCCACCATCGAGAAGGACTACGCCAATGTAGCCGCACAGTTTGTTGATACTGAGGCCGCTATCCAGGGTGATATCGACCAGAAGAAGGCAGAGCTGCAGGCTCAGTATGAGGCCGTGAAGCTCGATGAGAATAGCACCATCGACTTGGAGGCCATCAAGGCTGTTGTCGAGCAGCTTCTCGCTGATGCAAAGGTCGCCGATGCGAAGCTCGTAGCCAATGAGGCTGCCTATGTGCGCTTGAGCGACGAGATTGCTGCTGTACAGACTCGCCTCGACGAGGTGAAGGCCACTATCGAGAAGGACTACGCCATCGTAGCCGCACAGTTTGTCGGTGTGGAGTCCAGTATCCAGTATGACATCAACAAGAAGAAGGATGAGCTGAAGGCTCTGTATGAGGCCGTGGAACTCGACGAGAATAGCACCATCGACCTGGAGACCATCAAGACTGCTATCGAGCAGCTGCTCGCTGATGCCAAGGCTGCGGCAGAGGCTAACAGCATCGGTTCCATCCAGAGGCTGATGAGCGAGGGCGCAACGTTCTATACGCTCGGCGGCCAGAAGGTCGAGGCTCCTTGCAAGGGCAACATATATATGATCCGTCATGCTGACGGAAGTGTCAAGAAAGTATATATCAAGTAATCAATGCTTGTTAAGGCTGGTTCTAATAATTAGTTCGGGGACTTTCGAAACCATTGAGGGTAAAAGGTCTATCAGTCTGATTTTAGAGCCAGCCTTATGGTAAAAGAGTTTACCATACTATCAATTCCAGTTGAACCGGAGAAGTCAGTTCTCGATGTTTTGGAAGGTCTTTGGAAGTCAAAGCGCAGTCGGCGAAGTGGGTGAAATGGACAGCGCATGCGTCGTTGCCTGTCGTTTGGATTCCTGTATTATCAAAAGACTTGCCCTGTCCCCAACAGGGCTACGATCGGTTTCTCATCATTCTGACTTCAAGGAAACAACCTTGGAAGTATAACTTCGTTTGGGGTTTTTACGCTTACTGGGGTTTGTGAAAATCTCGTAAGCTGTTTCCCTTTATGAATTTCATTCTATCGGTGGGATGACGAATGTCGACTGTGAAGTCGGGATCGTCTCCCACCGTTTTGCATCTATCCCCTACCCCCTTGCTCATGACCCAAACTGATAGCTTCACGAACAAAAAGCGCAGAAAAAGCATCTACGAAATAAAAAAGAGAACTTACGAAAAAGACCCGTTAAACTGCTGGTATTCAAGATAAAACCGTAGAAAACAAAATCGCATAACCAAATCTCAACAAACTTTTTTTGATTTTTTTCTCAAAACAGGGGTTACTTTTCCCTTTTTCTCCTCATTAATATATGAAACACGATTAGTTGCCGTAGCGGAACGGCACACCCGCAGCGACTGCGGGCTCTACTTACTGGACACAATATATATATATGTATCAAATTTATCGGGGCACCCATCGTGGTGCCCCGCTTTGCGTTTTTACCATCTAATTAACCCGTTTCCATTCGATTTTTGAATCGAGAATTTGCAAGTAAAGAAAGCAAATCCGTATGCGGCTATCAGTCTTTTAGAATGCGATGACTGATATGTGGATGAAAGTCAGTAGGAATATGGGGTGGTAAAAATCAGAGTGAGACAGCGTGGGAGTGGTGTGTAATCTATTGATATACAATGGTAAAAAGGAAAGGAAACAAGCATAAATCACTTTATCGAAAATGCTTATAGCTGCATTTGCGCTTTTTAAATGCCGATGATCTGCGGCTTTCGTCATTGTCTATACCTTTGCAATCGAAAATCGCGGATGCCACTTCAGACAGGTGTGGCGTTGCGGCAAGGCAGAGAAAATTAATCAAAATAAGAAAGTACAAATGGAAATACTTGAAAAGTTGTTTTACGGATTCCCCGAGTTGTGGGGAGGAGGCGTGGCCCACTCAGTGATGATTCTGGCCCTGGTGATCACGCTCGGCCTGTGCTTGGGCAAGGTTCGGGTGCGCGGAGTATCGCTCGGGCTGGCCTGGGTGTTGTTTATCGGTCTGCTGATGGGCAACCTTCCCATCACCATCGACGAGCATCTGCTCCACTTCCTCAAGGAGTTTGGCTTGATACTCTTCGTCTATTCCATCGGCCTTGAGGTGGGCCCGGGCTTCTTCTCCTCCTTCCGTGGAGGTGGCAAGAGTCTCAATATCCTCAGTATTGTAGTTGTGGCATTGAGTATTGTGACAACCCTCGTGGTCTATTCCTTCTCTGGCACGTCTGCTACGACCCTCGTCGGCATTCTCTCGGGTGCCGTGACCAATACCCCGGGACTGGGTGCGGCACAACAGGCTTTCAGCGACCTGCGCCACATCGACGCCCCATCCATCGCCACAGGCTATGCCATCGCCTACCCTGTGGGTGTGCTGGGTGTGATCCTCTCATTCGTCATCCTCCGCTATGCCCTGCGCATCGACAGACACCATGAGGAGGACGCTGCCAAAATGGGCGCAGGCCACTTGAAGGAAATGACGCTCCACACGTTCTCCGTGCGCCTGACCAACAAAATGGTGGCTGGCGACACGGTGCGCCAGATCCACGAAGTGCTGAAACGCGACTTCATGATCTCGCGCATCATCCATAGCGACGGCAGTGGCAAGAGTGAAGTAGTCAACGGGTCGACGGTAGTCAACGAGGGCGACCTGCTCCAGGTGGTGGCCCATCCTACGGCCGTGGAGGCCATCGTGGCCCTTGTCGGCGAAAAGGTAGAGGTGGCGCCCGAGACCTTTGGCAAGGATCTGATCACGCGTCGCATCCTTGTGACGAAGCCGGGTGTCAACGGCAAGAGCATCGGCCAGATGGGTATCCGCACGAGCCTTGGCACGAACATCACGCGAGTGAACCGCAACGGTGTGGACCTCATCGCTACCCCGCATCTGAAACTGCAGCTTGGTGATCGTGTGACGGTGGTGGGTACGGAGCTCGCTATTGCTCATACGGAGAAACTCCTTGGCAACCAGATGAAGCGGCTCAACGCGCCCAACCTCATCCCTATTTTCCTTGGTATCATGCTCGGTTGTATCGTGGCCAACATCCCCTTCTTCCTTCCGGGTATCAATGAGAGTCTGCGACTGGGACTCACCGGCGGCCCGCTGGTGGTGGCCATCCTCATCGGTTTCTTCGGCCCGAAATATAACCTCGTGACCTATAATACGATCTCGGCCAACTTGATGTTGCGTGAGGTGGGTATCTGCATCTTCCTGGCCTGTGTCGGACTGGGCACGGGATCGCCCTTTGTACAAACCCTTGCCACGGGTGAGGGCGCGCAGTGGATTGCCTATGGTGCCGCCATCACGATGGTGCCTATTCTGGTTGGTGGTTTGATAGGCCGCTATGTCTTCCACATCAACTACTACACGATGCTCGGTGTGCTCGCTGGTGCCCATACCAATCCGGCAGCCTTGGCCTACGTCCGCGAACAGACCTCTGCTGACGCGCCCGCCGTGGGCTACGCCACGGTCTATCCTTTCGCCATGTTCCTGCGCATCGTCACGATTCAGATACTGATCTTTGTATTCGGATAAACGAATGAGAAACGTCAAAACAGAGAACCCTTCAGTGCGTCCCTCGGCAGTAGAAGAGCCGAGGCGGCGGCGCGGAGTGGCCGAAACGGAACTCTGCCACAAGCTCGACCTGCTGCTACGCACAGGGAGCCTGCTCATGGAGAGTGCGGCCGACACCTCGCGCATCCTGCGGACGATGAAGCGTGCGATGGCCTTCCTGGGACTGGACGAGCGCTACATACACCTCTATGTCAACTGGAACGTGCTCATGGTCAACTACAGCGATGAGCTCCACTCGTTTACGAAGTTTCAGCGCTGCGAGCGTCACGGCATCAGTCTGGCCACCATCGCCAAGGTGAGCCGCCTCACCTGGACGGCCATCCGCGAGGACTTCTCGCTCGTGCAGTATGAGAAGGCCCTCGACGACATCCACGATGCGCCACGTGGCTTCACCCCCTGGCAGGTGGCGATAGGTGGCGGCTTTGCCTGCGGTGGCTTCTGCATCCAGTTTGGCTGCGACTGGACCGCATTCTTTTATTGCTCCCTGGCGGCCATCCTGGGTTTCCGCCTGCGGATGTTTCTCCCCACGGTGGGTTGCAACAACTACGTCGCCATCGGCATCTCGGCCTTCGTGGCCACGCTGCTGGCTTGGGCGACAGCACTCCTTTCTACTGATCCAGCGATGATGGCGGGCATGATCTCCACTACGCCATGGCACCCACTGATGGCGTGCGCGCTATTCATCGTACCTGGTGTGCCGCTCATCAACTTTGTGAGCGACATGCTCGACGGCTATATCGAGACCGGATTCATCCGTGCCGTTAATACGCTGCTCATGGTGCTGGCCATGGCTTTCGGCATCGCCTTTGCCATCAAGGTCTGCGGCATTGACAATTTTGCCAAGACGCTCACCATGACACCCCATCATGAGTATTGGGAGTATGCCATTGCCGCCGCCGTGTCGGCCATGGGATTCTCCACCATCTTCAACATCCCGCGACGCCTGCTGCCCGTCGTGGCCGTGGGTGGTATCATCGCCGTATGTGTGCGCAACTTTATCAACCTTGGTCCGAGCAATGGCAACCTCGGCCTGGACATGGGACTGACCATCGGGTCGCTGGCGGGAGCCACTGCGGTGAGTATCGCTGTCATCAAGGCGCGCCACTGGTTCCATGTGCCCCATCAGTGTATCACCATCCCGAGTGTCATCCCGATGATTCCGGGTGTGCTGATGTATCGCGCCCTCTTCGCTTTCATCGAGATGCACGGTGTCGTCGGTGAAGTCACGGTGGGCATGAACAATGCCATCAAAGCCTCGCTGGCTATCATCTGCATCGCCCTCGGCGTGGCTGTGCCCAATCTCTTTTTCCGCCGTTTCATCGAGGATACACGCAAGCGGAAGTTGCTTGCCATGCTCGTGGAACGGAAAAAGCGCAACGGAGAGTTTGTCACGCCCCATGCCGTGGGCGTGAGACAGGGGGCACACAGAAGGACAAGAAAGGAAAAAAATCATGCCCGCGATACGCACGAATAGAAACTCTTGTAGTATCTTTGCAAACGGATTTAGACCGATAAGAATGGAAATCAGACAATTGAAATATTTCCTCCAGGTGGCCGAAACGCTCAATTTCTCCAAGGCGTCGCGGAAGCTCTACGTCACGCAGAGTACCCTATCGCAGCAGATCTCCCATCTGGAGCAGGAGATAGGAATGCCGCTCTTTGAGCGCAATTCCCACGAGGTGTATCTCACGGAGGCGGGAAAAGAACTGTTGCCCTACGCCCAAAAGACGGTCAATGCGGCCGGGGCTTGTGCGGACCACATGAACGACCTGCGCGAGATGCTGGCTGGAGAACTCAACATCGGAGTGACATTCTCCTTCAGCAACATTATGGCCGAGACGCTCATCGCGTTTATCCACGCCTATCCCCACGTCAGGCTCAACATCGTCTATCGTTCCATGCAGGAACTGATGGACGGACTGAAGAAGCGTGAACTGGACCTTGTGCTGGCCTTCAAGCCGCTTAAGCGGGACAAGGCGATAGACAGCAGAGCGATTTTTAGCAATCGCCTGGCAGCCATCGTCAATGATCACCACCCGCTGGCAAGGCAGCAGAGCGTCACCCTCGCAGACCTTGAACGCTATGATCTCATTCTGCCCTACAAGGGCTTGCAGGCGCGCAACGCCTTCGAGCACCTGCTGGAGGGGCGTGACAACAACTTCAAAATCATGGTGGAGGTCAACAATGTCAATATCATCTTTGACTTGCTGAGCCGTAGCTCGCTCGTCTCCATCCTCTCGGAATCTACCACGCTCACCCAGCCAGGTATGAAGGCTATCCCTATCGATGCGGAGGGCAACGAGATGGACGGCTGTGTGCACTTGCTGCGCGACTCCTATATGAAGTCGTCGGCCCAAGAGTTTATCCGCATGCTCAGTCAATCGACAGCCCTGCTGGCCAACCTCGCCTTCAAAGATATACTGAGGTAGGCTACCGCAGGAGATGGAGATGCTGTCCATAGCTTCTGCCTTCACGGTCGCCAGCCATTCCTCACACAAGCTTTTTTGTGTTTGATTAGTGTTTTGCAGCATCCCGATGGGGATGCAAAAAGCCACATTCCAACGGGTTTCTCCCTTGCGAATGTGGCTTTGTCTATCGTATAAAGTCTCCACTACCCTGCTATGTGCAACGGTGTGTGGCCTCTTTGCGGACGTTGAAGCGCTTGGTTTTAAAACGTAGCGTGGCGCAGCGGCGTGGTGTATTGATACGGAAGCCATGCCAACGAGGGAACGTCGCGCAGGAAGAGGAGGGAGGCGTGCTTGCCACGCTCCACACTGCCATACTCCGCGGACAGGCCCATGGCGGCGGCGGAGTTGAGGGTGATGGCATTGAATGCCTCTTCGGGCGTGAGACGCATCTTCGTGCAGGCCAGGGACCAGACAAACTTCATGTCGCCCGACGGCGTGGAGCCTGGGTTGTAGTCGGAGGCGAGGGCGATGGGCAGGCCAGCGTCGATGAAGCCACGGGCCGGGGCAAACCGCATATTAAGGAAGAAGGACGTACCCGGCAGACCAGTGGGCATGGTGACGGCACCGCGGAACTGCTCTATGCCTTCCTCGGGGAGTGCCTCCAAGTGGTCGGCAGAGAGTGCGCCATGAGCGATGGCAACACGGGATCCACCCGAGAAGGCCAGCTCGTCGGCATGAATCTTACCCTTCATGCCATATTTCTCGCCAGCTTCGAGGATGCGGTCGGTCTCCTCTGGCGTGAAGAAACCCTCGTCGCAGAACACGTCCACAAAGTCGGCCAGTCCCTCGGCAGCCACACGGGGCATCATCTCGTTGATGACGAGATCGACATATTCTGACTGGCGTCCCTTGTAGGCTCGGCCGACGGCATGGGCACCGAGGAAGGTGGTCACGATGCGGAGTGGCGAATGGGCCTTTACGCGCTGGGCGACACGCAGAATTTTCAACTCATCCTCGGTCGTCAGTCCGTAGCCAGACTTGATTTCCACGCATCCTGTGCCTTTCTGCCAGATCTCCTCGGCACGGCGCATGGTCTGCTCGAAAAGGTCCTCCTCGCTCGTCTCGTGGAGACGGTCGGCAGAATTGAGGATGCCACCGCCGCGGGCGGCAATCTCGGCGTAGGACAATCCCTGGAGTTTGTCCTCAAACTCCTGCTCACGGCTGCCTGCCCAGACCAGGTGGGTATGGCTGTCGCAGAAGCGCGGCATGACGAATGCGCCCTTGGTGTCGATGACCTTTGCGCCCTGCATCAGCTCCGCAGGCACGCTTCCCGTGCCGAAATCCAAGATTTTGTCGTCCTCGACGGCGAGCCATGCGTCTGTCATCGTCTCTACGCGGGCCATCTCCTGTCCCGCTTTGCGCAGCTCTCCGTGGGTGATGCCACAGAGTTGGGCGATGTTGGTGTATATCGTTCTCATTGTCTTCGTATAATATAAATAATGATGATACCAATAAAAAAGTGCGGGGGAGAGCAAGCGCGCCCGTCATGGACACCCTTGCCGTCCCCCGCACGGATCTTACTTTTTTATCGTTTTAGTTTCCCTATCGATCATGAGGCCGTGCCTAAAGATCGATGGGGATAAAACGTTTAGAATTGATTCTTGGCGATGAAGTCGATGCTCTTGGCGATGAGCGGGTACATCACGCGGTCGATCTCGATGAACGGGACGATCTTGCGGTACTCTGCGTGCAACTTCTCTACCGCGGGCGAGGACTTCAGCGGACGGCGGAAGTCGAGGGCCTGTGCGGCGTTGAAGAGCTCCAGGGCAAGGACGCGCTCCGTGTTCTCAGCCACACGATAGAGTTTCGTGGCGGCGTTGGCACCCATGGAGACGTGGTCCTCCTGACCCTGGCAGGTGGGGATGCTATCGGCAGAGTTGGGCATGCAGAGCATCTTGCTCTGGCTGACGATCGAGGCGGCAGCATACTGGGTGATCATGAATCCGCTGTTCACACCCGGCTTGGCAACGAGCATGGAGGGAAGACCGCGCTGCTCGTCGCCCAACTTGTAGATACGGCGCTCGGAGATGCTGCCCAGCTCGTTGAGGGCGATGGCCAGGAAATCCATCGGAAGGGCAATGGGCTCACCGTGGAAGTTGCCGGCAGAGATGATCATATCCTCCTCGGGCACCACGGTGGGGTTGTCGGTGGCGGAGTTCATCTCGGTCGTGCAGACCTCCTCCACATAGTGGAGTGTATCCTTGAACGCACCATGCACCTGCGGGATGCAGCGGAAGGAGTAGGGATCCTGCACATGGGTCTTGTGCTGTTTGATCAGCTCAGAACCCTGGAGGAGCTCGTAGATATGGTCTGCCGTCTCCATCTGGCCGCGATGGGGGCGAACGGCGTGGACAGGATGCAGGAACGGCTCGATTCTGCCGTCGAAGGCATCGAGGGACATCGTGGCGATGAGGTCGGCCCACTTCGACAGATCCTGTGCCTTCAGGACGCTCCAGGCGAAGAAGGCGAGCATGTTCTGCGTACCGTTGAGCAGGGCGAGACCCTCCTTGGAGGCGAGGTGGATGGGCTTCCATCCCATCTTCTCGTTGAGTTCCTCACCCGTGATGATCTTGCCCTCATACTCTACATGGCCGAGGCCAACGAGCGGCAGACAGAGGTGAGCCAGCGGCACGAGGTCGCCAGAGGCGCCCACGCTACCCTGCTGATAGACAACGGGGCACACGCCGTGGTTGAAGAACTCGATGAGACGCTCCACGGTGTCGAGCTTGATGCCGCTGTAGCCGTAGGAGAGCGACTGGATCTTGAAGAAGATCATCAGACGGACCACATCCGTCGGCACGCGGTCGCCCTCGCCACAGGCGTGGCTCATCATGAGGTTGATCTGCAACTGGGACAGCTTGTCCTCGTCGATGCTCACCTTGCAGAGGGAGCCGAAACCTGTCGTCACACCGTAGATGGGTGCCTCGGCGGTGGCAATCTTCTTGTCCAAATACTCACGGCAGCGGATGATGCGTGCCTTGGCGTCGTCGGAGAGACGCAGCTCATAGCCCTCGCGGATGATGGCGCGGACGGTATCGAGCGTCAGATGTTCTGCGCTGATATAATGGATTTTACGTTCCATTGCTTCTTTTCTTTCTTAAAGTGTTGTCAGGCCCGTGAAGGCCCGATGAGTTGATGTTTTGATTTTATCGTTGCTTGAAAACATATCGCGCAACAGGTTGACTGGGAGCCTGTTGCGGCCCCCAGACAATATGTTAGAACGCAGCGTCGATGATGTTGTCGTCGACGAGGTTCGGCATGGTCATACGGAAGTCGGGCGTGCGGTCCATCTCACGCTGGATGGCATCCATGGATCCCTTGTTGCGGGCCCATGCACGGCGGGAGATACCGTTGTTGACATCCCAGAAGAGCATCTCGCGGATGTTGCGGCTGCTCTCCTCGGAGCCATCGACTACCATACCGAAGCCACCGTTGATGACCTCGCCCCAGCCTACACCACCGCCGTTGTGGATGCTCACCCACGTGGCGCCACGGAAGGAGTCGCCGATGACGTTCTGTACGGCCATGTCGGCGCAGAACTGAGAACCATCATAGATATTGGAGGTCTCGCGGAAGGGAGAGTCGGATACATCGTGGTGGTCACGACCCAGAACGACGGGTGCCTTGAGACGGCCATCCTTGACGGCCTCGTTGAAGGCCAGCGCGATGCGGGTACGGCCCTCACAGTCGGCATAGAGGATGCGGGCCTGTGAACCGACGACGAGGTGGTTGGGACCTGCCTCGCGGATCCAGTGGATGTTGTCGTCGAGCTGATGCTGGATGTCGGGGGTGGCATGGCTGCGCTCGTCCATCATGATCTCCTCGGCAATCTTGTCGGTCAGTGCCAGATCGGCGGGATCGCAAGAGGTGCAGACCCAGCGGAACGGACCGAAGCCGTAGTCGAAGAACATCGGACCCATGATATCCTGGACGTAGGACGGATAGCGGAAGCCGTGACCGTCGGCAGCCATGATGTCGGCACCGGCGCGTGAGCTCTGCAGGAGGAAGGCATTGCCATAGTCGAAGAAGTACATGCCACGGGCGGTCAGCTTGTTGATGGCAGCCACCTGGCGGCGCAGAGACTCCTCGACACGGGCCTTGAACTCCTTCGGATCCTCGGCCATCATGCGCTTGCTCTCCTCCAGGGTGAGACCCACGGGATAGTAGCCACCGGCCCACGGATTGTGGAGAGAGGTCTGGTCGGAACCGAGATTGACCTCGATATCCTCCTCGGCCAAGCGCTCCCAGAGATCGACGACATTGCCGACGTAGGCCATTGACTTCACCGTCTTGGTGCTCACAGCCTCGCGGATGGCGGGAATCAACTCGTCGAGCGAGGTGTGGAGCTCATCGACCCAACCCTGCTCGTGACGCTTCTCGGCAGCGAGCGGATTGATGTCGGCTACAACGCTGACCACCTTGGCGATGTTGCCAGCCTTGGGCTGAGCACCGCTCATGCCACCGAGGCCAGAGGAGACGAAGAGGGGGATGGGGTTCTTGGCACCACGGGCGGGATCGTGCATCACACGACGGGCGGCATTGAGGACCGTGATCGTCGTGCCGTGGACGATGCCCTGCGGGCCGATATACATATAGGAACCAGCCGTCATCTGTCCGTACTGGCTCACGCCGAGGGCGTTCATGCGCTCCCAGTCGTCGGGCTTGGAGTAGTTGGGGATGACCATACCGTTGGTGACGACCACTCTCGGTGCGCGCTTGTGTGACGGGAAGAGGCCGAAGGGATGGCCAGAGTACATCACGAGGGTCTGCTCGTCGGTCATCTCGGAGAGGTACTTCATCGTCAGACGATACTGTGCCCAGTTCTGGAAGATGGCGCCATTGCCTCCATAGATGATCAACTCGTGCGGGTGCTGTGCCACGCGCGGGTCGAGGTTGTTCTGGATCATCAGCATGATGGCTGCAGCCTGCTCCGAACGATGGGGATAGTCGGAGATGTTGCGGGCCTTCATCTCATAGGTGGGACGGTAGCGGTACATATAGATACGACCGTACTGGCGCAGCTCCTCGGCGAACTCGGGGGCGAGCTGTGCGTGAAGCTCCTTCGGGAAATAGCGGAGCGCGTTGCGCAGAGCGAGCTTCTTCTCCTCCGGGGTGAGGATATCCTTACGCTTGGGCGCATGGTTGATGGTGGTGTCGTAGGGCTGCAATGCCGGCAGCTCAGCGGGAATGCCGGCACGGATGTCGGCCTGAAATTCTGCTAAGGTCATTATTTTGTTACTTTTTGTTCAATGGTGAAAGCCCTTTGGCGTCTTTGGCCAAAGGGCTTCGGTATGGTGTCTTATCCCTCGATCTTCGTATCGACGATGGCGAGGATCTCCTTCTCCTGCTGCTGTGCGTTCTCGGCCATCTCCTTGGCCTCGGCCAAGATGGCGTCGGCAGTGGCACGGTCCTTGAGAGAAGCAGCGTTGATGCGGACGTTGAGCCATGCGCCGAGCACTGCCGAGCGGGCGGCGAGTGCGCCTACTCCTGCGTCGCTGACAGAGGCGGGGTTGCCCTCCTGTGCCATGGCGCGGCAGATGTCGAAGGCGGCATAGGCGGTCTTCATCGTCTCCAGAGGCACCTTCGTGGCATAGAGCGTGGCGTCCTGGATGGCCTGGCTGCGGGCAGCCTTCTCCTCCTCGGTGCCCTTGGGCAGACCGAAGGCATCCATGATGCGGTTGAAGGCCTCGGTGTCCTCATCGACGAGGTGCAGGGCGCGGCGGACGATATCCTGACCACGGTCTGCCCACTGAGAGAACTCCTCCCAGCGCTCGTCCCATCCACGCTTGTGGGCGGAGAGGTTGGCCACCATCGTGCCCAGGGCAGCTCCGAGCGCACCCATGTAGGCGGCGATCGTGCCACCACCCGGTGCTGGACTCTCGCGGGAAGTCTCGTTGGCAAACTCGCTCACCGTGAGATCGACGAGCTTCGCCGTCTTGTCCTCATCCTCCAGAAGATACTCGATGACCTTCTCTCTCGGGTTGAAGGGCTTGAGGTCCTCCAGACCCATGGAGTGGATGGCGATCTTGATGATGTCCTCCTCGGGGATGCCGGTGGAACGCTGCTGCTTGCGCAGGAAATACTCACCAGCCTCGATGAGCACGCGCTTCGGAATGAGACCGACAATCTCCGTACCCGTCACGCGGACGCCACGCTCGGCGGCGGCACGGCAGACCTCGTCGAAGGCCTTGTGGAGCGGGGTGACATTGATGTTGGTCATGTTCATCGAGACCTGTGCGATGCCATACTCGTCGATGAACCATCCGATGGCCTTTGTGGCCTTCAGCGTGCCCGGCTGCATGATGGGTGATCCATTCTCGTAGCGGAGGATCTTGCCCGTGAGGCTACCACCCTCGCGCATGGGGCGTCCCTTCTCGCGCACGTCGAACGCGATGGCGTTGGCGCGACGCGTCGAAGTGGTGTTCAGGTTGTAGTTCACGGCGATCAGGAAGTCGCGTGCACCTACGGCGGTGGCACCCGTGCGTGCTACGCCCTCGTCGAAGGGACGGTCGCCGAAATCGGGAGCTTTGCCTTCGTGATTCATCTTCTCGGGCAGCGCCTCGTACTCACCGGCACGGCATACGGCCAGGTTGCGGCGCTCCGGCGTAAAGGCAGCCGCCTCGTAG
>OHBN01000244.1_pt1 | contig 20556 bp, 16 predicted proteins | sample 1577381 | NCBI WGS metagenome assembly OHBN01 (sample SAMEA3879520, study PRJEB24766) | human gut metagenome | biome: human-associated habitat; feature: feces | place: USA | collected 1985/1987
TTGTTTTTAATCTCTTATTCTTGCTATTTTCGTTATTATCTTCTATTTTCACAAGTTTTATTCCTATGTTTTGTATATATTATACAATTAAAACAATTGATTTGAGTTAAATTAGCTTATTTAATTAACTAATTTTTCTTTCTTTACATCCTTTGACATTGAAATAGCTTAAATAATGGTTTATAATGTATTTAAGCTTACTTCATTTTTTCAAAAAAGCATGTTTCTAATGTGAAAAACAAATTTTTCACATGAAGTTTTGTTCCTGCACAAGCTGCTAAAGCAGCCAAAGTTTGAAGCTTGCGGAAAGGCAAGGTTTTTGTATGAACATTTCCACCACTTTTCTTAACGCATTGAAGCACACTTCCTCCGATGTGGAGGGACAACGTTCCCCAGAGATTCTCCTGGGACAGATCTACAAAGTATCCCTGGAAGACAAAGGCTTTTTACTGCCTCTGGCCGGTGGGGAATTCCGCCTGTTAAATCCCTTTTATTATGAATGGAACCCCTTTCCTTCTTATCTGCTGCTCTACACCTTAGAGGGTAGTGCTCTCCTTACCACCCGGGACAATGAGGTGATCCTGGATCACGAGCATCTGTTGTTCTTAGATTGCAGTCAGGGTTTCTCCCTCCGGCTGTTGCAGGGAAAGTGGCGCTTTCAGATGTTTTTCTTAAGTGGAAGGGAACTTTCTTCTTATTATAGCATATTTGAAGCTTATTTTACCTGTTGTTATCCGATTCCCATCGGTTCCTGTGTCTCACAGCGCATGCAGCAGCTAACAAAATTTCCCTTTACCCCGACCCCCGCAGAGCAGCTGCAGATTCATAGGGAGCTGACCGGCATGTTCACCGAGCTGGCATTGTCTGCCCTGTCCGTTTCCCGGGATGCGAAGCCCATTCCTGCTTATCTGCTGTCCATGAAAGCGGATTTTGAGGAAAACTATGCAGAAAATCACTCTTTGGAATACTTTGAGCAGGCTTTAGGCATCAGCCGCTACCGCCTGTGCCGGGAATTCTCCTCTGTTTTCCATATTTCTCCGCTCCAGTATCTTCAGGAGAAAAAAATAGAAGCAGCCATATCGCTGCTCCTATCTACGGATGATCCGATCCACGAGGTGGGGTCTATGGTAGGCATCGACAATACCAATCATTTCATCCACCTGTTCAAAAAGCACACTGGTGTCACACCCTTTGTCTACCGGCAGAACGCGCCGCAGTCTATACGTGAGACACACTGTCCTTCAGCACCAGGCGGCCTTCCACCACGGTGACTCCCCCTTTGAAATTATCACTGGTGATCTTCTTGATCATATTATGAATGGCTCTTCTCGCCATCTCTCCCATATCTACTTCATAAGTAGTAATACGGATATCACTGAGTCCGGGATACAGGTAATTATCAAAGCCGACCACTGAGATGTCCTCCGGTACACGATATCCGTTCTCTCTCAGTTTCTTGATCAGAAAGCTTGCGGTCAAATCGCAGTTGCATACGAATGCGGTAGGCATATCCTTCGGAAGCTGCAACATATTCACCGTATCGATCTTGCCGGTCTCAATATGACGATCATCCAGCACCCATTCCTTCTTCTGTTCCAGTCCCAGCTCTAAAAGAGCCTTTTGATAACCGAAATACCGGTCCGTAATGCTCTCGGTGGCCAGCAGGGTTCCCACATAAGCGATCTTGCGGTGTCCCATCCGGTACAGATAATATGTCAGCTCATAGGTTCCGTAGTAGCTGTTGGAGATCACGGAATCACTGGCTTCCCTTCCGTTATAATAATCCAGATAGATCACAGGGATCCCAGCTTCTGTATTCAAATGCTGCAGGTAATCATCCATCATTTTACCAATGACGATAATGCCATCCACCTTGCGTTCCTGTACCAGCTTCGGCAATCTGCCATTCTCTTCCTCTGCCATTCCGATGACCTCCAGCATGGTAAAGCATTCCTTTGCTGTGGCTCTGGTAGCTACCGACTGATACATCTGCCAGTAAAAGGACTCATATTTATCCAAAAATCTCTCAGAGATCAAAATGCCGATATTGTAGCTCTTCTGGTTCTGACTTTTTCTTGCCGCTGACGGCTGCTGATAACCCAGTTCTTTCGCAATACTGTGGATTTTTTCCCTTACTTCCTCACTGACGCCTTTTTGTCCGGACAGTGCTTTTGACACTGTTACCGTGCTGACTCCTACCCGTTCTGCGATATCTGCTAATTTTACTGCTTTTGCCATAATTTCGTACTCCTTATCGCTATTTTCACTGTCATCTCCGTTAAATCATCAACCCTACTTAAATCTTAGTAATCTGAAAATCTTATGTCAAGGCATGCTCCTGCCCAGTTTTACGCCTCAATCAAATGGATCAGCCTGCTGCGGTAGTCACCCCACAAAGGTGCTATTAACATGCCGGCCTGCATCAGCACATCACCGCCGAGTACTTCTCCGGTCTCCTCTATGCGGTAGCGGTTTTCCGGTGACAACCCTTTCAGACGCACTCTTCTGCTGTGAAAATTCGGTCTTGATAATACCTGTACATAAGTTATCAGCGCTTCCTTTTTATCCTTGGAAGCTACCATGTAGCAGTCGTAGCTGCCGTTTTCTAAATATGACGCGATCCGCCAGTAATCTCCCCTGCGGATCAGATCGTTGTATTTGTGATACATAGCGGTCTGTGCAGGGATCTGCTGCCTGTCCTCCTCAGGAATCTTCGTGATATCAAGCTCGTAGCCGAAGGCACCCGCCAATGCCACATGACCTCTCGTCTCGAAGGGTGTGCTTCTGCCCAACGCGTGATTCGGACAATCCGACACATGTGCTCCAATGGTGGATAATGGATACAGCAGCATCGTTCCTTCCTGAATCTTCAGTCTCTCAATGGCATCCGTATCATCCGAGCACCAGATCTGCGGACTATAATACAGCATGCCCGGATCGAATCTTGCTCCACCACCGGAACAATTCTCTAAGAGCAGATGAGGAAATTCCGCAAGCAGTCTCTCCTGCAGTTCGTATACCCCCAACACATATCTGTGGTACAACTCTCCCTGACGATCCGCAGGCAGTTCCACGCTGCCCAGATCCGACAGCTGACGGTTCATGTCCCATTTCACATATTCGATATTGGCGCTGTGCAGCACTGCTGCCACACTTTCAAAAGCATGATCTCTGACTTCCTTCCGGGACAGATCCAGTACATACTGATTACGGCACAGGCTTCCCACACGTCCCGGAATGGCGATTGCCCAGTCGGGATGTTCTCTGTACAGTTCCGAATCCGGCGAGATCATCTCCGGTTCGAACCAGATACCGAACTTCAGTCCCATGGCATTTACCTGATCCACCAGAAGTTTCAGACCTCCCGGCAGCTTCTGCTCATTGACTTTCCAGTCACCCAGGCTCGTGCTGTCATCATTACGGTGTCCGAACCAACCATCGTCCATGACCAACATTTCGATTCCAAGCTTTGATGCCTGCTTTGCAATCTTTAATAATTTATCGGTGTTAAAATCAAAGTATGTAGCTTCCCAGTTATTGATCAGGATCGGACGCTTTTTATCCCGGTATTCTCCACGGATCAGATGCTCGCGGTACATATCATGATAATGATGTGTCATACCGCTAAGCCCCTCTGAAGAATAAGTCATTACTACTTCGGGCGCAGCAAAGCTTTCTCCCTGCTCCAGTTTCCATACAAAATTCTCCGGATGGATCCCCATAGTCATACGGATGGAGTCGAACTGTGACAGCTCTGCCTGTGCCAGGAAATTACCGGAATATACAAAATGCATGCCGTAGACTTCACCGGTATCCTGCGTTGCATTTTCTGACAGCAATGCAATAAACGGATGCTCCTGGTGGGAGGATTCTCCTCTGACAGACCCAACGCTCTGCTTACCATGCATCAGGCTTCTCCTTTCCATCTGACGTTCTCTCCCCCAGGAACCGTGCAAGGTAAGGATGTCATACTTTTCATCCGTGCAATCCAGATCCAGGCAGGCAGACATAACTTTTGTCAGATAAATCGGCTGTTCTGCTGTATTTTTCAGGATTACACTGCGGGTGATCACATCTACTTTTTCAAATGTAGTATAGATCAGTTCTGCCGTCAAACCGGTCGTCTGGTCCTCCAGGTGCAGGATCAGGGTGTCGCAATCCTCCTCTCCCGGAAAAGTAGAAGGCAGCCCGGGAAGCGCGGGCTTCCCCTTTACGATCTCATGGGAGACGTAATTTAGCTGCACTCCCACATGTCCTCCCACGGTCCGGATGGAGACAGCACTCTCTCTGTAGTCTCCTAACCCGTTCCCCGGATACTCCATAGGAAAAGAGTCCAAAAAAGAGACCCGTTCTCTGTTATTTTTGGAAGGAACAAAAGGTGCTTCTCCGGTGCGCATCAGATATACCGGTGCCGGTGTGCCTTCGGTATACTGCAATTTCTGCCCGTAGTATACATGCCCCACAAAATTCTCCTCATCCACAACAGCCATGATGTAGCTGGTGTGTTCTGTATCCAGCCAGAAGGTTCTGTCCTGTTCTATGTATCTGATTGCCATACTTTTACCTCTTTCTTTCCGGAATAAAAATTTTTCTAAAAATCAGCATCCGCTTTCCAAAAATCGTCATTTCCAAACTTCTCCGAGTGGCAAGTGCGCCCCTGTCTTTTATGCTTTCTGTTGATATATCTGTCACAAATGTAAAAAAGCAAACGGTGCTTCCGTTTCTGCCTTCAAAAACTGCATCAGCATCAGTCCGCAGCGCATGGATACCCGCTCTTGTCTCAGGATCCGGAGTACCTCCTGTCTGTCCGCCAGGATCACCTGAATATCCTCAGTGTTCTCCATCTGCTGTCCCACCTGCTCCGTCACCGTGCCGAAGATCATACTACCGCTCTCGTCCGTCAGCCCCTGCGCCAGGAAAAAGCCTCTGCGGAATGCCGGCTCCCCGCCTTCATATACCTTCAGTTCCCAACCGGTCTCCTCGATCATCTCCCGGCAGGCAGCCTCCGAAGCCGTCTCTCCCGGCTCGATCAATCCTGCTGGCAGTTCATAGAGATAATCGTCCATGGAGTAACGGTACTGCCGCACCAGTACCAGATGTTGTCCATCCTCCGTTACCGCATAGACCGCCATACCTTCGGGGCGCAGGCTATGAGTCTTATGTTTGATATTATCCTCACCATTGCGGGAAGCAAAATAATAGTGAAACGGCGTCCCGTCCCGCCCCAGTGCATCGATATGATACAGATTTAAAAACGGATTGTCCGTCAGCTTTTCTATGCCCCGGTAATGTTTTTCATCCTTATTCCGCATTCAATATTTCCTCCAACAGCGCCACCGCCAGTTCCGGGTTTTTCATGCCATCCGCCAGTCCTACCGCTGCCGTGTGCTCATACCAGCCGGTCTTTTGCACCCAGGCATTATCTTCCAGCCAGATCCCTGCCACGATCGTCTCTCCCGTCATGGTATTTAACACTTTGATCTGCTGATCTTCATATCTGTCCAATAGCTCCTGAGGCAGATAATCCCTTAAATCCACCAGATAATCCGTACCGCCCATGAGCTTCAAAAACTCTTCGTCAGAAAAAAACACATCCACCGACCGGGTCATGAACAATACCTGGATCGTGCTGAGATTCGTGGAATCCACGTCGGAATCCGAGTTCGGATCGATCCAGATCGTATAATTCAGGTTCACCACATCCCGTTTGGACATCACACCGTGTTCCCGCAGGAAATCTGTAAAATAATCCGGGCCGGTGGCTTCGATGTGCTCTCCGTCCGTATTCACTGCCATGACTCCCATGACGAAGCTTGTCTTGGTGGCAAAATGCACGATCAGGAAGATCAGAATGACGATTCCCGTTGTCACGCCTATGGTAACCCACAGATAATAGTCTATAAAATACTGCCATTTTTCAGAAGGAGACAGTTGTTTCCATTGTTCTTTCTGCCGGATACGGTCTTCCTTTTCCAAATTGCTGTCTCCCTTCTGTTTCTCAAATCTTCCATCTGATAACATCCTGCTTTTAGTACTATATCAATCTTTAGTATATCAAACTAATTTAATCTTGTATAGCAGACTTTTTAATATATTTTAGGCTTATTATTGTTAAAAATAAACAGAAAAAGCCCTGTCATGCACTTAAATTAACATGACAGAGCTTTGTCTTTTCTATTTGTTCGATCAGATAAGAAGGGGAAATGCTTTAGCGATCCATCTCCGCAATGCGTCCGGTGGACTTATGCTCCTTGATGATCCCCTGGATCTCCTTCAGGTCAGTGCACAGCAGGTCACCGGGGATAGTGTTCTTAAGTGCACTGATGGCATTACCGTATTCCAGTGCCCGCTGGTACTCGCCGGGATGTGCCAGCAGTCCATAGAGGACACCGGAGATATAAGCGTCACCGCTTCCGATACGGTCTACGACTTCGATATCGGTGTACGGAGCCTCTTCATAATAGGTATCGTCCTTGGCGCTGTAGATAATAGAACCGAAGGTATGACGCTTCGGGCTATGTACGATACGCTGTGTGGATGCCACGATGGAGATCGGATACTCCTCCGTGAAGCTCTTCATAATGCTCTTGGCATCGCCTTCCTTCAGGAAAGTCAGGCGTGCGGTGTCCTCGGAGCAGAAGAAGATATCTACATAAGGCAGAATGGATTCGATGCATTCCTTCGCCTCAGCACCGGTCCACAGATTGCCGCGGAAGTTCACATCGAAGGAGATGATGGCTCCCTGCGCCTTGAAACGCTTGATCATCTCAATGGCGGTTGCTCTCAGCTCGGGGCTCAGCGCCAGTGTAATACCACTGGTATGGAAGCAACGGGTATCGCTATACAGGCTGTCATCATAATCCGCAACACTCAGTTTATTGATAGAAGTATTCTTACGGTCATAGACGATACGGGGTTTTCTCGGATAAGCGCCATTCTCATAATAGTACACACCCAGTCTCGCATCCTTATCATCGTCGTATACCAGATAGTCATCGCTGACACCGCAGAGACGTACACGGTTCTTAATATATACACCCAGGTCATTGGCCGGCAGCTTGGAGATAATACCGCAGCGCAATCCGAGCATTGCCGCACCGGTGATGGCATTCAGTTCTGCACCTCCGGCCTGCTTGCTGAAGCTGTCGCCTCTGGTGATACGCTCATTATCGGGCGGTGATAATCTCAGCATGATCTCTCCCAGGGAGAGCAGGTCAAATTCCTTTTTCTCAGTCAGTTCCATAATATAAACTCCCATCTGCATTTTTGCCAAATGTTGTATCGGAATCTCTCCGGTATTCCTCACAGTGCGCCGTTGAAACCCCTTACATTTTCTCTTTACATTTGTACTATAACACAAATATATGGCGTCGGTAAAGGTGCCAGACATAAATTAAAAATTTAACGAAAATACTGAATTTGCCGTCAATATCTGCTATAATCAATCTGTATTATCATTCTAAGAATTGAGGTATTTTTATGCATTCAAAATTCCTTTCCGATAGTAACACTTTTTACAGACGTTATTGTCCGGTTCTGATTCTGTTACTGGGAGCACTTCTGCGTCTGTTATACCTGTCCCGGGTGCCCGGTGGCCTACATCAGGATGAGGCTTTTGTCCTGCTGAACTCCTATGACCTTTTACACGAAGGCCGGGATTCCGCAGGCTATGCATTCCCCATCTATATGTCCAGCTGGGGAGACGGGCAGAGTGCCATGTACTCCTGGCTTCTCACTCCTCTCCTACTGTTGAACAAAGGGATTCCCACTACTTTTCTCGGAAGGCTTCCTCAGGCACTGGTAGGTATTCTAACGCTTTGGTGCGTCTATTGTCTGGTAAAGGAAATGTTCGGCCACACTGCGGGTCTCTGGGCCTTATTCGCCTTAAGCGTCTGTCCCTGGCACATCATGGCCTGTCGTTGGGCATTGGATGCCAATATGGCCCCCGGTTTTCTCATGTTTGGTCTGTACTTTTTCGTACGGGGCATGAATGACAACCGTTATCTGTTGCTCGCGGCACTTTTTTACGGTCTCTCCCTCTATTGCTACGCAGTGATCTGGCCTATGCTTCCCATCCTGCTGGCTCTGCAGGTATGTTACGGGATCCGCTATCATAAAATCCATTGCAACCGTTACAGCGTTCTGTCTGTTCTGCTCCTGTTTGTCCTGGCATTACCGTTGCTTTTATTTGTCCTGGTCAATCAGGGACTGTTGCCGGAGATCGCCTTACCCTGGATCACTATTCCCAAAACACAGGGGTATCGCGGCGGAGAGATTGCTTTTTCCCTAAGTTCTGTTTATGCGAATTTCAAAAACACAGCGCATTTATTGTTATTGCAGGATACCGGAAGTCCCTATGACTTTCTACTGCCCTGGGGATTATTTTACGATATCGGCCGCGTCTTTATCCTGATCGGAATCGGCTGTATGCTGTACCGGCTGATTCGCTCTGTGCGGCAGCATGTGTTTTGCTGGGAATTCTTCCTGTTTGCCCAGCTGATGGGAGGTGGAATCACCTCGCTGCTGGTCACCGCCAGGATGCATCAGATCAATGATCTCTATATCCCGCTTGTCTTATGCGAGGCATATGGTATCTGGAAATGTTCCTGCTTCCTGAAGGGGAAGTCTCAATCTCTCGGCAGGATTTTTACAGGCTGCACCACTGCATTCTTCCTCATCTGTCTGGTTCTGTTCCAAAAGGACTATTACACCAAGTATGCGGAAACTACAAACGCTTATTTTTCCCAAGGTGTAGAAGACTGTGTTGCGTATTCGATGAAACAGTGCAAGACGCTCGGTCTGACTACGATCAGCGCGGAAAAGGCAACGCAATGGCCCAGACTGCTTCTGTATACACAAACATTGCCTTCCCAGTACCTGGCTACCGTTACCTATGATGTTGCCCCGGCTCCGGCCGCCTTTACCACCGCTGACGGAATCCGGGTCAATACGCGCATCAATTACGATACCATATCCACTGACAGTATTTATATTATTTACTACACAGAGGCCGATCTGTTCAAAGACAGCTTCACCCTGACACCTTTTTATGACTGGTATGTTGCTGTCCCTAAATAGCCTCCATGTAATCAAAATAGTCATCTTCGCTGGCAAATAAGATATATTCGTTCTCCACATATCCCATGTATCCGCTGGCTGTTACATATCCCTTCATAATAAAATACCTCCTTATCAGAAGCCTTTTGTTTGCTGTTCTGATAAGAAGGTATCTTTTTTAATGTCCCATAAAAATCTCTTAATTTTCCTGAGCCGGAATTTTTTCCAGCACCAGTTCTTTCATTTCTTCCAGTAATTCCTCTGTTTTCCCCATCAGGAGTTCCGCATCGGTCTCTACCAGTCCCGTTTTTTTGTATTTATAGGTAAAAAACGGATTGCCGTATGCGGTGAAGCTCATTTCCTCTCCATGCTTTTTCAGAAACGCGGGGATCTTCAGCGGGTCTATGGCTGCATCCGGTCGGAAATTAAAGGTGATCCGGCCGTTTTTGCCCTTGATCTCCGTCATATCCAGTGCGTGTGCCGCCATGCGGATCAGTGCGATCCGCAGCAGATTGTCCACTGCCTTGGGGATATTGCCAAACCGGTCTAACAGCTCATCCTTCATCTCATCCCGCTCTTTCAGCGTCTCAATGCCGGCGATGCGCTTATAAATATCCAGTTTCTGCGTTTCATTCACAATATATTCCGCCGGAATATATGCATCCACATCCAGGTCGATCACCGTGGTGAAATCCACCGTCGTATGGATTCCCTTCAGATTCTGCACCGCCTCATTCAACATTTTGCAGTAGAGGTCGTATCCTACGGCTTCCATGTGGCCATGTTGGCTCATCCCCAGCAGATTCCCGGCCCCACGGATCTCCAGGTCCCGCATGGCAATTTTGAAACCGCTGCCCAGATCTGTGAATTCCTTGATCGCCGCCAGCCGTTTCTCCGCTACTTCCTTTAACATTTTGTCCCGCTTGTACATCAGAAACGCATAGGCATTCCGGTTGGAGCGTCCCACGCGGCCTCTGAGCTGGTACAACTGGGACAGCCCCAGATTATCCGAGTCATGAATGATCATGGTGTTTACATTAGAGATATCCAGCCCGGTCTCTATAATAGTAGTGGACACCAGCACATCGATCTCTCCGTTGATGAAATCAAACATGATCCGTTCCAGTTCATGCTCCTTCATCTGTCCATGGGCATAGGCCACATTTGCTTCCGGCACCAGTTTTGCGATCTGTGCCGCAATATCCGCAATATTATTCACACGGTTATAGACATAGTAGACCTGTCCGCCCCGGGCCATCTCCCGGACAATAGCCTCTCTGACCAGTTCGTCGTTGTATTCGCAGACAAAAGTCTGAATCGGCAGCCTGTCGTTGGGAGCCTCCTCCAGCACGCTCATATCCCGGATACCGATGAGGCTCATGTGCAGGGTACGGGGAATCGGTGTTGCCGTCAGGGTCAGCACATCCACGTTCTCTTTTAGTTTCTTGATCTTCTCCTTATGAGCCACGCCAAAACGCTGCTCCTCATCGATGATCAAAAGCCCCAGATCCTTGAACTTCACATCCGCCGACAATACTCTGTGAGTACCAATGACGATATCCACCATTCCCTTTTCCAGATCTTTTACTGTCTTTTTGATCTCCGAAGATGTGCGAAAACGGCTCATCAGGGCAATATTGACCGGGAAATCCTTCATTCGCTGCACAAAAGTGTTGTAATGCTGCTGTGCTAAAATGGTGGTAGGCACCAGATATACCACCTGTTTGCCCTCCTGTACTGCTTTGAAGGCAGCGCGGATCGCGATCTCTGTCTTACCATATCCCACATCTCCGCAGATCAGACGATCCATGATCCGATGGCTTTCCATATCGGCCTTGGTGTCCGCGATAGCATTCAGCTGATCCTCCGTCTCCTCGAAAGGAAACATTTCCTCAAACTCCCGCTGCCATACCGTGTCTTTTCCGAAGGCATAGCCTTCACTCTGCTGGCGCACCGCATACAGCTCCACGAGATCCTTTGCCACGGCGCTGACCGCACTGCGGACCTTGGTCTTGGTATGTTCCCATTCCTTGCCACCCAGCTTATTCAGCTTCGGCTTCTTCGCCGCATCGGCGGAGGCGTATTTCTGGATCACATCCAGTCCGGTAGCGAGAATGTACAGATTGCCACCGTCCCGGTACTCGATCTTCAGGTAGTCCTTGACAATGTTTTCAACCTCTACCTTTTCGATGCCTTTGTATATCCCCAATCCGTGGGTCTCATGCACTACGTAATCACCGATCTTCAGGTCATTGAAATCGTTGATCTTCTGCCCCTGGTAGAGTTTTTTCTTTTTCTTCTTACGTTTCTCCGACCCGAAAATATCACTCTCGGACAGCACCACGAATTTCAGCCATGGGTATTCGAATCCTTTATTTACATGACCGTAATAGGTCAGGATCTCTCCGGGCTGTACTTCCCGCATGGGGTCTTCCGTATATATTGCCGTGAGTCCCGCACCGCCGTCTTCCGCATTCCGCAGATCCTCTGCCAGACGTCTTGCGCGAGTACGGGAGCCGGACAGTAACAGCACCCGATATCCGCTTTTTTTATATTTTTTCAGGTCTTTTACCAGGGATTCAAAGCTGTTGTTATAGGGGGCAATGTTGCGGGCTGCAATATCCACATGTTTTTCCGTCCGGAAATAGCCGTACTTGGTCTCCATGGTAGCCAGTGTCACCACGGCATTTTTCTCCAATGTGGCCGCCACCTGCTCTCCGCTGTAGAGAATATTCATCTGTCCCGGTAGCACATAGCCTTTTCTCGCACGCTGCTCCATGCTCTCCCGGAATTCCAGTTCTATAGCGTCAGCCTGCTCTTTCACCCGCGCCGGTTCATCAATATAGAAGACCAGAGATCGTCCCGCCATATCCGCCAGCAGCTCCGGCATAGTCACCGTATTTTCATAAAAATATCGGATATATCCTTCCAGGTTCGCTTTGCTCTGGAATTCCAACAGCTGTTCCTTCAACTCGCTTACCTGGGTGGCGATCCTGTGGGCTTCCTCCGGCTGGTGGGCATCCCGGAAAATTTTCTCCTGTTTGGCGGCTTCCTTCTCCAGTCTGGCGATTCCCTTGCGAATCTGCTCCTCAGACAGCACGAACTCCGTCGCCGGGTAGACCGTGATACTCTCCAGCTTCTCAATGGAACGCTGGCTTAAGATATCGAAGCTGCGGATGGATTCCACTTCATCCCCCCACAGTTCGATACGGTAGGGATTCTCCTCCGTCAGGTCAAAAATATCCACAATACCGCCACGCACGGAGAATTGCCCTGGGCTTTCCACCTGATAGGCTTTCTCGTATCCCATAGCTACCAGCCGGGATGCCAGTTTACTCTCGTCCAGACTACCGCCCCGCTCGGTGTGGATGATGTCCTTCTCCTCCCACAGCACCTGGGGTGTCATCAGTGCCGCATAGGTGGTGACGATGGTGACAGGCTTGCCCTCCACGACTCTGCGCAAGGTCTTGATCCTCTCCTGTACCAGCTGATTACCGTGAATATCTGCCTGGAAAAAGATCAGGTCCTTCGCCGGATACAGCATGACATTTCTGTCATAAAAGCGGTATTCCTCGTAGATCTCCTTGGCTTTTAAGTCATTATAAGTAACGATGACCTTGTATTTCAGGCCATCGCTGAGTCCGTAGATCATGTGAAGTTTCTGTGAGTCCACGCATCCGGACAGGGCAACCGTTCCCTTTCCCTGTCTGACGATCTTACGGACCTCATCATATTCCGCCAGTTCTTTCAATGGCGCAAGTAGTGCCTGCATTTTTTCACGCTTTCTTACTGTTAAAATGGTTCATGGCAGCATCCGCGCTCTCGGTGATGATCATACGGATCGCTTCTGCGGCGGTCTTCGTAGCATCATCCATAACCTTACGTTCTTCCACCGGGAAATGTCCCAATACATAATCTGCCAGATCATAATTCTTCGGTTTCTCACCTACGCCCATGCGGACACGGGTAAAAGTATCATGCCCTAACATCTTGATGATATTCTTGAGTCCATTATGTCCGCCGGCGCTGCCCTTTTTGCGGATGCGGATCTGTCCCACATCCAGGCTGATATCATCGGAGATCACGATCAGCTCCGAGGTATCGTCCACCTTATAATAATCCACGATCTCACGGATGCTCTCTCCGCTTAAGTTCATGAAGGTCTGGGGCTTCGCCAGGATCACCTTCTGCCCTGCCACGTAGCCTTTGCCGATCAACGCCTTGTGTTTACTCTCCATGACAGCAATATTTTCTTCCTCTGCTAATCTGTCTATGACATCAAAACCGATATTATGTCTCGTATTTTCATATTCTTTGCCGGGATTCCCCAGCCCTGCGATAATATACATATACTTCTCCTTACTTTCTTGCAATCAATGCGTTATCTTATATTTTCGCATTTTTACGCAGAAAATGCAACTATTGGATATTTTGACACAGGGCTTGACTTTTCCCAGATTATTGTTATACTAAAACAGTTGTACAGCCCATAAAAACAAGGTCTTACAGGGCTCGCCGATTCCCGGCGTAAAATGAATCGAGTGTTCGTGACCTTCCACTCGTAAAACAAAACTAAAGGAGAAAACAAATGAACAAAAAAGTACTGTACCTCGTACACGGAGCGGTGATCGCTGCTCTCTATGTTGTGCTGACCATGTTAGCCAACGCTCTGGGACTGGCTAATTATGCCATTCAGGTCCGCTTCTCGGAAGCCCTGACGATTCTTCCCGTATTTACCCCTGCTGCCATACCGGGACTTTTCCTGGGATGTATCATCAGCAATACCATGACCGGCTGCATGCTGCTTGACATTATCTTCGGCAGCCTGGCAACGCTGATCGGTGCATTTGGCACTTATCTGCTGCGTGATAAGAGCAAATGGCTGGCTCCTCTGCCTCCCATCATCGCCAACACCATCATCGTTCCTTTCGTGCTGGCTTATGTGTATCATTTAGAGGGTGGCATTCCTTATTTCATGCTGACCGTAGGCATCGGGGAAGTGATCTCCTGCGGCATCCTGGGTATGCTGCTTCGTACCGTGTTGCAGAAATATCGCAAATACATTTTTGACGTACAGAAATAAGCAATTTAATTCTCTGTTCTCATGTACGTGATGAAATGATTGCCATTCTCAGCAAACCACGCTGTGGCATCATTCATTCCCTTCTTATACAGCTTGCCGGTGGCAGGTTCCATAATGACCACATTAAATTCATTAAATCCTGTCACCAGCACTGCTTCCCCGTCCTCCAGGATCGCCAGTACCGGGATATCCTGATTCACATAATACAGCACCGCATCCAGCGTACAGCCGCTTAAATCCAGCACCTGTACTCCCGTCATATTTTCCGACAGGATCGTAGTAGCAGTCTTGCCCTGCGCCAGATCGTACTCGGTGTTACGGGTAATTCCGGCATGTCTGAGAATGTTATCCAGGCATACGGCCAAGCTGTTCTTCTGCTCCGTGACGCTCTCTTCCTTGATGGCCATGATCTGATTCCTGCTGACACGGTTTCCTTTGAGCCATACCGTAACTCCGCGGTCATTGGTCACAATGCCGGACGTGTCATAGGCTTCCTTCACCGCCGTGCCCGGAGCACTATAGATACCGCATACGCCATACGCATTGCAAACATAATACCGGGGCACTTCACTGACCGCATCCAGTTCCAGCTCTCTGCCGCCCTCGAATACAACCTCCTTGGGGTTCAGCACCTTGATGGTCTTCGCATCAATGGAAGATTTCGTCTGAATCTGCACATAGCGCTCATAAATATCGATATTTGCCGTGACCACTTTATTCTGTCCGGCTTCTTCTTCCACATTGTTCATGATCTGGTCATCCAGGATCTCCTGGTAGCTGCCGTTCTCCGTCCGCTGCAGGCGGGACAGTGTGATCTGGTTGCTCTCGATCGTACATCCCACGACATAGATTCCTTCCTGCCCGTATTCTTTCAGGCTGGCACCGGAAGAATTACTGATACATACCTTATACATAGGATAGAAGATCTGTCCGGAATTCTCCGTGCGGATATCGCTCTCCCTTGCCACTCCGTAGATGATGTCCTCTCCCATAAAGCCAAGAGGACGGATGGCATCCCCATCCTCAGCCCGGATCACGGTCTGTTCTCCGGTATTCAGGTTCCGCACATTCAGCTGATTACTGTGATTGATATCGTCCCCTTCCTGCCATACGATGATCTCATGATTCTCCGATACCTGAAGACTGTCATCCTGCCGGATGCTTACCAGCTGCTCTGCGCTTCGGTTCTCCAGATCCACATCATAGACACCGTTTTCGAGGAAAAAGTACAGATGCTGCTGCCTGTTCCGGTACAAAAGCTGGCCCATCTCGTCTTTCAGCACCGCATAACTCTTGGAATATGGAATATAGACCTCTTCCTCGATGGTGTTCAGCGAATTGTCGTAACTTAAGATCTGAATGCCGGTCTCGCCCTCATGTCTTCCGCGGTTCATGTAGCCGTATACGGCAAATTTTACATTGCCGCCCTCGTCCACATCGAGGATCTTGATACCGTGATGGTCATACAGCGTACGACAGTCCGCATTGTCCTTGTCATAGAAAGAGAAGATCACCGTGAGCCCATTGGTCACCGCGTTATAGCAAAGCAGCTGTCCCCTATCGGAAAATACCACGGTATTTCCATCGGTGCTCTCCATCATGTCCACATTTTCATCCGTGATCCCCAGAAGAATCTTATCATTGGCATACATCCGCCCGGTATCCGGGATCTGCGTCATGGTCCGCTCATAATCCAGCAGATACATTCTCTCCGAGGTATATCTGACGCGATAGTATTCTTCCACGCTATAATATATCTTATTTTTCCCCTCACCGGTAGACACTACAAAATCCATCAGCAGGGAAGCAATGTTCCCATTCACCTGTACCAGGCGCAGGGAAGCTGCTCCCTCCTGGGCAGGCTCCAGGTTCCCCCAGGTAATCTGTTGGAAATTGCTGTGGATGTTCACTTTGTGAAAAGTACCGTTATCCGTCAGTTTCGAATTCGGTTCCAGGTATTTAGTCAGTTCCTTTGCCGCTTCTTTGTCATACAGTTTCCCATGGAAATCCGATGCGAACTCCAGGATCTCTGCGATATGCAGGTCGTCGTTCCACAGAATCGTCGTATAATAGTAGACCTTCTGTTCCCCTTCCAATTCCAGGATCAGGGTCAGGCTGTACTGTGTATTGGTATCGATCAGGTCTTTTAAAGTCAGCGTGACCGGAAAGCTTTTACCTCCCGCCTTCCATCCGGTGACTTCTCCGTTCTCTATAAGTCGGGAACCGTCAATGCTGCGGACTTCCATGGAAATTCCCGTGATTTCTCTGCCATAGGTATCCACGGTAAAATTTGCCTGTCTGCCCGCACCCAGCATAGTCACGGTATCTTTCTGGTATGCGACATCCATTTCCACTGTGTTGCCATGCAGCTCGTTGCATGCCACACCGCCGCTCTCCATGGTGATCACGGGAAGTGTCGCCGGAGCCATTTCCATGGTCATGTTATTATGTCCCTGATTCATAATGCCGCCGATGATAAACGCTGATGCTATAAACACCACAACGCACACGGCAATTTTAATAATCGTTTTCTTCATTCTTGCTTCTTCACTCATTTATTATTCAGCAGTTTGTCCAGTGTCGGCATCACATGCAGCATTTCCTCCACAGTACGGATATCCGTACTGTGCTTCGGGCGCATGCTGCCCTTTTTCACCGCACGGATCAACAGATTCTTCGGAGTATGTTCCATGTCGATGAATTCCAGTATCTGTGTCTCGTACCCCTGCTGTTCCAGGAGATTCGCTCTGAGGGCATCTGTAAGCAGTGCCGCGATACGTTCCTTGATGATCCCATATTTCAATACCGGCTTCAGAGAATCACACTTCATCTGTCTGTTCAGTTCGTGCTGACAGCAGGGTACCGCCAGGATAACTCTGGCTCCCCATTTTACCGCTTTGTCCAGGGCATAATCCGTTGCCAGGTCACAGGCATGCAGTGTCACCACCATATCCGCGACATCCGTTCCCTCATAGGTGCTGATGTCTCCCCGTTCAAATTTTAATCTGTCATAGCCCAGCTTCTCCGCCAGTTCATTGCAATGTTTGATCACATCAGTCTTCAGATCCAGTCCGGTTACCTGAATATCTCTATGCTGTAATTCGTGCAGATAGTAATACATGGCAAAAGTAAGATAAGATTTGCCGCAGCCGAAATCAATGATCCGGATCGTCCGGTCTGTCGGCAGTTCATTGATCACATCCTCGATGAATTCCAGATAGCGGTTGATCTGGCGGAACTTATCGAATCTCGCCTTCGTCACACGGCCGTCCGGCGTCTGCACACCCAGTCCCACCAGAAAATCCACAGGCTTTCCTTCCTCTAAGATATAATGCTTGGTACGGTTATGCGAAAGTACCTGCAGATCCTCCTGTTCGGGAGCGGTACTTTTCCCCGCTTTTGATGCACCGTTATTTTTCACCTTCAGAGTCAGCTTTCCTTTTTTACTGACTAACGCCGTAGCCTGTAAGCTTTTTGCCGTAAATTCTCCCTGCCGGAACTGTTCCTGCAATGCGGCACAGATTCCGTCCGTCATCTGCGCCGCTGTATAATTCTCATGAAATACCTGCGTTCCTTTGTATCTCGTCTCCTGAAACAATAATTCGTCCCGGATCAATACCGGTCGGATCTTTACTTTCTGTATCTGTTCCGGATTACGACTGTTGCTTAGAATGATCTGTTGCAGATCTTTATTCAAAATTTTCTGTAAAAGTATTCTCAATTCTTCCATAGTTTATCCTGCTTCCATACGCTTCATGCCTGATGAATTCACAGTGTTCATTGTAACATAAATGCTTCCTCTTTGCTATAAAAATGCAATCATTCCGCGTTTTCCGCCGTGTCTTCTCTTGTAGATCTCATCACACACCAGTACCTGGATCAGATCTCCGGAGACTTTTCCCGATTCCCGCTCCAGGATCTTACCAATGGTATCAGCGATCCGGTAGAGGCTGAAGCGGTCCGGATATTCGTCATAGATCATACTTCCTTCGTAATCGTATTTGTCCAATATTTCCGCAATCCTGCGCTGACAGCGTCTGACTTCTCCGGGATAGGTCTGCTGCAGATATTCCAAGTCATTTAATATTTCTTTTTCATCCATTCTTCCGGGATATCCGGGCAATGTCATAAAAAACGGTCTTGCTACCATTTTAAAATGCCTCATGCTTTTTTATAGCATATGCATTTTCTCTCTATAAAGTGAAAAACAGGTGCTGCGAAAATTATCGCAACACCTGAATTCTCGCCATTGCTCTCTGCAATGCCGTCTCTGCTCTGGCAATATCCGTCTCCGGCGTCTTGCTGCGCAGTCTCTCTTCCGCACGGTGCAGTGCTGCCTCCGCACGGTTCTCATCGATCTCATTGGGCCATTCGATGATCTCTGCCAGAATGGTAACTCCCTCGGGAAGGATCTCGGCGAATCCGGAATGCAGTGCTGCCTCCTTCTCTCCGTCCTTCTCCGTAATATGCAGGATACCCGGCTTCACGATCACCGTCAGGGGAATGTGTCCCGGAAGGACACCGATCTGTCCTTCCGTGGTATTGAATTCTACCATATCCACAGTTCCCTCATAGAACACTCTTTCCGGGGTTATGATACGAAGTTGAAAATCTTTATCTGCCATATCTGGACTCCCCTCTCATGCTATGCATGAACCTTTGCCAGTACATCATCGATGCTTCCGGCATTCAGGAAGTAGCTCTCCGGAATATCATCATGCTTGCCATCCAGGATCTCACGGAATCCACGGATGGTCTCGCTGATCGGTACATATTTCCCTTCCAGGCCGGTGAACTGTCCTGCCACGAAGAAAGGCTGGGACAGGAATCTCTGGATCTTACGGGCACGGGATACAACCAGCTTGTCTTCCTCGGACAATTCGTCCATACCGAGGATGGCGATAATATCCTGTAATTCCTTATATCTCTGCAGGATCTCCTGTACACCGCGGGCGGTCTCATAATGCTCCTTACCTACGATTCTGGGATCCAGGATACGGGATGTGGACTCCAGAGGGTCTACTGCGGGATAGATTCCCAGTTCTACGATAGAACGGGACAGAACCGTGGTGGCATCCAGATGTGCGAATGTGGTCGCAGGTGCCGGGTCTGTCAGGTCATCCGCAGGCACATAGACTGCCTGTACGGAAGTAATGGATCCGTTCTTGGTGGATGTGATACGCTCCTGCAGCGCACCCATCTCTGTCTGTAATGTAGGCTGGTATCCTACTGCGGAAGGCATACGGCCTAACAGTGCGGATACCTCACTTCCTGCCTGGGTGAAACGGAAAATGTTGTCGATGAACAGCAGCACGTCGCCCGCCTTTTGAATCTCGGACAGGACGTTCTTGAGCCGTTCCTCGAACTCGCCGCGGTATTTGCTGCCCGCGACCATACTGCCGATGTCCAGCGACACAACGCGCTTGCCCATCAGCATATCCGGCACATTGCCCGCAACGATGCGCTGCGCCAGCCCCTCGGCGATGGCGGTTTTTCCCACCCCCGGCTCGCCCACCAATGCGGGGTTATTCTTGTTTTTCCGGCACAGAATGCCGATGACCGTGTCGATCTCCCGTTCTCTCCCGATCACCGGGTCCATGCCTGACGCCTTGAGAATCAGATCTTCACTGAACTGCTCCAAAAGTTTCGTTGTGACCGCCTCCTTTTTTCCTCTCACGGGAGCGCCCTGCTCCCAGTGCAGATAGTCCACCGCATGGGTAAACAGCTCGTCGGTGCTGATGCCGTTGAGCTTCAACAGCTCATATGCGTCGCTGTTTTCCCGTCTTGCCATCGCCAGCAGCAGATGCTGCGGCGTAATTTCCCGGCTGCCCAGATGCTTTGCCTCCCGCGCCGCCCCACGAAGAAGCTCCCGCGACTCCCCGGTCAGTCCCTGAGGCAGGGGCAGTTCCGGCGTCCCCTGCCCGTAGAGCAGCCGGGCCATCGCCTCCGTCAGGTCCGGGTCCATGCCCAGAAGCCGGAGGGTCTGCCCCACCGCCCCGGGTTCCCGCGCCATCACCAGCAGCAGATGGGCAGAGCCGACGTAGCTGTGTCCCAGACTTCTCGCCAGTTGGGCGGCACGCTGGATCAGGTCGGACGTCAGTATATCGTAATGCACGGTATCCCTCCCGAGTTAATGGTTTTTCCCTTTCCTGTTCCGGAAAATTCTCACCACCCAAGGCAGAAATTATTCAAAAATTTTTTATAAAAAAGGAATTGCTTTTTGGGAAAACCATGTTACAATGGGGATACGCTAGTTGTGTGGCGTGCAATACATATTAGATAAATGGAGGTAACACCATGGCTTACACGATTACTGACCGCTGCGTCGCCTGCGGCTCCTGCGCCGAGCAGTGCCCCAACGGCGCCATCAAGTTCATCGATTGGGAGGATATTGCCCAGAAGGCCATCGACGAGGG
>OHBN01000256.1_pt1 | contig 19582 bp, 17 predicted proteins | sample 1577381 | NCBI WGS metagenome assembly OHBN01 (sample SAMEA3879520, study PRJEB24766) | human gut metagenome | biome: human-associated habitat; feature: feces | place: USA | collected 1985/1987
CTGAAATGGAACCAGGACAACAGCCGCTTTGAAAAGCAGTATTGCCTCAACTTCAACTACACCGACAACGAAGTAAACGTGGAATATGTAGCATGGAACGGCGAAGCCGGTGATTACACAAATGTGAAAGCCAAAGCCGTTTATCAGATGAACGAGAATGGCATGAACTACATGGCTTACAACTGGAATGAGAAAAACAACTCCTGGAATCTGGTAACAGAACACAATGCAACAAATTGGAACAACGCTTTGCTGGCAAACAGATAATTACTCTAACAAGAATTCTCTCTTACAGTTTCCAATGAAAAAACGCGGCTGCCAAAAGATAATCTTTCAGGCAGCCGCGTTTGCAATTATTACTTAAAGTCAGTCTTCGTGTTTAGAATATTCAGAAAATTCGCAACCAAACTCTTCTACCATCATATTATCCATCTCATCGGCTTTCAATGCCAGATTCACCAGATTAGTCAGGATTTCATCTTCCGATGCATCCGTAATGTCAGACAGATGTACGCGATATGCTATGTAGATCTGGCGTCCTTCAATACCCAGTTTGTAAGGACTGAAATCTTCACCCAGGATATAATCGAGCACCCTTTCCACCTCTTTCTTTGGTAACAGATTGATAGGAGAAACAGCAAACAGATAAGTATTTTCATAAACAAAGATACGCACTTCGGAACTGCCTTTATGGAATGTCCAGGAGTCATAACCGTCACGCGCAAGGATCGGATTAACTCCCATCTCACGGATGGCACGTTCGCAGAAGGTACTCAATGAAGACGGTTCGCGCTCTTCAAAGATACCCTCGGGCAGCTTTTCGCCGCATGAAGGGCAGAATTCTTCCTCTTCCGATATCAGCTCGTCACAACTGTCGCACTGCACCTGAAAAGCTGTACGGTCCACAGCCTCCACAAATTCAAGCAGCTTCCGTAATGCTTCCACACGGATGCCGAAACCCATATTGTCGGCATTACTCAGCTTACTCACCGTTACACCTACCACTTCGTTCTTTTCATTGAAGATAGGACCGCCGGAGTTACCGGGATTCACTGCCGCATCAGTCTGTATATAGTACTTTCCATCCACCAGCTGTTTGGGCGAAGACACAGAGCCTTCGGTCACCGTAAAAGGCATACCGTAAGGATAACCGGCCACACAAACCTTTCCACCGATGGACAAGGAATTATCTCCTGCCAGATTCAGGGAAGGCAGAGCCGAGAAATCACCGTCTACGGACAGCAGGGCTATGTCCAATGAAGGGTTCACCAGTACCACCTTAGCCAGATAAGGATTCCGGTCATTATCATGTACCGCCACTGCATGAAAGCCTTTCACCACATGGTAGTTCGTCACAAAAAGATCATAGTCTTTCAGATAGAAACAGCTGCCTGATCCACCTGCATGGGTTACTTTGAAAACCAACTGATATATATTGTTCTGTTCCATTGATTCATTGTTTTTAATCTGTTATTGTTGTCCGCCAAGTGCCTGTTGCATCATCTTCTGTTGAAGTTCCTGAGCCAGACGCATATACTCGGCCATATCTCCCCTCATCATGGCAGCCTGCATATCGGCCTGCGCCTTCATGATTTCTTCTTGCAGAGATGCTGCCATACCCTGCATTTGTTCGATGGCTTCTGCCGATATCTCTTCCAGGTCATCTTCATCCGGTTCCAGGTCACCTTCCATTATTTTATCCATCGCATTGTAAAGGATTTCAGATGCATCCTCCATCGACTTGCCGCTTGCTTTCTCAAGCGCATGCGAAAGAATCACGTTAATGTCATCCTGCACATCATTATAGAAGTAAGCCTCATAGAAAATATAGAGCAGACGTACCGCACTCCGCTCATAATTTTCCGTCTGAATGGCTTCAGTAGCTTCTTTATAGACACTCATAAAGTTCTCCTGCATATTCTTCAGAGACGAACGGCGCTTGGTAGACACCAATGTATCTACGAAATAAAGGTCAGCCGCCAGTTCCTCCTTAGGCATGGCGAGCAATTTCTCAAGGAAAGCCTTTCCTTTCGCTACCACCTCGGCAGTAGGCAGTTCGGCATCCATATCGTCCACCGCTTTATCAAGATCATTCAATAACTGGCCTTGCGGACGGGCAAAGTAGGAAATCTGATAGAAAGTCGTATCGAGCACATTCCAGGAGTAGCCATATTTCCGGTCGGCATCATACTCTTTCACGGCTTCCAGTGTTTCGCGACCCAAGATTTGCAGACCTTCATAAATGCGGTCTATCTCTTGCTGCGGATAAGGAGTGACCTGCGGCTCATAGCACCGTGTAGCACCGAACTTCGTACAAAACTCGTCATCATATTTATCACCGATATGGCAGATATTCTGTAACACGAAGTACATCTTATGGGGATGGCTCTGCGAGAGAGAACACGTGTACTCCATTCTCAACTTATCGTTGTCCTTCACAAAACGAGGCAACAGCAGCTTGTTCAGATTCAGGTCTGCAATCTGTCGAAGCATGGCTACACGCCCTTTCTCGGGCAAGTTCAGGAAGTCGGCACTGATACGGTAAAATCCGTCTTTTACAGAAATATGCACCAGGATAGAACCGTGGGGAATATGAAATTCAGTACCATCCGCATTGCCATACTTCGTCCGGAAGTCCGCATTCAGGTAATCCAGCAAACTGTGGAAAGCTTGCAGGTACTCGCCTTGGTTATACAAGTCCACGCTCTTTTCGTAAGCCTCCGTATGAATGGAACTTTGCGTGGAGTCCACTACGGGAGGAATAAATGTAAGTGTTTGTTTCATGTTATAATATGGTTTTAAAGGATATCTGTCACCTGACAGGCAAGGTTTATATCATTGTATATCTCTTCAAGCAGATGTTCATTGTCCAGTGCCCGCTTGCGAAGGCAGAGGAAACCGTCGGGCATCACTCCCGCATAGTAAAAAGTATCTTTGCTGAAAGAGAGCATCATATCGTGCCCGAATGTTTCGCGCAGACAGGTAATCCGGCGCATGACCGCCGGTGTCAGTATCATACGGGCGGTTACTTCGTCATCGGCATAAACCACAAAATACTTCTCGAAATCCGGGTCTTCCAGATGAACGAAGCGGGCATTATAGCGTTTCTTCAAGCCCTGGATATTCTTTGCCAGATAGCCGGCCTTCTGTTCCAGATGGTCGGGCAGGATAATTGTGCTGCCCTTAAAACTACGCTCCAGACGGCACCAGCCAAACATCCCGCGGAAGTTATGCGCACTACTTTCGTACCTGGAGGCGAACAGCGGACGGAGCACATAGCGGTAAAGCATCACGAAATAGCCTGTTACAGAGTTCAGTTCCAACTTATTCATCAGCCCATAAGAGACACCTATATCGGCTATATAAAGGGTACGATCTCCCCGCGGCACTTCCAGATAAGCATAGGTGGTAGCCGCCAGTGCCGGATCGGAGAAAGAAGAATTAAAGAGCCTGCTACCGGATAATATACGCTGGTCCAGTTGCGAAGAGAAGGAGAAAAGAACGGATGGAAACATAGCAGACATAATGCTGCGCATGATATCATTTTCCTGCCCTTGGAATTTCATAAGAGAGCGGCTGAATGCGAAGTTCAGCACAATAAATCCCATAAAGACCGGGAAAATGTATTGCGTAATCACACTGTAGTTCTCTAAGCCGATATATCCAACAAGATAGCCCCCAAACAGGACGAACATCATCCAGCAAAACACAAAGAGATAGACTATGATGCTCAGAATACGAACAATCTTCTGCCAGAAATATACACGGGAAAGTTCGATACGAAGCCTTTCGGAAAGGTTTCTGAAGTCAATTGATTCCATATTACATCTACTTTAAAAGTGCACTGACATCCACATTCCGCTGCTCCTGCTCGGGAATATCAATCAGTTCTTCCTGATGATGATTCTGCCGGCCGGCTACGATGGAAGAGGGAAACATCTCAATGGAGTTATTATAGTCGGTGACCGCAGCATTATAGGTGCGGCGTATGGCTTGCAGTTGTAATTCCATATCTTCAATGCTCCTTTGCAGTCGGGTGAACTGCTCGCTTGCCTTCAGTTCCGGGTAATCTTCTACGGATAATTGAAGTTTGGAGATTAAAGAAGAAAGCTCATTACCGGTTTTTATCTGTTCAGTCTCCTGTGAAGGCTGAAAAGTTCGTGAACGAAGTTCCGCGATACGGGTCAGCGTCTCATTCTCATGACCCATATAGGACTTTACGGCAGCTACCAAATTCGGTATCATATCGTTCCGCTGCTTCAATGCCACGCAAATGCCGCTACGGCATTGCTTTACCCGATTCCGTTTTGCAATCAGATTATTGGCAGTCCAGATATACCAAAGTACCAATAAGATGATAAGGGCTATTCCGATATAAAGAAGTATTCCCTGGTTTTCCATAATTTTACTTTCTGATATAGATTAATAATAGTTGTATCGTATCTACTTACGAGAACGGAACAAAAATAAGAAGATAGACATAAAACAGGAAAGAAACAGGGGGGACAAATAGAAAGTAACATTTTCACTATAAACCTATGTTTTTCAACTGATTATTATCATCAGGCAGAGAAGAGGCCAGGGGATATTTTCAATGATAAGGGAATGGCCCGATAGAATAACAGGCAAAACAGAGGATAATGATCTAATTCATGCTTGAAAAAGAAAGGAATGATTTATTCAGCCAGCAAGTTTTATTAGCTCTTTATACCTTACTAAACTTGCATGCCGACTTATAATCGTTAACCTAAAGATAACATTGCGATAACATTCCTTCTCTCCCTGCCGCCTTACCTTTGCAACATCGAAATAAACCCAATGTATCACTTAAATAATAAACAAGCCATGAAGAAATTTCAGAAAACAGGAATCGTATTGGCAAAAGGCATTGCAATCGTTTTGGCAGTTCACGTATCAATGGTTGTAGTCAATCCTATATATACAGGACTGAAACACGCCATTGCAAATATATTCTTCAATTAATAAAAAGAACAGATGATGAAAGCGGATATCTCAATTGTACAAAGCAAGAAAGGAACCGAAATCATGGTTTCGGGAAATAAGATCAACAAGTATGGAATACTGGCTGCAATCCTCTTTACAGTACCTATATTGCTCCTGTTCCGATGGATACACGGAGAAAATATGGCTCATGTATCATTACTGATATTCTGGTTGTGTGCCCTGATAGGTTTTGGAGTAAATCTATTGCTTCATGCACTTTTCTTCGGAATCTTTTCGCCCAAAGGTTTCCGGTCCATCTCTTTCGTAAAGCATAAGGGAGGCATACGCTTCTGCCACTGCAACGAACCCATCAGAATGTGGCAATATCGCACAACTTGCTTCTTACCTATTCTGTTGTTAGGCATCCTTCCGCTTTTGTACGGCATGGCAACAGGGAGCTATTATTTCACATTATTCGGAACATTCTTACTTATCGGTAGCATAGACGACATCTGCATCCTCTGGAAACTGCGTTCATTCGGCAAAGATGCATTCATCAACGACTGTTCACAGGAGTTGCGATTCCATATATGGTAAAGTCAGGATCGTGCCGGAAAATAAAGAGTAAACTCACTGAAACGGCCTTCTTCACTCTCCACTTCTACCCTGCCCTCATGTGCCAGCATCACTTGCTGCACATAGTTCAAACCTAAGCCAAAGCCTGTGGCTCCCCCTTTACTACTGCGTGCTGCCGCCGCAGAACGCTCAAAGCGGTTGAAGATGCGCGACTGGTCTTTCAAGGAGATACCCAACCCGTTATCGCATACTTTAATTTTGCAGATTCCCCTCTCCGACTCACAGATTATATCTATTTTCACCTCTTCACGAGAATACTTGATCGCATTGTCCAATAAGTTTCCCAGCACTTCACGCAGGCAGAAAGCATCCGCATAGACCGTCTCACAGCGATGATAAACAGTATTGAATTCCACTTTTTTATTAGCTTTCAAAGATATCTTCGCTATCAGATCATTGAGCAAGGGGCGCAGGGAAACTTCTTCCTTATGCAGCTCCAAATGCCCTTCGTCCAATTGTGTCAGCATCAATACCCTGTTCGATAAAGCCAGCAGATGCTCGCTTTCTTCCGTCATCACCCGTCGGTATTTCTCTTCTTTTTCAGGCTTATCCGCCAGTTTCCCCCCTGCCAGCACATGTGCCGCCATCAGTATGGAGTTCAACGGAGACTTCATATCATGAATCATAGCGTAAGTAAAGTCTTTCTGAAACTGCTCCAGGCGATGTTGCATCCGAAGCACTTTCACCTGACCGAAGATACAATCGAGCATTACCAGGAATGTAATCCATAAGGGCAGCAAAAGATACCAGATAGAAGTCGCCACATAACGATAAGGGTTCTTCACAACTCCCTGCACGCAAAGCGTACTATCTTCTTTCAAAGGAATAAACTGAGAAGTATAATCACCATACTTTTGGGAGGCGTATCCAACCTGCACAACCGTACTGTCCGAAGAACGGAGAAACTGGCGAATACCACTACGCGACTTCATGCCCAACCGGCTCAAATGCCCGGCAAATACCGAATCCAGGAAGAAAGAAGACATAGGTATCTCTACACTGTCCTGATTGATTCTCTGCTGCACGATCAAGGCTGACCGAAGGCGATAGTTTTGGTCAATCGTGTTATAGGTATGTACCACAAACAAACGGTTTATCACATACTCCGATTCCTTTCCCCGCAGAAACTTCTGTTGCTCTTTAGCGAAAGGAGTCTCTTCTAAAATGCTCACATCTTTGTACGCCCCTACTTTTGTGACATGTGAAAGGAAATGTTGATAACGATTATACATCACCTCATCATAGAAAGCTGCTTCAAAACAATCATTCACCTGATAAGCAGTCTCACGGGCAGCTGTACGGTACAAATAGGCAAACCAAGCTACCATCAACAAACAACTTGCCAACAGACTGACTATGAAGAATACCTTAAATGAATGTTGTTTACGGGCCTGACGTTTCCGTTCCTCTTCTTTAGCCATGGAAAGTGTTTGCTCCGTCATATCCAGAATCTGCCTGCTCGATGTTTCTATGGCCTCCCACTGTTGTTCGGGAATCTGCCGGCGCACCTTACCTATCGGCAATCTCATTTTCTCCGCCAGAGCATAGAAGGCAGAGCGCTGTTCTTCAATCCCCCGGCGCCGGCTGATGATATACTTCATCTGCTGTGCCCAACTGTAAATGAGGAAAGCAGTCAACAACAAAGTAGGAAGGAACAGGAAAAACACATCCTTTACAAGTGGAAGGAAAGGAGAAATGATGGTAGCTTCTATCGCTTTCCCCTTACCTTCATTCAGCCATGCTTGCTCCGAAATAACCGTTTTGAAATGCCTGTAAGCGGAATATTTACTGTGATCTTCTACCGAATCAATCCATACGGTCCTATCGATGTTCTTCCATTTCAGTTTCTTTTCCAACACCTTCTCCATCTCATCCAAAGGTATCTCCACATGATAAACATCTTCCAAGAAAGAAGCCACTTGCTGATATCCCAGAAATACCAGTTCATCATAAGACATCTTTTCATCTCTACGGATGTACGAATAACAAGGTATGGTATTGTCAGGAAAAGGCAGGTTATTCACCTGATTATCCACCGTTTCTATAAAAGCCTGCCGGAAACATTCGTTCAGTGTACGCTTCGCCTCATTTTTATAGCTGTCATAAGCATATATCATGCCTCCCAATTGTATCACCACAACGAGAAACAATCCTATGATGGAGAGGATATAGAGCGAGCGAAGCTTCATCTTGCTATTGTTTTGGGGACAAAGATAGCGTTTTTCTGCATTAACCTAAAGATAACATTACAATAACATTCATCCTCATCTCCCTGTCCTATCTTTGCAACATCGAAAGAAACAAAAATGTATAACTTAAAAAATAAAATCATTATGAAAGCTTTAGTAATATCAGTAGTATTCGCATTGACATCAGTAGTAAACGCAGTAAGCGGGAACAATGTAAAGGATTTCGCCTATAACACGGAAATGAACGAAGGTCGCGTAAAGACGGAAACCGTATTCAAAGTAGAGAACCGGAAGTATCTGCACAATCATTTGCAGTATAACTATGCGTACAATGCCGAAGGACTCGTATCAGCCAAAGAGGTATTGAAGTGGAACAAGGAGAACCAACGTTTTGAGAAGCAATATTGCCTGAATTTCTCTTATGACGGAACGAATATAAACGTGGAATACGCAGCATGGAACAGTAAAATGAATGCTTATGCCGACGTGAAAGCCAAAACTGTTTATCAGATAAATGCAATGGGGACAAATTACCAAAGCTACAAATGGAACAAGAAAGATAATTCCTGGAACCTGACAGCAGAACACAGTACGCAAGCGGAAGAAATTATGCTGTTTGCTGAAAAATAATCCGTTGGTTATTTTCTTCCTGCAATATACACCCCACCCATAATGCAGCCTGCACCAATCAGCGCAATGATCGTTAGATGTTCATTCAGCAGAATTGCAGAGCCCACCAAAGTGAACAGCGGATTGAGATAGATATAGTTGGAAGCACGAACCGTACCGAGATTTTTCAGTACGACATTCCAGATGGCAAAGCAAACCAATGAAGCAAGTACACCCAAGAATAACAGGTTCAACAAGACAAAAGGTTCCATAAGCAAAGAAAGATCTGCCTGCCAGGGCTGGAACAGGAAAACAGGAAGTATGGTCAATATCCCATAAAAGAATATCTTGCGGGTAATGAAGATTGTATTATACCTCCCTGTCATCTTCTTCATTATCAAACTATAAAATGCCCAGGAAAGAGCGGCAAGCAGAGTAAGGAAATCGCCCAACGGAGAGATTTTCAAAACAAAACTACCATTATAAACCACCATTGCCACTCCCACCAATGCCATCAGCGAACCGCCTATCAAACTGCGGGTAGCTTTCTCCTTCTTATAAATCATCAAAGAAAAGATAGTGGTGAGCAGCGGAGCCGTACAAACAATGAATGCAACATTAGTGGCCAGCGTGATGCCCAATGCCATATTCTCCGTCAGAAAATAAAAGGAGCCGCCCGTGATACCGCCAAGAAACAGCCAGAGTTCATCTTTCCAGCAGTTTGCAAACAGCTTGCGAGGAGATATGAACCAGATTCCCACATAAGCAATCAAGAAACGAAGCAGGAAGATTTCTTTCGGCGAAAGTCCGTTGGCAATTAAAACTTTGGTGGAGATAAACGTCAATCCCCAGATTCCTACGGTGAGGATTGCTATCAGATGATAGGTGTAATTTTTCTTCTCATTCATACACTCCCTATAAATTGAGGGCAAAGATATATCATTTCTTCTTTTTGTACAATAAAACAGGCGGTTTAATAAACGCGAAAAACGTTTTTAAAGAATTTGGGTGACGTTTTTTAAGAATCTTACCCGCGTTTATTAACAACGTGTTTTTAGCCCTTTTCAGCCATTTGGCATAAAAATAAACAAAAAAGGATGAAATCTTCTCAGACTTCATCCTTTGAAATATCCTAAAAACACTTTTGTGTAAAATCCTATTGAATTAACTTAGCCATTTTTTGTATTACATTACTTGAATTAGTTTTAATAAGCACATCACAAATATAAAGAATAAAAAACACTTTGTCAAGTATTTCTCCTGTTTTTTTCATAGTTTCTTCTAAGATACTACTAATTAAGAAGATCATCCATTTGAGTTTCTCTAAATCTTTTAGATTTCCTACAAAATCAGTCCTTGCTATTTGATTGTTGTACTGTTATCTTTTTCCTGTAATTCCTGACTAAACCTGTTGGCGGAATTCATTCATATCAGTGCAGAAATGAGGCAAATGATAATTTAGCGCAGCCTAAGGAGACGAATAATGATTTAGCGCAGCCCAAGCCTGAAAGGCTTTCATCTTATAGCCCGGGGCAACGCCCCGGGAATGAATCGTCCCCCACAATCTTACGCCCTGTAAGGGCAAAAGCCAGTGTGCACTGTTATGCCCTTACAGGGCGCAGGAATAAACATTACTTAATTCCCAGGGCGTTGCCCTGGGAATTAAGATAAAAGGCTTTCAGCCTTGAACTGCGCAATAATCATCTGTTTCATTCATAACCGCTACAGAAACGAATTAATTCCGCCAACGGGTTGACTAAGTTTATTTTCTAACTCCTCAATAGAAGGAAGGCTGGATTTAATATCTTTTGGGTAACGCTCTGCCTAACTCATAATCGGAAATACCTATCGGCTTGTGCACGTCACGTAAAGCGTATTCAGTCATGATACAGTCTTTATTCTGATGTGACCAACGGAAATCGGCATAATCATACAAGGAAAGTAAATAAGTAAGGTGCTTTTTTGATGTACTACGCTACGAATCTGAAAATAAACCCGTAAATTTGCGCCGTTTAATAAAGTATATAACTAAGTATCAACCCTAAAAAACGAAAGAAAACCATTATGGAGTACAATTTCAGGGAGATTGAAAAGAAGTGGCAGCAAAGGTGGGTGGAAGAAAAAACCTACCAAGTGAAGGAAGACGAGACGAAGCAAAAGTACTATGTACTAAACATGTTCCCCTACCCATCCGGTGCGGGACTACATGTAGGACACCCGCTGGGATACATTGCCTCGGACATTTACGCTCGTTACAAACGACTGCAGGGCTTCAATGTACTGAATCCTATGGGATACGATGCTTATGGACTTCCCGCCGAGCAATATGCCATACAGACGGGACAACATCCTGCAATCACTACCATCAACAATATAGACCGCTATCGCGAACAGTTGGACAAAATAGGCTTTTGTTTCGACTGGAGCCGCGAAATCCGCACCTGCGAACCGGAGTATTATCATTGGACGCAATGGGCATTCCAAAAGATGTTCAACAGCTATTATTGCAATGATGAAAAGCAGGCCCGCCCTATCGAAGAATTGATACAGGCTTTCGAACAAATAGGTACCAACGGCATGAATGTGGCTTGTGGCGAAGAACTCAGCTTCACTGCCGAAGAATGGAAAGCTAAAAGCGAGAAAGAGAAACAGGAAATCCTGATGAACTACCGTATCGCCTATCTGGGTGAAACGATGGTAAACTGGTGTGCACAGTTGGGTACGGTTCTGGCCAACGATGAAGTGATAGACGGTGTATCCGAACGCGGAGGTTTCCCCGTAGTTCAGAAGAAGATGCGTCAATGGTGTCTTCGCGTTTCTGCCTATTCACAACGCCTGTTGGACGGACTTGATACCATCGACTGGACAGATTCTCTGAAAGAAACTCAAAGAAACTGGATCGGTCGCAGCGAAGGTGCCGAAGTACAGTTCAAAGTGAAAGACAGCGATCTGGAATTTACCATCTTCACGACCCGCGCAGATACGATGTTCGGCGTTACTTTCATGGTGTTGGCACCGGAAAGCGAATTGGTAGCCCAGCTGACTGCTCCTGAGCAAAAGGACGAAGTTAACGCTTATCTGGAACGGACAAAGAAACGTACCGAACGTGATCGTATCACAGACCGCAGCGTGACGGGTGTATTCTCTGGAAGTTATGCCATTAATCCTTTCACAGGTGAGGCAGTGCCCATCTGGATCAGTGACTATGTACTTGCCGGTTATGGTACAGGTGCCATCATGGCTGTACCTGCACACGATAGCCGCGACTATGCTTTTGCCAAACATTTCGGATTGGAGATCCGTCCGTTGGTAGAAGGTTGTGATGTCAGCGAAGAAAGCTTTGATGCCAAAGAAGGTATCGTTTGCAACTCTCCGAGACCTGATGTAACTCCTTACTGTGATCTTACATTGAACGGACTGACCATCAAAGAAGCTATCGAAAAGACCAAGAACTACGTAAAAGAACATAATCTGGGACGCGTAAAGGTGAATTACCGTCTTCGTGACGCTATCTTCTCCCGCCAGCGTTACTGGGGTGAACCGTTCCCGGTTTACTACAAGGATGGAATGCCTTATATGATCGATGAAAGCTGTCTGCCGCTTGAATTGCCGGAAGTTGCCAAATTCCTTCCTACCGAAACCGGAGAACCACCGTTGGGACATGCTACCAAATGGGCTTGGGACATCGTAAACAAATGTGTGGTAGAGAATGAGAAGATAGATAACGTCACCGTATTCCCTCTTGAACTGAATACCATGCCGGGCTTTGCAGGTTCCAGCGCTTACTATCTGCGTTATATGGATCCGCACAACAACAAAGCATTGGTTGATAAGAAAATAGATGAATACTGGAAAAGCGTCGACCTCTATGTAGGTGGTACGGAACATGCTACGGGACACTTGATTTATTCACGTTTCTGGAATAAATTCCTGCACGATGTAGGAGTGTCTATCGTGGAAGAACCGTTCCAGAAGTTGGTTAACCAAGGCATGATACAGGGACGGAGTAACTTTGTCTACCGTATCAAAGATAGCAACAAGTTCGTTTCTCTGAATCTGAAGAATCAGTACGACACTACCCCACTCCATGTGGATGTAAATATCGTATCTAATGATATTCTGGATCTCGAAGCTTTCAAAGCATGGCGTCCTGAATTTGCCAGTGCTGAGTTTATCCTGGAAGATGGCAAGTACATCTGCGGATGGGCCGTAGAGAAGATGAGTAAATCCATGTTCAACGTCGTTAATCCGGATATGATCGTGGAGAAATACGGTGCTGATACATTGCGTATGTACGAGATGTTCCTGGGCCCTGTAGAGCAATCCAAGCCTTGGGATACGAACGGCATCGACGGTGTATACCGCTTCATCAAGAAGTTCTGGTCACTGTTCTACGACCGCAACGGAAACTATATGGTGACGGATGAACCTGCAACCAAGGAAGAACTGAAATCTTTGCACAAACTGATTAAGAAAGTAACGGGTGATATTGAACAGTTCTCTTACAATACTTCCGTCAGTGCTTTCATGATTTGTGTAAACGAGTTGTTCAGTCTGAAATGCAGCAAGAAGGAAATTCTGAATGAGCTTGTCATCACACTGGCTCCCTTCGCTCCGCACGTATGCGAGGAGTTGTGGGATACTTTGGGACATTCAACTTCGGTTTGCGATGCCCAGTGGCCGGCCTACAACGAAGAATATCTGGTGGAAGATACAATCAACTACACCATATCCTTCAACGGTAAGGCACGCTTCAACATGGAATTCCCTGCTGACGAAACATCAGAGGCTATCCAAAGCACCGTATTGGCAGACGAACGTTCCGCCAAATGGATAGAAGGAAAGTCGGTAGCGAAGGTTATCGTCGTTCCGAAGAAGATTGTAAACATCGTTGTTAAATAACAGATATGCAAATTACAAAACCAACCAAAGCCGAAGTGATGAGGGAGTTGAGAGACTACATCTTCATCACTGTCGGTCTTATCAGCTATGCCTTGGGATGGGCCGCGTTTCTGATTCCTTATCAGATAACGACGGGAGGAACCACCGGTATTGGCGCCATCATCTATTATGCCACCGGGTTTCCTATCCAGTGGTCATACTTCATCATCAATGCTGTCTTAATGACATTTGCGATCAAAATACTGGGTCCTAAATTCAGTATTAAAACTACCTTCGCCATCTTCGGGCTGACGTTCTTTTTATGGTTTTTCCAGATACTGGTAAACGGTTCTGATGGTGTTCCTCCACTCATCCTGGGACCGGGACAGGACTTTATGGCTTGTCTGATAGGTGCAGTTATGTGCGGTGCAGGTCTTGGAATTGTTTTCAATTGCAACGGAAGCACGGGAGGAACGGATATCATCGCCGCCATCATACATAAGTATAAAGACGTTACACTGGGACGTATGGTGATGCTTTGCGATGTGGTTATCATCAGTTCCTGCTACTTCGTGTTCCATGACTGGAGGCGGGTGATATTTGGTTTTGTAACTTTGTTTGCGGTTTCGTGTTGGATTACATTGTCAACAGTGCCCGCCAGTCCGTACAGTTTTTCATCTTCTCGAAGGAATATGAAAAGATTGCAGACCGCATTACCAAAGAGACACACCGTGGTGTAACGGTGTTGGATGGTATCGGCTGGTACAGTAAGCATAACGTAAAAGTCCTCGTTGTCCTGGCATATAAGCGTCAGTCCATCGACATTTTCCGTTTGGTGAAAGACATTGATCCCAATGCATTTATTTCTCAAAGCTCGGTTATCGGAGTGTACGGAGAAGGGTTTGACAGGTTGAGAGTGAAATAATCAATCAAAATATGAAACGTAAATTTGTATTTGCCACAAACAATGCACACAAGCTGGAAGAGGTAACAGCTATTTTAGGAAACAGAGTTGAACTTCTTAGTCTGAAAGACATCAATTGCCACACGGACATACCTGAAACAGCCGATACTCTGGAAGGAAATGCTTTACTGAAAGCACAGTTTATTCAGAAAAACTATCAAATGGATTGTTTTGCCGATGATACCGGGCTGGAAGTAGAAGCATTGAACGGAGAACCGGGAGTTTACTCTGCGCGTTACGCCGGAGATGGTCATAACGCAGAAGCAAATATGCTGAAACTCCTGCATACAATGGAAGGAATAGAGAACCGTAAAGCACAATTCCGTACGGTTTTCGCACTGATTATCGATGGAAAAGAACATCTGTTTGAGGGTGTCATCAAAGGAGAGATAATCAAAACCCGCAGAGGTAATTCCGGTTTCGGATACGACCCGATATTTGTTCCCGAAGGCTATTCACAAACCTTTGCAGAAATGGGAAATGAACTGAAAAACAAAATCAGCCATCGTGCCATAGCTACAAACAAACTTTGCAAATTCCTCAATAAGATACAATAAACCCGTAAAAATAGAGTTATTAGTTTGTAAGTGTGTTGCTTACAACACTAATAACTCTAATTTTATGAAATCCTCATATATACTTTTTCTTTGTCTTATTTATCTTTTGCCGGTCCGTGCACAAAATGCAATAGGAGAGTGGCAAACTCATCTTTCTTATCATAGCCCTACCCGCAGTGAAGTTATAGGGAGTAAACTCTTTATTCTTGCCAATGGTGGATTATATGCCTATGATAAAGAAGACACCAGTATACGTACTTATTCCAAATCTTTTCCATTGAGTGATACGGAAATCTATCACATAGCTTATCAACAGGCATATAAAACTCTGATTATGGTCTACTCCAATGCTAATATAGACTTATTGGTAGACGAAGAAGATATTTATAACCTGCCGGATTATAAAAACAAGAATATGACACAGGACAAAACAGTCCGCCACACCTGTTTTTATAAGGAATATGCTTATCTGTCCACAGCATCAGGTATTTTGTGCATTAATCTGAAAAAACGGGAAATCAGCAATTACTATCCTTTAAATAAAAATGTCCTGGCTTGTAATGTTTCAGACAATCATCTTTATGCCGCCACTTCCGAAGGATTATTTGCCGGATTACTGACTGATAATTTATTAGATATAAATAATTGGAACAAAATATCGGATGATGCGTCTGAATTTATTTCAGAATATCGGGATGTCCCTTTTAAAGAAGAAGTTCCGGAAAATATTACTCCGGACAGCCCCGTACGAAACTATCCTTATTATATGAATTTCACGGGTGACAAGTTGCTGATTGCCGGAGGCGGACATATAGCGGACAGACTCAATCGCCCCGGAACCATCATGACCTTTGAAAACAATACCTGGAAAAGTTTTCAAGAGCAGGGTATCAAAGAACAAACCAAACACCGGTATGATGACATCAACTGCGTAGCGCAAGATCCACAGGATGCTACCCACCATTTTGCCGCATCGGCAGGAGAGGGGATTTACGAATTTAAAGATGAGAAATTCATTAATTGGTACAGTATGCACAACAGTCCGTTGGAAAGTGCCGTACCTGACGAACCGTGGGCTGATAGTTATGTACGTGTCAACGGACTGATTTATGACAAAGAAAATAACCTTTGGATGGTAGGTTGTGAAGTACAACATGCAGTAAGTGTTTTGATGAAAAATGGTGACTGGGTAAGCCTTCATTACCCGGAAATAGTAAAAGCAAGTAACTTCGGACGCACCATCTTCGATAAGAGGGGCTGGCTATGGGCCACTTCTTCACGTATAGAATCGGGAGGAGTATTCTGTCTGAATTATAACGGAACGATAGAAGATACTTCGGATGACCAGCATAAATTCATCACCCAGTTCACTAATCAAGACGGAACGATTCTGGAACAACTGGCAGTTTATTGCATTGCCGAGGATAAGGAAGGCGCTATCTGGATAGGTACTAACAAAGGACCTTTGGTGCTGAATAATCCTTCGCGTTATTTCAACGATAATTTCTATTGCACACAGATTAAGATACCCCGCAACGATGGGAGTGACCTGGCTGATTTCTTATTAGTGAACGAAGCAATCAATGCCATTGCAGTGGATGGTGCCAACCGTAAATGGATAGGGACGGCAGCCAATGGAATCTATCTGTTGAGCGCGGACGGAATGGAAACCGTTCACCACTTCACGGAAGAGAACAGTCCGCTACTTTCCAACAGTATTGAATCTATCGCCATACATCCCCGCACAGGCGAAGTCTTTATCGGAACAGGAAAAGGGTTGGTTTCCTACCAAAGTGACGCGACAGAGGCTGAAAACAACTTTAAAGAAAGCAATGTACGCGCTTATCCCAATCCTGTAAGACCGGACTATGATGGAGTGATTACCGTAACAGGTATGGTTTATGACAGTGACGTGAAGATTGTGGATACCGCAGGACATCTCATCTACCAAGGTACTTCCTTAGGCGGACAATTTACCTGGAACGGAAGAAATAAACAAGGTAAAAGAGTATCTACGGGAATTTATATGGTGCTTGCTGCGGATAGTGAAGGAAAAGAGGGGGTGGTTACCAAAATAGCATTTGTAAGATAGAAGATTACCCTAATCATTTAAATGTTTAGGGAGAAAAGCCTTTTCTTATCTTGCAGTTCTTTCATCTCTCGTCAACTGCCCTGTTCATCGGCTTTCCGGCTGAAAGTATCTCCTGAAGGAATGTTTTTTGGCTTTCAGCCAATACCTTCCGATAAACAACGGATTAGTTGGCAAGGAGGCAGTTCTTGTGTAAATACGTACAAGAAAAGAAGCAATGTTTTAACGGTTATCATTGCTTCTTTTACCCCAAAACAAGCAATGATATTGATTGATAAATACTACTTAATAGGATTGAATAACGCATCTATATATCCAACGTTTCCCATCTATATATCCAATGTCTCCCATCTATATATCCAGAGCCTCCCATCTATATATCCAACACATACGGTCTATATCTCCAACACCGTGAAATACGTGAACTTTCCCACACAAAAGTTTAGCACTTATTAAGCATGAAACGTCCCGTGCTTGTAGTATCGACTGAAGACTGAAAGTAGAAAAATTCTTTCTTCAGGAGATACTTTCAGCCGGAAAGCCGATGGACAGGGCAGTTGACGAGAGATGAAAGGAGTGAAGGAAAGTAAGAACACTTGCAACTTTAATGTTGGCAAGTGCAAAGTAAGTATATAAGCATTGTTAGAAAAATGGCGCCCTTACAAGCTATGTAAAAACACTTGTAAGGGCGAATTGTCATTCGCCCGGAGTGCACCAAGCGAATTCATATCTTATCTATCGGATCATAATCCCAGCTTTGCCGAAATCTCCAGCATCCTCTTGATAGGCTTCACTGCTTTCTCGGCAATTTCAGGATCTACTGTTATCTCCGGTGATTCGTCTTTCAGGCAATTATAAAGCTTTTCCAGCGTATTTAGCCTCATGAAGCTACATTCATTGCAGGCACACGTACTATCGTTAGGAGGAGCCGGAATAAACGTTGTCTGCGGGCATTTCTTCTGCATCTCATGAAGAATACCCGATTCGGTGGCAACAATATACTTCTTTTCGGGATGATTCACCGCATATTTCAGCAGAGCTGCCGTAGAACCTATCACATCAGCCAACTTCAGAACTACGCTCTTACATTCGGGATGTGCCAAGACCACTGCATCGGGATGCTGCGCTTTCAGTTCAACAATCTTTTCAACCGAGAATTGTTCGTGTACATGGCATGCGCCGTCCCATAATAACATATTGCGCCCGGTGATAGAGTTGATATAATTCCCCAGGTTTCTGTCCGGACCAAAGATTATTTTCTCATCTTTGGGGAAACTTTCCACGATCTGCTTCGCATTGGTGGAAGTCACCACCACATCAGTCACCGCTTTCACCGCAGCCGTCGTATTGACGTAAGAAATAACGGTGTATCCCGGATGCTCTTTGACAAACTGCGCAAACTGATCCGCCGGACAACTGTCCGCCAACGAACAACCTGCCGCCATGTCGGGTACCAACACTTTCTTGTCCGGACAAAGCACCTTTGCCGTTTCCCCCATAAAGTGAACGCCACACATCACAATAATGTCCGCTTCCGTTTTGGCTGCCCATTGAGCCAATGCCAAACTGTCGCCAACATAATCAGCGATGTCTTGTATTTCCCCCTTCTGGTAGTAGTGTCCCAGAATGATTGCATTCTTTTCTTTCTTTAGCTCGTTAATAGCCTTTATGAGTTCATTCATAATAATATTCTTATTTCTTTCCTTTTAAAAAAAATCCTTTGTTAGTGATGATAGCCTGTTAATAATGTTAGCAAATAAATACGATTTTTCTTGCCGGATAAGTTATTAGTCCATACTTCTGCTTTATGAGTCGGTTATGAACTGATGTAAAGGGCAAGATATCCTATTCTACTTGCTTCATTATCAATGAAAGCATCGTTAAATACCATCAAATGGAAGTTTGCTATTAACTCCCTGTTGATAAAGTGCAAAGTTAAAAACTTTATGGATATAAACAGGTAGATAAGTGCTGAAAAATATGTTTATGTCTGTGTAGAAAGTTTTGGGTTAGTTTTTTGGAATGTTCATAATGAAGGCCCCTTATACCTTCTTTTGAATAATGCAAGAATTATTTTTCAAAATCTTTGCCGATAGTTTTGACAGGTTTTAAACCGTTATCAACACCTTGTTAACTGAAAAGAATTACCTTTGTGGACAAGAACATAGTAAAAGAAAAGACGTATGCGTAAACTGAAAATAACAGAACTGAACCGTATCAGTGCCGAAGAGTTTAAACAGGTTGAAAAACTGCCCCTGGTGGTAGTGCTGGACGATATTCGTAGTTTGCACAATATAGGTTCTGTGTTCCGTACTTCGGATGCTTTCCGTATTGAATGTATCTATCTGTGTGGTATAACGGCCACTCCTCCACACCCTGAAATGCATAAGACTGCACTGGGTGCAGAATTCACTGTCGACTGGAAGTATGTTAATAACGCTGTTGATGCTGTTGATAACCTCAAAAACGAAGGGTATATCGTTTATTCTGTAGAACAGGCGGAAGGAAGCATTATGTTGGACGAACTGGAACTGGATAAGACTAGAAAATATGCTATCGTAATGGGAAACGAGGTGAAAGGGGTACAACAAGAGGTTATTGACCATTCGGATGGTTGTATAGAGATTCCTCAATACGGAACGAAACACTCTTTGAATGTTTCCGTAACAACCGGTATTGTGATTTGGGATTTGTTCAAAAAGTTACGTTAATA